>Ga0126373_10001399_pt1 | contig 17135 bp, 14 predicted proteins | sample PanSoiMetPlot_11_FD_92545 | JGI IMG/M metagenome (GOLD analysis project Ga0126373, IMG submission 92545) | Tropical forest soil microbial communities from Panama - MetaG Plot_11 | ecosystem: Environmental > Terrestrial > Soil > Tropical forest > Bulk soil | place: Panama | collected 2016-02-17 | reverse complement strand
CGGGCGATCACGTGATCGTTCTCGGACGATATTTCGGCGTTACGAAGAAGGGGCGGAAGGTCAATCCCCGATTCGCCCATTTCTGGACAATCCGAGACGGCAAGGTCGTGCGCCTGCAGCAGACCGCCGACACCCTTCTCATCGCACAAGCTCTGGGAAAATGACTGGAGCGCCAGCAGCCGCCAGCATCGCCCTAAAAAGAATAGTCCAAATTGATTTCGGAACCCGAAATCCGACGAATCCAGCCTCGCAAAATCAACAACTTGCGGACCATGCGACAGAGGGGTTTTCGGAACATGCCAGAATGATCAGTCCGGGATGCCGATGCGCTTCACCAGTGCGTCAAAGCGGGGGTCGCCGTGGAGAGCGCGAAACGCCGGGGTGATTTTGAGGACATATAGGATGGGCGCGCGCTCTTGGAAGGCTTTCTCCAACCATTGAAGAGCCAGTGCGTTATCGCGCAAATGCCCATAACAAGATGCGATCAAAAATGCCGATTGGCCACCCGACGCCCAATCCTTTGTTACGTCTTCGAGAGCCCTGCGAGCTTCTTGCGTTTCACCGAGGATAGAGTTAACTGTAGCCAGCAACAAGCCACCGATACCTCTGCACATCTCCATCGCCTTGTCCCTTTGACCGCTAAATGCATACGCAATAGCAAGGAGATTATGGGCGATTGGATTGGCCGGATCGATCTCCAGCGCTTTTCGCTCCTGCTCGATGGCTTGGTCGAACTGCCCCGCGTAGAGGTGCGATACACCCAGGGCATATCTGGCCAACCCGTCAAGCGGATCGAGCTCCGCGGCGCGCTTTCCTGCCGCGATTCCCTCGTCGAAGCGCCCTTGCACCATTCGAATTGTTTGTAGCGCGAGGAGTCCAAACACAGAGTCCGGACTGAGCTCAAGGCTGCGCCGCGCCTCTTGCTCCGCCCCCGCAAAGTCCCATTGCCGGAGTAGAGCGTAGGCGAGGGCGCCGTGAGCCTCGGCTAGCGTGTCATCCAGTTCCAACGCTCTCTTTGCCGCAGTGGTTGATGCCAACATATCTTCGGCCGAATCCGCGTAGCCGAAAAAGCCCTGCACGCCGTAGGCAAAGCTCAGATTTGCATGCGCCGCCGCGTATGCGGGGTCTATTTTGATGACCCGCTCGCAGAGCTCGACCGCCCTGCTCAGGCCCTCCGGAGACAGTCTGGCCATGAAATGGCGCGCCTGCAGAAGCAACCGGAAGGCCTCATTATTTTGCGTGGGGCGCTTGCGAAGTTTTTTCTTTTCTTCGCCGCTAAGCTGCAAGCGCAGCTTTTCCGCGATCTCGCTCGCCAGTTCTTCCTGAAGAGCAATGAGGTCCGTCATCTTCCGGTTGAAGCGCCCGCCCCAGAGCTGCGCCTGCCGATCCACATCAAGTAAATCTAACGTCACGGCTAGGTCATTCCCCCGCTGCACCATGCGTCCGGAAAGCACTGCCCGGACTCCGAGCTCACGCCCAGCCGCAAGTGGATCTACCCCGGGCCCTCGATGGCGGAACGCCAGCGATCGACACCGCTGCACCCTGATGTTCTACGTAAGGACGTGCTCTACCCCGTCTTGGACAGACTCGGGATCCCGCGCTTTTGCGGGGCATCAGGCTTCCACACGTTCCGGCACTCAGCCGCAAGTTTCATCAACGCTCAAACTGGAAACTTGAAACTTGCGCAGAAGTTGCTGGGCCATTCGACGATAGACATGACGGCTGGGGTCTACACTCATACTTCCGACGAAGCAGAGCGTGAGGCCTCACTCGCCGTAGAACGGGCGATCTACGGAGATTTGTTCCTAAACTTGTTCCAAACTCGGAACAAAACTAGTGACGTAGCGGTTAACTGAACTCGGAGGTAAACTTGGAGGATCCTGCAACTCTAAGTAAAAAGGGCGCTTCAAGGTTTAGCCTCAAAGCGCCCATGGTTGCGGGGGTTGGATTTGAACCAACGACCTCCGGGTTATGAGCCCGACGAGCTACCAGGCTGCTCCACCCCGCGCATAGATATTACGCGACTTGACAGAGCTCTGCAACTCGACCCACGTGCGCTGGTCGATTCGCTGCTCACGAATGCCTCGCTCGCGAGAAACCCGGGCGCAAGAGCGACCTGCCCCAGAACGATCTTTGGGCGAAGATTTGGGATACCGCCAATAAGCCGACGGAATTAAGCGATTACAGTGTTTGCAAGACGTGGGGAGTCAAAGAAAAGCATCTCTATCTCCGGAACGTGACCCGTAAGCGACTTGGATACCCGGAGGTGAAACGTGCAGTCAAAGAGCAAGCTGGAGTCTTCGAGGCGCGAACCATCCTCATCGAAGACAAAGCTTCGGAAACGCAGCTGATCCAAGAACTAATTGCCGACGGAATTCACGCGGTGAAGAAATACCAACCCACGATGGACAAGATCATGCGAATGCATTCGGTCACAAGCACGATTGAGAATGGGTTCGTTCACTTCCCCGATCAACCCGCTTGGCGGGATGAATATGTACACGAGCTGACCACGTTCCCTAATGGCAGATACGACGATCAGGCCGATTCGACCTCCCAGGCACTCGATTGGTTCAAGCAGGAGTCTACGAATCGTTTTGTCGATCTCATCTCGATGGCACCCGGGCACCGAATTCCTTCTTTAGTGAGGCGCCCCGTCTCTGACGAATTCTGGAGCTACTACTGGAGATACTAAAGTTCTGCCGCAAAAAAGTCGTAACCAAGCGTGCATGGACGGTCACCGTTCTGCCGCGCAATAAGTCCTAATTTCCGACCTCGAATCCGACCGGGATATCGACAATTGCCTGATAATCCCTCCTCGAAATCCTGCAGGGCTGACCTAAGCCCTTGAACGTGCTGAGCTTAAAACCCAAAAGGACCTCTCACATCGGTGAAATCCTTGTAAATCTCCCTGTTAGCAGGGATTTCCGCGCTCAAGAACGGTTCTTTGACTTCGCGCTCTGCTTGCTGTAGTTTGTCGCCAGTTTCCCCTTTTCCCCAGTCGGCCCAAACCCAATTCGCAAAAAGGAGCGCCGCATGGAAAGACAGATCCTTCACTGGAGCTACTGGCTGGGACTCGCCTGTTTGATTATCGCGGCCGTGTGGAGAGCAGCGAATGTATTCGGTCTAGCGCTAGGTAATTCCGTTTTCCCGTTGACGTTTTACAAGGGAAGTCTGTTGCTTCTTGTCGCAACCATCGCCTCGGCGAGTTACGCCGGCTTTAAGTCGCAGAGGCCGTAACACGCACCCCGCGCCGCTCTGGCGCATTGGTGACGTCTTGCGGAAGGAGTTCTCCGTATTGAGAGTCGCTTCATCGTGACGACCGAAGAGGGAGCACCCGGTCAAGCAGAGAAACGCAATCGAGATTGAATGCACAGGGTAGCGCTCGAGTGGGTCATGTAAGCCGCGGTCGGCGGTAGATACTTGAAGTTCACCAGGAGCTGTACGGCGTGCTTGTGCTCGGCGAGATAGCGTCGGAGGAAGAGTGCACGCTGCAGATTCCTGTGGAGAGTTGGTCGGAACTATCGAGCACATCGCAGTTCTCCGGAACCCAATCATTCTTTTGAGTGATCGGGTCATCGGGAATGCGGCCCAGATAGGCAGGATGCGCTTGGACTAGATCTTCTAGCGACGTCGGCGCCGCTTGCTTGTCGCGGGTGTACTCCTGGATGGCTTGGTTCATCTCGTCGAGGTCCTGCCTGAGAGCGGCTTCTCGCGCACGAACGACGGATTGCGAATAGTGGGCCGCACCGATAGCGATCAACACAAGGAGGATGGCCATGACCGCCATCAGTTCAAGCAGAGTAAAACCCATTCCGCGTCTTTCCGCATCGTTTTTGGTGCCGCGCTTTTCTCGCATCGCCTCACCTAGTCGCAACCCTCAGACTACCAATCCGAATATTTCGTTCCATCGAGCGCGGTGCCTTGCGCTTGGCTGAACACATCGAAAACGTCCTGGCCGCCCCAGGACGTGGTGTCGGGGTCGTCCTGCACTGATCGCTTGCCCCAATCCTTGTTGCCGGTAAACGGATCAGTGGGAACTGCTCGCAAATAGCGAACCTTCTGCCCTTGCGCGCCTCCTTGGGCGGCGCCCGCCAGTTGCACGCCGGTCACGAGTATATCGAGGTCCGTAGGATAGCCCTCGGTCCCCGCCTGCACCTGGATCAACCCTTTGTCTGAATCATCTTTGTACCGGTCGATCGCGTCCCGCATCTCGCGGAGATCGTAGCGCAGCGTCGCCTCTTTGCGATGAATGACGGCCACCCGCGCAAGGGGAAGGGCCACGGACGCCAACACCAACAAAACTGCGCAGGCGACCACGAGCTCAAGCAGCGTCATTCCTGATTCGCGCGGGATAGCTGGGGAATTCCGTAGGCGACTTTGGCCTCGGTGAGGCTTCCCTATCGGAAGCATCTTTTCCTCACTGCACCTGTACCGTGCCCTCAGCCGACACCATGGGAATACTACGCTGCTGTGAATCGTGCGCGTTAACCTGCAGAATCTGGAGTGGGGAAGTGCCAGGCGCGAGACCCCGCACAACGATTCCCAAGAGCGTTCCCGAGCCGTTTACGCCGGGCGTGTTTGGCTTGCGCGTGGCGGAAATGATCACTTGTCCATGTGCCTGATCGATGCTGTGAACAATGGCGATGGCTTGATCGCCTCCGGAGAGAAATCCTCCGTCTCGGACATCTTCCACTTGAACCACGGCCGGATCATAGTGGATGAGGAGCGGGACCGAGAAAAGGTCATTTACATTAGAGATGGCCAGGCCAACCGTTGTTGAGTCGCCGGGCTTGAGCATCGTCCTGGCCGGATCGAAGTGCAGCTGCGTTGTGGGAGCAGAACTCGGCTGCGGATTCGCTTGGGTGTTGGGCGCTGCGGGGGCCGGTTCGAGGAGGGTAGGTGTGGCAGCCCCTTGAGTCCCATCGTGATAGACACGAGCGTTGGTATCGGTACCGGCGGCCAGCGTGCGTAGATTCTCTGCATTGATGCCCGGAAAACGAACGATATGCGGCGTTAGAATGATCAGAACTTCGTCTTCCTCGACTTCATTCGTATTGGTTGAGAAAAGGTACCTGAGGCCCGGGATTTCACCGAGCCCTGGAATGCCGTTGGCGTTTTTTGTCTCGGTACGTTCAATCAGCCCGCCGAGCATGTTGGCCTCTCCGTCCTTCAGACGGATGTCGTGCTCCACTTTACGGGAGCTGATGATCGGCTGGTTGATTCCGCCGATGTTGCTGGTGCCGTTCAGCGCCGATATTTCCACACTGAGCTTCATGCTGACATCGCCGTCCGGGTGCACGCGCGGCGTTACGTCAACTTTCACGCCCACGTCGAGATACTGGAACTGCGTGTTCACCAGGGGGTTGACAACTCCGGCGCCGCCGCCGACCCCCACACCGACGCCAGCCTGAAAGCTGCCCGTGGCGATGGGAATCTTCTGACCGATGGTCAGTGTGGCCTTTTCTCCGTCCGAGACGCGTACTTCAGGGTCCTGAATCAGCTTGGTCTTGTTGTCAGTGAGGATCGCGGTGGCCGTCGCTCCAGGCAAAGTGATGCTGTAGTCGGCAGCAGAGATATGTTGCAGGGCTTCCAAGGTCATCTGCGGCGGACTGGTCACCGAGGTGCTTGAGCTACTGCTACCACTGCTGGTCGTGCATCCGGTGCTGCTGATTGTGCTGTTTGGCTGGTGCGCGCATGTTGGAGTGAAGGCGACCGTTACGCTCTGTCCGGGCAGTATGCCGAGTTCGCGTAATCGGTCCAAGGCGGCCGAAAGCACCTGGACATGGATCAGGACTTCGGGCTTGGCCTTATCGATGTCGCTGATAATTTTGGAAGCGAGCGCCAGCTTGTCTGGCGTATCGCGAATCACGATCGCATTCTGCGCATTGACCTGGGTCAGCCGCCGCAAATCGAGAAGCTGGCGGAGACCGGTAACAATCTCCGTGATCTCCTGAGGCGTAACGGTATTCGACAGATAGAAGGTCTGCACCTCTTCGTCTTCTACGTCCCGCCGTTTTTGGGGGTTGTCCGGCGCAACGAAAATCACGCTGCTGCTCAGCGGCTTCCAAAACGCCTTGCTTTCGAGCGCCACATCGTCGAGGGCCTGCTCGAGCGTCACATTGGGCAATTCGACTGGTATCCGGCGCGAGGTGAAGTCTGGATCGAAAATCACACTGAGACCAGCCAACTTGGCAATCGTTTCGAAAACCACGCGCGAGTCGTTCGTCATCTTCAAATTGATCGGCTGGTTCGACATTGGCTTCAACTCGGGCGGCGTCGGCAAAAGCGCTTCGGTCTCCGAAGTCTCCGCGGCATTCGGGTTGGGCGTTTTTGGCGCCGAGGCGGCAGATTTGGCAGCCAGCGCCTGCATGGTTTCCTTGATCCCCTGCTCGGCTGCCTGGTTGGAAGAATCGATGCCCGCCGCTTTCTGGAATTCGCTTAGTGCGAGCTGAAGATCTCCCTTTTTTAGATCCTTTTGCCCTTGCTCGACGTGGAATTGAGCGGCCTGGAAACGCATCTGGGCCACTCGCAGCCGGTATTCGGCGTTGGTGGGCTCGGCGCGCAGTGCGTGGTCGTAGTCAACGAGAGCGGTGTCGTAATCCTGGATGGCTTCAGCCTTGCGGCCGGCGTTGTAATCCGCGTTTCCCTTCGGGCAGCCGGACAAGAACACGGCCGCAAAACTTAGTGCCCACACAAAAACAATGCGGCGCAAAGCATTCCTCCGCGGTTTTACCTGATTCGTTGGGAGTCTAGCACCCGGGCTAGGATGCGGCAAGGAAACCAGCTGTTGCCGCTCACATTTGATTACCACCGCCAGCATGCCGCGGCGTTACCGAGATGAACGGCGCACAACACCAGCAAGCCGTGCCCAGCTTGCGACCTCTCGCGCGCGGCGGCTATGATAACGATACGGTGAAACCGGCGAAAAAAGAGGGAGTCAAGATCGTCGCGCAGAATCGCGCTGCTTCCTATAATTACGATCTCCTCGACAAGTTGGAAGCGGGACTCGTGTTGGTGGGTACGGAAGTGAAGAGTCTTCGCCAGGGGAAGGGAAGCCTGCGCGAGGGTTACGCCGAGGTTAAAAACGGCGAGGCCTGGCTGCTAAACTGTCACATTCCCGAATATCAGCCCGGAGGACCGCGAAATCACGACCCCCTCCGGCCGCGCAAGCTCCTGCTGAATCGGCGAGAACTCGATAAGCTGACCTCGCAGATTCAGCAAAAGGGTATGACGCTCGTTCCCACCAAGATTTATTTCCGAGACGGCATGGCCAAGTGCGAGCTGGCCGTTGCGAGGGGCAAGAAATTCCATGACCGCCGCGAAGCCGAACGGCGAAAAGAAGCCAAACGCGAAGCCGAGGAAGCGATCTACCGCTCCCGGCGGCGATAACGAAAGGAACACATGGAGATTCAACTCGAAAGTGAACCCTATGCTTCTGTCCAAGTAGATGCGTTGGTTACCTACGTTTTCGACACGGAAAACAAATTCGAAGGAGCGCTCGGCGAAATTGACCGCGCAATGAGCGGGCGGCTCGCCTCACTGGCGGCGAGCGGGGAACTTACTGCCAAGCCGCTGGACATGGTGCTGGTGCATTTTCCAGCAGGTCTTGCGGCCGAGCGGCTGCTGCTGGTTGGGGCGGGAAAACCGGAGAAATCAAGTGGTGCGCATGATCTGCGAAAGATCGCCGGGGCGGCGCTGAGGTTTTTGAAATCGCGGGGGGTGAAAAAACTGGCCTTTCTCACCCGCGAAACCGAGCGCGGCGCGGCGGCCGCACAAGCGGTGATCGAGGGATTGATTGCCGCGGACTTCGAGTCGGATAAGTATCGCAGCGAAAAGAGGAACCGAACGATCGAAACCGTCCGGTTGCTCGGATTCGAAAGTGGTGGAGATATGAGTGCGGCGCTTGAACGTGGACGCGCGATCGGCGAATCGGTGAATTTTGCACGCGAGCTGATCAACGAACCATCGAACAAACTCACCCCACGAATCCTCGCTTCCAAGGCTGAGGCCATGGCCAAAGAGGTAGGGCTCGGTGTTGAAATTCTCGACGAGAGAAAAATCGCCGATCTGAAAATGGGCGCGTTGCTCGGGGTTGCCCAGGGAAGCGTTGAGCCACCGAGAGTGATTGTCCTCCGGTATGAACCACCAACAGTTAGAGCGGGCGGTCCCGTGCTGGGGCTGGTCGGCAAGGCGGTCACCTTCGACACGGGCGGCATCTCGATCAAGCCAGCAAACAACATGGAGAAGATGAAGTACGACATGGGCGGTGGCGCCACCATGCTCGGGGCGATGCGTGCGCTGGCCACGCTGAAGCCGTCCGTCCCCGTGTTAGCCGTTATTCCTGCCACGGAGAACATGCCGGGAGGACGCGCGCAAAAACCCGGAGACGTACAGGTGGCTATGTCCGGTAAGACGATCGAGGTGATCAACACCGATGCGGAAGGGCGGCTGATTCTGGCCGACGCGGTTTACTATGCGCGGAAGCTAGGCTGTACGCAGTTGATTGATGCAGCCACGCTGACCGGTGCGATCGAAGTGGCGCTCGCCAATGTGCACGTGGGCGCGTTTGGCACGCCGCGAGAATATCTCGACAAGTTCCTTGAAAGCGCAAAGGCGGCGGGCGAGAAGATGTGGCCCATGCCGATGGATGACGAATACCAGGAAATGATCAAGAGCAACATCGCGGACATTCGCAATACGGGGAGCGGCAAAGGCGGCGGCGCAAGCACCGGTGCGTGGTTCATCAGGGAATTTGTGGACGACACGCCCTGGGTGCATCTGGATATTGCATCTACTTGCTGGGTGGATGAAGGGCGTCCCTGGCTAGCCAAAGGACCGACAGGAATCGCCATTCGCTCGATCGTCGACTTCGCCATGAAGATGTAACTCGTTTACATGCGTTCCGGCGCTTGGATGCCGAGTAGGTCAAGAGCTTTGACCAGCTGATCTTTTGCGAGCTGCGAGAGGCGAAGCAGAAACGCGCGCTTTTCGGCGTCTTCTTCAGAGAGGATGTGGTGCTTGTGGTAGAAGACGTTGAACGATTGCGCGAGTTCAAACGCATAGCGCGCGATGAAGGCAGGCTCCTGCGCACCTAGGGCTGCATCGACGCGCGCATCGAGCGAGCCTGCCAGCAGACTCAAATCCCACAAATCGTTGTTCGCAGCGCCCGTCAAGAATCTGCTGGCATCGATTTCGCCGGTCCCGATTTTGCGCAGATTCGCTTGGTCGGAGTCTCCCAGACGTTCGGTACCTTTGCGCACAATTCCGTTCACACGTACGACCGCGTATTGAACATAGGGTCCGGTCTCGCCTTCGAAGCTGAGGGCGTCTTCGAAATCGAAGGCGATGACCGTCGAACGCGTGAAGCGGAGCAGAAAATAGCGCAGCGCGCCTAAAGCAATCGAGCGTACCATCTGGTGCTGCTCAGTGGCGGCAAGCTCGGGATGCCTTGCCTCGACTTCTGCCTTCGCGGCGATTTCCAGGCGGTCCATCAGGTCGTCAGCCTTGACGCCCTGCCCCTTGCGCCCGCTGACTTCAACATATGGTCTCTGCGCATCTTCTGGGGGAATTTCGTAGCCTAGCTCGCTGGCGCACCGCGGCGTAAGCGCGACAACGCTGTAGGAGAAATGTTTCAACCGCTCGGCCTCTTGGTTGTAGCCAAGGGCCGCGAGACCAGCGGCGACCACTTGCTGCGGATAGGCCTGGCGCGCATCAATCACATTGTAGACCTCGTGCGCGTGGCCGAAGTGGGGGGCAGGCGAGTCGCCTGGTCCGCTCGATGTGACCCATGGCCGGGGGCCGCGAATATCGACGTCGAAGAGGCGATAGTGGAAATCGCGTCCAAGCAGTCCGAATTTCCAGAGATGGTAGGCGATGTCTTTGCCTACATAGGTGACCGTGCCATTCGAGCGCACAATGATTTTTGCCTCCGCTAGTTCGGAAGGTTCCTGTTCGGTGCCTTCCTGTGCAGCGCAATTCTCCTTGTCGGGCGGCAGTTGCATCACCCAGCAGCCGGCGTTTTTCCCAGACTGGGCGTATTGGATGGCCCCGCGCTGCTTCAACATTTCAAACGCGGCGTCCCAGAATTTCATGTGCAAGATTTCGCTCTCGCGCGAGAGCAGGTCGTAGGCGATGCCCAGGCGGTCGAGAGTACGCAGATGGCAGCGCACGATTGCGGTGGAGACGACTTCGGCCATTTTTGCGGCTTCGCCGTGGCCCTCTTCGATTTCCTGAAGCGTGCGCGCGCGAAGTTCGAGGCGCGATTTGTCTTCGGCGAGCCACTGCGTGACCCTTGCGTAGAGGTCCCAGCAGAGGTAGTCGAATTTCGGCTGGTCGGCGAGAGCCCGGACTTCGCCGCCGGTTTTGGGTTCAACATAAAGAAATCCGAGAACAACGTCGGCGACCTGCACGCCGGTGTTGTCGATGTAGTTCTGCACTTCCACCCGCCGGCCGGTCGAGCGCAATAGGCGTGCGAAGGTGTCACCCAGAACAGCGTTGCGCAGATGACCGATGTGCGCAGCTTTGTTGGGATTGATGCTGGTGTGTTCGACCACCACTTTGAGCGCATCAGGCGCCGCCCTGGGGATGGGGGGTCGCGTAGCTTCTTCGAGGGCGGCTTGAAAAAATGAGGAACGGTCGAGAAACGCGTTGAGATAGCCGCCGCCGGCGACCTCGATGCGGGCAACTCCTTCGATGGGTTTTAGTGAGTTGGCGATTTCCTGCGCGAGGGCGCGCGGCGGTTTTTTGAGTCTCCTGGCGAGTTCGAAGCAGACAGGCGAGGCAATTTCTCCCATCGAGAGCTGCGGCGGACGTGAGGTGACCACGGAAATGTCAGTCTTGTAGCGTTCGTGGATATGCTGACGCAGGGCCTTGCGCACGCGGTCATCGATCGTCTTATACACGTGGCTCCTCGGGTGTGAAGAAATCGAAGATTATAAGGAAAGGACCCTCGGAGGTCCAAGGGGTGCGGCGGGCAGTGGCCCAGAGAGAATGTCGATGGCAAGGAATGAACCTTCTGATTCTATGGGAGATAGGGCCGATTCTGTTCGGCACAAAGTGTCGATCAACAAGATTGAGATGAGAGCCTAGAGTTTCGAGGCCACAAAAAGAAACGAGCGGGCCTTTCCAGCTGCCTGCGGTGGCTCGGTAGCCCCCGCGAGTCGCGCTTATCCTCATTACAAGCTCAGGCTAACAAGATTTGAAAGTTCGAAGGAGAAAAAAGTTCTCGAAACTATGCAGTGTGGCCACGGCCGAGCAATTCCCTTATACGCGCGACAATTTCGCCTATGCGCAGCGGGCGATAAAGCACGGTATCAACAGGCGGCAAGGGAACGGTTTGGGTTCGGGAGGCAATCAAAATGGTGGGCACCCGCGCGACCAGGCTTTCGATCGCCGGGTCGCTCACGGTTTCCGGGATTGCTTCGATGACTGTGAGAGCGGGAATTTGTCCGGCGGCAATAGCGCGGCCGGCGTCGTCTGCTGATTCCATACCGAGGGCGTTGATGCCGTGTTCACGCAGCTCGGCGCGGAGGCCGGCGCGCAGGGTCCAATCGCGAGCGATAACGAAGACAATTGCCATCTGTCTTCTCGAGCATAGCATCGGCTTATTGTGAACAAACCGCAGCAAATAGCTCTGTTTGCATAGGCAAGCGCGGAAGGGGTCTGTTACAATTTTTGCTTCGTGGGGCGGAACCGCATGGTGATGCGGCCCACCATGGCCGAAAACCGAAATCTGACTAAATTAGGGGTTCTTGTCATCGGGGTGCTGGCCGTCCTGCTTGTCGCCGTGCTGGCGATGCGCCGGAAGGTCGCGGTCGTGCCCATTGTGCAAGCGGCTCGTGACGACCTTCTGGTGAGCATCACCAGCAACGGTAAAGTGGAGCCGATCGATCCGCAAATCGCGCGCGCTGAATTTCAAACGTTCGTCGACAAGGTCATGGCGACCGAGGGCCAAGCGGTCCATCGCGGCGAGACCATTCTCACGCTGGATTCGTCAGACATCCGTTCGCAGCTAGCACAGGCGCGAGCGGATTTGCTCTCGGCGCAAAACGACTTGCGAAATGCGCATGCCGGCGGCCCCCCAGAGCAAATGGCGCAGCTTCGTGGAGACTTAAAAGCCGCGCAGGTACAGGTCACAAATCTCGAAACACAGGAGAAGGCGCTAGAGGACCTGGTTGTGAAGCATGCGGCTACACAAGACGAGCTTGCGCAAAATGAGGCCAGTCTGGCCAAAGCGCGAGCCAATCTCCAGGCTCTTGAGGCGCGAAAAAAGGATCTGGAGCAGCGATCATCCGACACAGTCGAGGCCGCCGCATTACGGGTAAACCAGGAGCAGGAGTTGATTAATTCGCTAAATGAAAAGGTGCGGTCGGCGACGGTTGTGGCCGAGACGAGTGGCACACTGTATTCGTTGCCTGTACATGCAGGAGACTATGTGAAGGTAGGAGACACGCTTGCAGAAATGGCTGATTTGAGCCACGTGCGAGTGCGCGCATTTGTGGATGAGCCCGACCTTGGCTTGCTCGAACCGTCCCAAAGCGTCGCGGTTACCTGGGATGCCAAGCCGGGAAGAACGTGGACAGGGCAAACGGAGCTGGTACCCAAGCAGGTGGTTCCGCGTGGAGTGCGCAGCGTGGGTGAAGTGCTTTGTTCGATCGACAATAACCAAATGGAATTGCTGCCGAATACGAACGTGCAAGTAGAGATTCGGGTTCGAGAGCGGCGCAATGCGCTGGTGGTGCCGCGCGGTACGGTGCGCGAGGATAGCAAAGGCCGCCGCTACGTGTGGGTCGTTGGTGATGGACGTGTGCACCGGCGGGACGTCACTCTGGGTATTGCAAACGCATCCAACTACGAAGTGTTGTCCGGTCTGACGGAGGGCGACAGCCTAGCGGAACCCGTGGATACCAAGCTGAAAGAGGGAATGGAAGTGCAATCGAGGGAGGCACAGTGATGGCATCGCAAATGAAACGGGCCTGGACTCGCTTCATTGTGGCTGCCCTGCTGCTGACGGCGACCGCTTCGATGACGGGAACCTCTGCCGCTCAGGGCGCGAACGTGCTGCAAACGGCGCAGCGGGATTTCAACGCGGGCAACTACGCTGTCGCCATATCCACTTTGCAACCGCTGGTCACCCAAAGTTCATCGAATGCCGAGGCGTTTTTCTGGCTGGCGCGAAACTATTATGAGATTTCCGATTACGACAGTGCCGTCGCGCAGTTCGAAAGAGCCGTTGCGCTCGACTCGAAAAATTCCGTTTATCAGCAGTGGCTTGGGCGGGCGTACGGTGGCAAGGCGGATCGTGAACGAAGCTTTTCCCTCGCAAAAAAGGTGAAAAAGCAGTTTCAGCTGGCGGTGGCCCTGAATCCGTCGAACATCGAGGCACGGCGGGATCTGGAGGAGTACTGTATTGCCGCTCCGTGGATCGTGGGAGGTAGCAAGGACGAAGCGTTAGAACAGGTGAACGCAATCGCGGCGATCGATCCCGTGCAAGGCCATCTAGCCCGGGCGCTCTACTACCAGGAGGCGCTCAAAAAGCCGGAAGAAGCGGAGAACGAAATTCGGCAAGTGCTCGCTGGCGATCCAAAGAAGCCCGATCCGTATTTCGAAACAGCCGAATTTTTTGAACGTCAGGGCAAGCCAGCCGACATGTCTCGGGCGATCCAAGCGGCCGAGCGCATGAGCCCCAATGATCCCCGCCTGGCCTACTATCGGGGTGTGGAAGCAGTCCTCGCGAACACGAGCCCCAGCGACGCGGAGCGCGATCTAAAATCTTATCTGGCCAGCACGCCGGAGCGCAGCGACTGGCCCTCGCACGCACGGGCACGAGATTGGCTGGGCCGCTTATATGAGTCTCAGGGAAAGCGAGCGGAAGCAGCCGAACAATATCGCGCTGCGCTCCAACTGAACCCAAAGCTCAAAGACGCAGAGGCGCGCCTGTCGCGGCTCGAAAAGTCTAAATGAACGGGCTCCGCTCCCGTAGTTTCGCCACAAGGGAGCTGTGTGGGTCGTAAATAAGTTCCATGCCCGGTCTCCCCAGGCCTCAGCGGCGCAGCCTCTGGAACGAGCGGGGCCGACATGGGGTTCCAGCCCCTCGGGAATTCCGTTCAACGGAGACGAACGCTCGGTCGATAACGATGAGCATGGCTAGCCGAGAGAGCCAATCCGCTTTTTGGGCTGAGATATGGAAACTCTCAGCCCAGGCACTGCTGGCCAACAAACTGCGTTCCGTTCTTACCATGCTGGGGGTAATTATCGGAAGCGCGTCCATCGTGCTAGTGGTTACGATTGCGCTGGCCGGGCAGCGGTACGTGATCGCCCAGATTGAAGGGGTGGGCGCGAACCTGGTCTATGCAAACGTCGTCCCGGCAGGGGAAGCGGAGCCTGTGGCCGTGTCGGATCAGATCGGTCCGGCTGACCTTGCGGTGGTCAGTCGAAGTCTGCCACAACTTGTGACCCAGACGGCGGGAACGAACGTGGTAGTGATGTCAGTTTCGGTGCGCGGCCAAGAGCGACAGGTGAACCTGGTGGGTGCTACGGAAGGATTTGAGCAGGTTCGCAGATTGGAGATCTTGCGCGGACGGTATCTCGCGCCGGACGATTTCCAGTCGAGGGCCAAGTTTTGCCTCATCACCCAACCGCTGGCGCTACGAATGTTTCCCTCGGAAGATCCCGTCGGCAGCGAGATACAGGTCGGGGAACTTCACTTCTACGTCATTGGGATCTTCCGGGAAAAAGTCGTCGCGATTGGACAAAGCGAAATCGCCCGCGAAACTGTGCTCATCCCGTTCCCGCTGCTCGAGTATTACACGGGGATGAACAACTTTCACACGCTCTACGTGCGAGCGGACCGCCCAGAGGACGTGCCGCTCGTGACGCGGCAGGTAGCTGACATCTTGCAGGAGCGGCATCGCGCAGGTGCTCATTACCGTGTCCAGAACCTGACCGGGATACTTGAAACAGCCCGCAACATCGCGCTCGGTCTGATGGCGGTACTGATCTTGGTAGCGTTCATTGCGCTTGTTATCAGCGGGATTGGGATCATGAACATCATGCTGGTGACAGTGCGGGAACGCACTCGTGAAATCGGCATTCGCAAGGCGATCGGCGCTTCGCACGATGCCATTCGGTATCAATTTCTCATGGAAGCATTGGCCCTCAGCGGAATCGGAGCACTCGCTGGAGTTCTGCTTGCGATTTCGATTCCCGTGGTTTTGAATTTCCTGCTGCGCTTCATTCCGGATGCGGACGGTATTGTCGTTCCTGTATCGTGGATCTCGGTAGTTTTGGCGTTTATAGTATCCTCGTCGACAGGTTTGATCTTTGGGTATCTTCCCGCAAATCGCGCGGCGAGGATGCAGCCGGCAGAAGCGCTGCACCATGAGTAAGTGAGTGAGTGGTTCATGACTCAGCGACCCCACAGCAACCGATCGGCGTTTGCGCTAGCGGCATGCATGACCTTTTTCACCGGGCCCGCTCAAGCCCAGCAGTCTTCGCCACTCACTCTGAGGCAGGCGGTGATATTGGCCCTCGAGAACAGCCGGGAGGTCAAGCTCGCACAAGTTCAGTACAACGTGGCGCTGGGCGAGGTTGGAGTCGATCGCGCGAGTTTTCTGCCCAATGTGTATACCGGTGCTGGTTTGGCATACACACATGGATTTCCTTCCTTGCCGGGTGGACAGGCGCCCTCGATTTTCGAGCTGGATTACACACAAACCGTGTTCAATCCTTTGCTGAAAAGCCAGCAGCACGCTGCCGAAGAGCGAGCTAAGAGCCTGAAAATCGAACTGGATCGCACGCGCGACAACGTGCGCGTTGAAACAGCTTCGGCGTATCTCGAACTTCGAAAGGTGCGCGATTCGCTCGACCTACTCAAAAACGAGCAAGTAAGCGGGGGAAAGATCCTAGAAGTTGTGCGCGAGCGCATCGCCGCAAATCAAGAGCTTCCCATTGAAGCAACGCGCACCCAATTGGAGCTGGCGCGCATCCATCAACGGGTGGTTAAGCTCGAAGATCGAGAACAAGCCCTGGAGGCAGAATTGCACGATTTGACGGGAGTGATCGACACCCAATCGCTCGAGCTTGAAACCGAAGAGCAGTCGTTCACCGACGCGTTGTCGGCGGGCACGGCCGCCATTCAGACCGAAATCGTGGACCTCGCGCTCAAAAGCGACAGTAGTCTCGCCGAAGCCGAAAATGAGCGTGCCGCGCGCGAACGTCTTTTTCACGGCGCCAAGCTGAGCTATTTTCCGACAGTTGATCTCGTCGGGCAGTACGCAATCCTTAGCAAATTCAACAACTACGCCGAGTTTTACAAGACGTTCGAGCGAAACAACGTCAATGTCGGTATACAGGTGAGGATTCCGCTGTTCGCTGCCAAGACGGCGGCGGAGGTCACCCTGGCGAAGCGCCAATTAGATCAAGCGGAGCTCAACGTAGGGGCCAAAAGGCAGCAGGTGCGCGCGGAGGTACAGCAAAGAGCCCATACTCTGCGCGAACTCGAGGCGGATCGCGAAGTGGCTCGCCTGGACCTTGAACTTGGCCAGCAGAACCTGCAACTGGTAGAGGCGAGATATGACCAGGCGCGTGCGACATTGCAGGAGGTGGAGCAGGCGCGGCTTGAGGAAAGCGATAAATGGGTGGCCTTTCTGGACGCCGATTTTGCCCGTCAGCAGGCGCAACTGAGCCTCTTACAGGCAACCGGCCAATTAACCCAGGTTTTTCAATAACATGGATTGAAAAACCAGCTATTGCTGGTTTGAGAGTTACAGTAGAATGAAAGACATCAATTGCGGCTGAAGACTCTGAGGGAGATACGATAGATGCCGTCGGTAATGAAAACCCTGTTTCTAAACCCGCCGAGCTTCGAAAAGTTTGACGGTGGGGCCGGCTCGCGTTGGCCGGCCACTCGCGAAATCGAGTCCTATTGGTACCCGGTATGGCTCTCCTATCCAGCCGGGATGCTGCCGGGCAGCCGCCTGCTCGATGGGCCGCCGCACCACATCAGCCCGCCGGAGGTCGTCCGCGCGGCCAAAGACTATGAGTTTGTGGTGTTGTTTACCTCCACGGTTGGCTTTTACAGCGACTTGCGTATGGCCCGGGCAATGAAGGAGCAGGACCCGGACGTAAAAATT
>Ga0126373_10001398_pt1 | contig 17137 bp, 12 predicted proteins | sample PanSoiMetPlot_11_FD_92545 | JGI IMG/M metagenome (GOLD analysis project Ga0126373, IMG submission 92545) | Tropical forest soil microbial communities from Panama - MetaG Plot_11 | ecosystem: Environmental > Terrestrial > Soil > Tropical forest > Bulk soil | place: Panama | collected 2016-02-17 | reverse complement strand
GCCCGTCAGTTCGCTGCTCTACAAGCCCTTGCGTGTCGGCCGTCGATTGCTAACCGAGCCAGAATCCATCTAGCGAACTCAGTTGACAACTGAAAGCGGTTTGTGAGGGGATGCTTTCCGTAAGGAGACGTTCATGAAACTGGTTTACGCACAGCTGCATTCGGTTTTGTTGTGTTCGGCCGTCCTGCTCATCGCTGCCTGTTTTTTGCCGCGCCTGGCAGTCGCCCAAAAATCGAACCAGACCGCGCCCAAATCGACGGCGACGTCCAAGCGAAAAGTGATTAAGACCAAGGGGCGGCAGCCAATGTCTGGAACGGATCCCTACATGAAGAGCCGGGTGACGACAAGCACGGTGGAAAGCGCTACAACATTGGCGGGAAACAAGGTGAGGGTGAAGCCGGGCGCATCCCCGGCGGGCGCCTGCGTCGTACACGTCGACAACTGGACCAACGCCATCGTCAATATTTTCCTCGGCGGCGATTACACCGGCACCGTAGGCCCTGGTGGCGCGCTCGATGCCACAGTGTCGAACGGACCGTCGATTTTCTACGCGCGGGTCGACATCGACCAATTCTCGTGGATTCCCCTGGGCCCGGAGAATATCGATTGTGACGGAAACTATTCGTTCACCATCACCCCATGAGCGGCTCCTGCGGCTCCCGGGGAAGTATCGACACGGCGAACAGAATCAAGTATTATCCCCGCCCATGAGACTTTCGGCCCGCAACCGGTTGATCGGCACCATCAGCGAGATTCAGATGGGCGACATCATGGCTCACGTCGTAGTTCAGGTGGGCGAGCACACGGTGGAAAGCGTGATCACGCGCCGCAGCGCGGAAGAAATGGCCCTCCGCGTGGGCGACACTGTCGCCGCCGTCATTAAGTCCACGGAAGTAATGCTCTCCAAGGCCTAGCCGCTACCGCGTGGGACTCTAGAGTGCCTCCTAAGGACCCGTCGAAACGAAACCGTACTTTTCGAACACTGCGCGTGCTTTCACGCTGAGCAGGAAATCCACGAAATCCTTGGCGGCGGCCCAATTGTGCGAATTTTTGATTGCGGCCACAGGGTAAACGACGGGTGGGTGCGAATCTTCAGGCGCCGTCGCGGCTACAGTGACGTCCTTGGTCGCAAGCGCATCCGTGATGTACACGATCCCGGCGTCCGCGTTTCCTGTCGCAACGTACGTCAGCACCTGACGCACATCCTTGGCCAGGACGAATTTCGTCTTCAGTTGGTCGTAGAGGCCCATATGCGTCAGTACTTCCTGCGCGTATTTTCCTGCAGGCACCGCCTGTGGTTCGCCAACGGCGATTACCTTCACGTCCGGATGGGTTAAGTCTTGAAAAGACGCTACACCTGATTTGCCTTTTGGTACGATCAGCACGACGCGGTTTTTCACCATGTCCTTGCGCGTGTCCTTGTCGATCCACCCCTTCGATTCGAGCGCGTTCATCTGCGCCGGCGACGCGGAAATAAAGACGTCGACGGGCGCCCCCTGCTCGATTTGCTGTTGCAATGTTCCGGATGCGCCGAAGTTGAAATGGACCTTCACGTTGGGACGCACAGTGGAGTAGATCTTTGCCAATTCCTCAAGCGAGTCCTTCAGACTGATGGCTGCCGAGACGGTGATTTCAGCGGGGGGCTGCTGCTCGGCCCCTAGATAGGTGGCTCCGGACGCGATGTAAAGCTGCGTGAGCAGAATAGCGAGCATGAACTTGCGAGATTGTGTGCGATTCACGAGAGGATTCTCCTGGGGTTCTTGCGGCGATGCAGTGGAACGGGATCTCGGAGGCACAATATCCGATTTCAATGGCGGTCGGAAAGCCCGAGGGGCGAGATGCGTGGCGCAGCCTGACACCGTTCGGCTTCGGCTACGCCTAGGGCAGGGAAACGGTGAAAACCCGCGCCGCCTCTCACCCCCGAGGCCCGATAACTCGAGAATAGGCCGTTTAGGGGCCGGCCTCCAGTCCTGAAACCCTGTAATTTGGCCCGATCGCCCTGACTCATGTGCCGCGAAACAGTCAGCGATGCCCACCGCGCATACTATCTGCGCGTGCTTTAATTCTCCGCAACGGTGAGGGCCTTCGCGACACTTCACATGCCGCGGGGCGGAGCGAATGTCACACAGGAGCAACAATTGTCGACGCGGCGCAAGGGCAGTTGATTGCAGCCGAAGTTTCGCTTGACGCAGCGTCCTGGAAAGCGTTACAAACTTTGCGATTCGGGGGCGAGTCCTCGTGCCGATTCTGATGTGCCGACGCGGGCCCGAAGCACCCGGCGCTGTATGTCCTCCATACTTACAACGTTTCATTGATAGCCTGTCGTAGCTTCAAGAGTCACGTAAACGGGTAAAGCGGTTTTGGGGGGAGGCACGGTCGTGGCAAACGTGGACATGGATAAGCTGTCTATCAACACCATCCGGACCCTGGCGATGGACGCCGTGCAGCAAGCCGATTCGGGCCATCCCGGCACGGCGATGGCGCTTGCCCCGGTTGCGTACACACTGTGGCAGAGGCACCTTCGTTTTGACCCCAACGACCCGATTTGGCCCAATCGCGACCGGTTTGTGCTGTCGGGCGGGCACGTTTCGACGTTGCTCTACGCGATGCTTCACCTCACGCAAGTGAAGGCGGTCAATCCCGAATACGAGACGCCCGGCGCGGTCTCCGTCACGCTCGACGACATCAAGCGCTTCCGCCAGCTGGATAGCAAATGCGCCGGTCATCCGGAGTATCGTTGGTGCTCGGGCGTGGAAGCGACGACAGGGCCGCTTGGACATGGACTCGCGATGAGCGTCGGCATGGCGATGGCGCGCTGGTGGATGGCGGCGTATTTCAACCGCCCGAATTTCGAAATGTTCAACTACGACGTTTATACGACCTGCGGCGACGGCGACATGATGGAAGGCGTCGCGTCGGAGGCGGCGTCGCTCGCAGGGCACCTGAAACTTTCCAATCTCTGCTGGATCTACGACAACAACAGAATCACGATTGAAGGCAACACGTCGTGGGCGTTCACCGAAGACGTCGCCACCCGCTTTGTCGGTTATGGCTGGAACGTGACACGCGTGGGCGATGCGAACGACACCGAGATGCTCGATCGCGCGCTGAACGTCTTCAAGAAGAGCCAAGACCGTCCCACGCTGATCATCGTCGATAGCCACATCGCCTATGGCGCGCCCAATAAGCAGGACACCAGCGCAGCGCACGGTGAGCCGCTTGGCGAAGAGGAAATCAAGCTGACAAAACGCGCCTACGGGTGGCCCGAGGACAAGAAATTCTATGTGCCGGACGGCGTGTACGATCATTTCAAAGATGGCATCGGCAAACGTGGGCATGAAGCGCGCGAAAAGTGGATGGCGCTCTTCACTTCCTACAAGACGCAGTACCCAACGTTCGCGGAAGACCTCTACCGTATGCAGCACCGCCAGTTGCCTGAACGCTGGGACGCTAAGATGACGCCGTTTCCCGCCGACCCGAAGGGTATGGCGTCGCGCGAGTCCTCCGGCAAAGTGCTCAACCAGATTGCGCAGGGCGTGCCGTGGCTGATCGGCGGCGCGGCAGACCTTTTCCCTTCGACGAAGACACGCATGACGTTCGATGGTGCCGGCGATTTTCTGGCAGAATCCTATGGAGGGCGCAACCTGCACTTCGGCATCCGCGAGCACGCGATGGGAGCAATCGCGAACGGCCTCGCGCTCTCGAAGATCCGCGCGTACTGCTCTACGTTCCTCATCTTTAGCGATTTTGTGAAGCCGGCGATTCGCCTCAGCGCCATCATGGAACTGCCCGTGATTTACATTTTCACTCACGACTCCATCGGCGTCGGTGAAGATGGGCCGACGCACCAGCCCATCGAGCAGCTGATTTCGCTGCGGGCCATTCCGGGGTTGATGGTATGGCGGCCAGGCGACGCGAACGAGGTGTCCGAAGCGTGGAAGTACGTGATGAAGCGGCGGCATACGCCCGCGGTGATGGTGATGTCACGCCAAGCGCTGCCCACGATCGATCGCACCAAGTATGCGCCAGCGGCAGGCACGCAGAAGGGTGCCTACACCCTTTCCGAAGCGCCGGGAGGCAAGCCGGAAGCGTTGCTGCTGGCAACGGGCAGCGAACTTTCGCTCGCATTGACTGCGCAGGAGCAGCTCTCGAGGGACGGAATCAAAGCGCGTGTGGTCAGCATGCCCTGCTGGGAAGTGTTTGACGACCAGGACGAGTCGTATCGTGATAGTGTGATTCCGCCGGATGTAAAGGCGCGCGTTGCGGTCGAGCAGGCGTCCACGGTAGGCTGGCATCGCTGGATCGGCCCGACGGGTTCGGTAGTCGGCATGAAGACTTTCGGGGCCTCGGCGCCATTGAAGGAATTGCAGAAGAAATTCGGGTTCACCGCGGACAACGTTGTCGCGGCCGTGAAAGACGCAGTCAAAAGGAGCGCCCATTCGGCTCGGTGAAGCATCAACAGAGAGTGCCATCGCGCCGTTTGCAGGGATAGAGTAGAGAGCATCTCGAGGAATTCCCCAGCAAAGATTCTGATTGGAGACGACCATGAGTACTTCTGTACAGCCAATGATTCGCACCCAAAACCCGCTGAAAGCACTTACCAACTACGGTCAGTCCGTCTGGCTCGATTACATTCGCCGCAGCCTGATCACGACCGGCGAGCTGAAGCGCCTCATTGAAGAAGACGGGCTCCGCGGCGTCACTTCGAACCCCGCCATTTTCGAGAAGGCCATCACCGGCAGCACGGATTACGCGCAAACGCTGCAGGAACTCGGCAAGAAGCAGGGACTGGATGCAAAAACCCTCTACGAGCAGTTGGCAATCAAGGACATTCAAGATGCTGCCGACGTTCTGCACCCCGTGTACGAAGCGACGAAGCGCCGCGACGGCTACGTGAGCCTCGAAGTCTCGCCGTACCTAGCGAATAAGGCGAAAGAGACCCTCGACGAGGCGCGCGGGCTGTGGAAAGCGGTCGGCCGCGACAACGTGATGATCAAAGTCCCTGCCACGCCCGTGTGCATTCCGGTGATCCAGCAGTTGATCGCAGACGGCATCAACGTTAACGTGACGCTGCTTTTTTCCCAGGAAGCCTACGAAACCGTCGCGCTGGCCTACATCGCCGGACTCGAAGAATTTGCCAAGAAGAGCAACGACGTGGGCAAAGTGGCTAGCGTGGCGAGCTTCTTCATCAGCCGCATCGACACGATGATCGATAATCAGCTGAGCGATCTGCTCAAGACCGCCAAGCCCGCCGACCAGCCGATGATCCGCAGCCTGCAGGGCAAAGTCGCGATTGCAAATGGCAAGCTGACTTACCAACGCTACAACGAGCTATTCAGCGGCGCGCGTTGGAACGCGCTGTCGTCGAAAGGCGCGCAGACGCAACGTGTCCTGTGGGCCAGCACCAGCACGAAGAACCCCAGTTACCGCGACGTGATCTATGTTGAAGAACTGATCGGCAAGGACACGGTGGATACGATTCCGCCGGCCACCTATGACGCGTTCCGCGATCACGGCCGCCCGCGCCCCAGCCTCGTCGAAGACCTGGAGGGCGCGCAAGACACGATGGAGACGCTCGCGCGTGTCGGCGTCTCGATGAAGCAGGTGACCGACAAGCTGCTCGACGACGGCGTGAAGATCTTCGCTGAGGCATTCGACAAGCTGCTCGCGGCGGTTGATAAGCACGTTGTGAAAGCGGCTCCCTCAGCGGTGAACAATTTGACGTACACCTTGCCCCACGACCTTGCGGAGGCGGTGAAGGCCACGCTCGCGGATTGGAAGGCCAACAACAAGGTTCAACGCCTCTGGGCTCGCGATGCGACGCTTTGGACGGGCACAGATGAAGCCAATTGGCTCGGCTGGCTCGGCATCACCGACGACCAGCTATCGCATCAGCCGCGGTTCAAGAAAGTCGCGGCAGACACTGCCGGTTTCAACCACGCACTCCTGCTTGGCATGGGCGGCTCGAGCCTTTGCCCGGAAGTGCTGACGCTCACCTTCGGCAAGATCGACGGCTATCCGCAAATGCACGTCCTCGATTCCACCGATCCGGCGCAAATCAAGGCCATAGAAGGCAAAATCGACGTCGGCAAGACGATTTTCATCGTCTCCAGCAAATCCGGCAGCACGCTCGAGCCAAATATCTTCAAACAGTATTTCTTCGAGCGCGCCAAGCGAGTGGTGGGCGAGGCAGAGGCCGGCAAGCGCTTCATCGCCATCACCGATTCCGGCTCGAAAATGCAGCAGGTGGCCGAGCACGACGCGTTCCGCCACATCTTTTTCGGCCTTGCCAGCATCGGCGGTCGCTACTCCGCGCTGTCGAATTTCGGCATGATTCCCGGCGCTGTGCAAGGGATCGACATCCCCAAATTCCTCGACGCGATCGAGGAAATGGTCCACGCCTGCGCGTCCGTGGTGCCTGCGGATCAGAATCCCGGAGTGATCCTCGGCGCGATTCTCGGCACGGCCGCAAAGTCATTCGGGCGCGACAAAGTCACCCTCTTCGCCTCGCCCGGCATTTCCGATCTGGGCGCGTGGCTCGAGCAGTTGATCGCCGAATCCACCGGCAAGGACGGCCGCGGCTTGATTCCTGTCGATCGCGAGAGTATCGGCGCGCCTTCGGCGTACGGCAATGACCGCGTGTTTGCCTACTTGCGCCTGGAGACGGCGCCGGATGCAAAACAGGACGCAGCCGTGTCGGCCCTCGAAAAGGCCGGCCAACCCGTCGTTCGCATCAGCGTGCCCGATATCTACGAGCTGGGCCAGGAGATGTTCCGTTGGGAGATTGCCACTGCCGTCGCCGGCTCCATTATCGGCATCAATGCCTTTAACCAGCCGGACGTTGAGGCGAGCAAGGTTGCTACGCGAAAGCTCACGACCGAATACGAAAAGACCGGCTCGCTGCCCGCCGAGTCGCCAATTGTGACGGACAAGGGTATCAAGCTCTTTACCGACGAGAAAAACGCCGCCGACCTAAAACAAGCCGCCGGCGGCAACGCCACGCTTGCGGGTTATATCAAAGCGCACCTCGGCCGCATCAAAGCGGGCGACTACTTCGCCGTACTCGGTTACATCCAGATGAACGACGCTCATGAAGCGCAGCTTCAGACGATACGTCACGCCGTCCGCGACTCGAAGAAAGTGGCCACGTGCCTTGGCTTTGGCCCGCGCTTCCTGCACTCCACCGGCCAAGCCTATAAGGGCGGGCCGAATTCGGGCGTGTTCCTCCAAATCACGTGCGATGATGCCGTCGATTTGCCAGTCCCCGAGCAGAAATATACCTTCGGCGTAGTGAAAGCCGCTCAGGCGCGCGGCGATTTCACGGTGCTCGCCGAACGAAACCGGCGCGCCCTGCGCGTGCACCTCGGCACCAACGTCGCCGAGGGACTCAAGACGCTTCAGGAAGCAGTTCAGCAGGCGCTTTCATAGAAAAATTTCGAACGATTCGCTTAAGAAGGGAGCGCAACAAATGCAAATCGGAATGATCGGACTCGGAAGAATGGGTGGCAACATGGCGCGGCGATTAATGCGCCACGGGCACGAATGCGTCGCGTTTGACCTGACGCCTGCCAACGTGGACGCCCTGGCGCGCGAAGGCGCGAAGGCTTCCACTTCGCTCGACGACTTCGTCAGAAAGCTCACGAAGCCGCGCGCGGCGTGGGTGATGGTTCCCGCGGGCAAAGCCACCGAAGACACGGTGCTGGCGCTCGCCTCCAAGATGGAGAAGGACGACATCATCATTGATGGTGGGAATTCCTATTTTAAAGACGATGCCCGCCGCTCGAAAGCCCTAAAGCCCCAAGGTATTCGCTACGTGGATGTCGGCACCAGCGGCGGCGTGTGGGGTATCGACCGCGGCTATTGCCTGATGATCGGCGGCGAGAAATCGGCTGTCGATTACCTCGAGCCTATTTTCAAGACGCTGGCTCCCGGCATGGGTGACATCCCGTCGAGCCCCGGACGAGAGAGAATCAAAAGCACCGCGGAAAACGGCTATCTGCATTGCGGCCCCTCTGGTGCCGGCCACTTCGTGAAAATGGTCCACAACGGCATCGAGTACGGCATCATGCAGGCCTACGCGGAAGGATTCGACATCTTCAAGAACGCTACGTCGAAGGAAATCGACGAACACCACCGCTACGAGCTGAACCTGCCGGACATCGCCGAACTCTGGCGCCGCGGCAGTGTGGTCGGTTCGTGGCTGCTCGACCTGACGGCGATGGCATTGGCTGAGAATCCGACTCTTTCGAATTTCACCGGCAACGTGGCCGATTCGGGCGAGGGCCGCTGGACGATTCAAGCTGCCATCGACGAAGCCGTGCCGTGCGAAGTCCTTTCCGCAGCGCTTTACACGCGCTTCCGCTCGCGCCAGGACCATACCTTTGCTGAAAAAATGCTATCGGCGATGCGGAACAAATTCGGCGGCCACGTGGAACGCGCGGCAGGCGGTTAGTCCGCGGCATTCGTCGGTTTTGCTTCCCGGCTGAAGATTCAAAGCCGCAACTTCAATAACCGGAGTCGAACGACCGGAGGAATCAGACATGCCCTCGTCTCTTGATAGCGTGGCCGTCAGCCAGGAAGCGCTGGGAGCTCCATCGGGCCCGTGCGCCGTCGTGATTTTTGGCGCCGGCGGCGACCTCACCAAGCGCAAGCTCATTCCCGCGCTCTACAACCTTGCCAAGGGTAAGCTCCTTCCGGAGAACTTCGCGATCGTCGGCGTCTCCCGCGAAGAGTTCTCCACGGAGGACTACCGCAAGCGGTCGACCGAGGAGATCAAGCAATTCTCGACCAGTGGCGTGGACCAGTCCTCTTGGGAATGGTTCGCCAAGCGCCTCTACTACTGTTCCGGTAATTTCAAAGACCCCGCGATGTACACTAAACTCGGTGAATTCCTCGGCGGGGTTCAGAAGGAGCAGAACACCTGCGGCAACGCCCTTTTCTATCTCGCTGTCGGGCCTTCCCTGTTCGCGCCGGTTGTGCAGCAGCTCGGCGCCGCTGGCCTCACCCGCGCCGTCGACGGCACATGGAAGCGGGTGGTGATCGAGAAGCCCTTCGGCCAGGATCTGGGTTCCGCTTCCGCGCTGAACCGCGAAATCGGCGACGTGCTCAAGGAAAACCAGATTTATCGCATAGACCACTATCTGGGTAAGGAGACCGTCCAGAACATACTCGCGTTTCGCTTTGCCAACGGAATCTTCGAGCCCATCTGGAACCGCAGATACGTTGATCATGTCCAGGTCACGGTCGCCGAAGAGCTCGGGGTCGAACTTCGGGGCGATTACTACGACCGCTCCGGCGCTCTGCGCGACATGGTGCCCAACCACATCTTCCAACTCATCACCCTCACTTCCATGGAGCCACCGATCTCCTTCGAGGCGTCTGCAGTTCACGACGAGCAGACCAAGATCCTGCGCGCCATCACGCCGCTCAGCCCGGAACAAGTGCTGCATCACGCGGTCCGGGGCCAGTACGGCCAGGGCCAGATCGACGGCAAAAGCGTGCCGGCGTATCGCACCGAGCCCAACGTGCCGCAGGACTCCGCCACAGAAACCTTCGTCGCCATGACGCTGCATATCGACAACTGGCGCTGGGCTGGCGTGCCGTTCTACCTTCGGACGGGCAAGCGCCTGCCGAAGCGCGTCACGGAAATCGTAATCCGCTTCCGACGTCCGCCGTTTGTCCTCTTCCGCAAAACGCAAGTCGAGAAGATCCCGCCCAACGAGCTCGTGCTCAACATCCAGCCGAATGAAGGCATCTCGCTCAGCTTTGAGGCGAAGATCCCTGGGCCAGTGGTCCGGCTTGGCGCCGTGAATATGAATTTCGAATACAGCGACTATTTTGGTTCCACGCCCACCACCGGCTACGAAACGCTTCTCTACGATTGCATGAAAGGTGATCCCACGCTCTTCCAGCGCGCAGACATGGTGGAGGCGTCCTGGGCGATCGTTCAACCGATTATCGACGTGTGGAAAGCCTTGCCGCCGCGAGATTTCCCGAACTACCCTGCCGGCGCCTGGGGCCCGGAACTCGCTCACGAAATGCTCCGGCGCGATGGGCGCGAGTGGCGCGACCCAGCGAAAAAACACGCTCTCAGCCACGCCATCGCGACAGGCTAGCCGCGCAAGAGGAGCGGCGGATGCGCAACTCCCTACCCGCCATTTTCATTCCCTGGCCTGAACCCTAGGTGGCAGCCTGTTTGCTCCCCGTCACCGTAGCCAACGACATACACTCGCGCCTCGGTTAGGAGTCGTTTGCGAATGGCGAGTTACGTAGCCGCGCTGGATCAAGGGACCACCAGCACCCGCTTCATGGTGTTTGATCGCGGCGGACGCACCATTTCGGTGGCGCAAAAGGAACATGAGCAAATCTACCCTCGGCCTGGCTGGGTGGAACACGACCCGGAAGAAATCTGGCGGCGCACGCAGGAAGTGATCAGCGCCGCGATGCAGCAGGCGAACCTGCGGGCGCGCGATCTGGCGGCAATCGGCATCACGAACCAGCGTGAGACGACCGTCATGTGGGAACGCGCAACGGGTGCGCCGGTGGCCAACGCGATCGTCTGGCAGGACATGCGCACGGCCGACGCGGTTTCCGAGTTCTCGCGCGCAGGTAAGGGTGAGGGTGGCCAGGACCGCTTTCGCGCGCTGACAGGGCTTCCCCTGGCCACCTATTTCAGCAGCCTGAAAATCCGTTGGATGCTCGAAAATATTCCGCGGCTCCGCGCCCGCGGCGAATCCGGGGAAATTCTCTTCGGCACCATCGATACCTTTCTCGTTTGGAAGCTTACTGGCGTCGCGGGCGCCGCAAGCGCCGTACACGTCACGGACGTCACGAACGCCAGCCGCACGCAGCTGATGAATCTGGCAACGCTTGACTGGGATCCCGCGCTCCTCTCCGCCTTCGAAATTCCCACGAAAATCCTTCCCGAGATTCGCTCGAGTGCGGAACACTACGGAACCGCGCGCTTGCGTTCGATCGACGGCGCGTCTATCGCGGGCATCCTGGGCGACCAGCAGGCTGCGCTCGTCGGTCAGGCGTGCCTGCAGCCGGGCGAAGCAAAGAACACCTACGGCACCGGCTGCTTTCTGCTCATGAACACGGGCCGCAATCCGGTTCCCTCCGCGCACGGATTGCTCACTACTGTCGCGTACAAATTCGGCGCAGAGCCCGCGCACTATGCGCTCGAAGGCTCGGTCGCCATCACCGGCGCACTCGTCCAGTGGCTGCGGGACAATCTTGGCTTTATTCAATCAAGCCGTGAAATTGAGCCGCTCGCGCGCACCGTTGCCGATAATGGCGGTGTCTATCTTGTTCCAGCATTCTCTGGTCTGTACGCGCCTTACTGGAAGGCAAGCGCGCGCGGCGTGATCGCCGGTCTCACGCGCTACGCGACGAAGGCCCACATCGCGCGTGCGGCCCTGGAAGCCACGGCCTATCAGGTTCGCGAGGTGACGGATGCCATGGAGCGCGATTCTGGAATCCGGCTCGATAGCCTGCGCGTCGATGGAGGCATGGTGGAGAACGAACTGCTGATGCAATTTCAGTCGGATGTTCTCAATCGCCCGGTCGTGCGCCCCGCCGTGCAGCAAACCACTGCCCTCGGTGCCGCCTATGCAGCAGGCTTGGCAGTTGGCTTTTTCAAGGACGCGGAAGAACTGCGCGCGAATTGGTCCGTCGATCGTACGTGGCGACCCGAAATGGACGAGTCTCGCCGCGAGCACCTTTACCGCATGTGGAAGAAAGCTGTCACTCGTTCGTTTGATTGGGCTGAATAGCGGATCTACTTCACAGCACCGACTGTGAATCCCGCAATGAATCGGTCGAGGAACATGTTGTAGAGCAGCGCGATCGGCACGCTGGTGATCAGGCACGCCGCCATCAGCGAGCCCCAGAAGTACACGTCGCCGCGGACCAGGAAAATCGGGATGCCCACGCCGACCATCTGCTGCGATTCCGGCGAAATAAATGTCAGCGCATACACGAATTCCTGAGTCACCAGCGTAAACGTAAAAATCACCACCGTCAGGATTCCCGAAACCGAGATCGGAATCACCAGTTTCAGGAATGCCCCGAAATGCGTCAGGCCATCCACCATGGCAGCGTCTTCCAACTCACGCGGGATCGCTTTAAAAAAACCCATGAGCAGCCAAATCGAAAACGGCACCGTAAACGTGGGATACACGACCACAACGCTCCAAATCGTGTCCTGCAATCCGAGCAGCGCTACGATGCGCGAAAGCGGAATGAAGAGCAGCGTCGGCGGCACCAGGTACGTCAGGAAAATTGCGATGCCCATGCGCTGTCCCCAGCGTCCCGTCAGGCGCGCCAGCGCGTACGCCGCCGGCAACGCCAGAAGCAGCGTGATGGCCACGACGATCACGCCCACGAGCGCAGTGTTTCCGAGCCAGCGTACATATCGCGTGTCAAAAAACAGCAGTCTCAAGTGCTCGAGCGTCGGCGACAGATTGAATTTGAAGGGGTTGTTATCTGTATTGTAGAGATCGACGTTCTGCTTGAACGTTGCAATCACCATCCAATAGAAGGGGAAGGCCAGCAAAACGGTCGAAACGAGAATTACGAACTTGTGCAGAATCCGCGCACCCAACTCGCGCACGCGCTGCGACGCCATCACACCACCTCCGCGCGGTATGCCGCGCGCAGCATGAAGTACGCGATCAGGATCAGCACAGGCACAAGAAACAGCGACGTCGCCGCGCCCGCCGCTAGATCGCTCCCTTGAATGCCCGTAGTGAAGGCAAGTAACGGCAGCGTTTGCGTGGAATCAAAGGGCCCGCCTGCCGTCAGGATGTAAACCACCGTCATGTCCGTAAACGTGAAGATCGTGCCGAAGAGCACGGCCACCCAAATGATGGGTGCCATCATCGGGATGTCAATCCAGAAAAGCCGCCGCCAGAAGCCCGCGCCGTCGATCGACGCCGCTTCGGGAATCTCTTTGGGGATCGCGGTCAGTCCCGCGAGCATGATCACCGTCGAGAAGGGAATCAGACGCCAGCAATGCACTAGGATCACGCTCGCCATCGCCAAGTGCGGCTCGCCCAGCCACATGGGCGCCGAATACGGCTTGTAAACGTGCGCCCACACTAGCACCCAGGTAATTACGCTGTAGATCGAATCGAGAATCCACTTCCAGCCGATTGCCCCGAGTGAAATCGGGGCCACCCACGGCAGCAGAATCAAAAGGCGAACCAGCTTGCGCCCACGAAACGGCTTTTCGAGCGCTATGGAAAGCACGGTGGAGCAAAAAATGATGATGATTTGCGCCACGATTGTGAACACGATGGAGTTCCTCAAGGCGGCGTGAAAGCTGGGGCTTTGCAGAATGCTTCGGAAATTCTCAAATCCGACGTAATGAAATCCGGTGGTTCCGATGCGCGCGTCGCTGAACGCGTACATCACTGCCAGCGCAAATGGCGCGCCGATCAGCAGCACAATGTAGAGAGCCGCCGGGGCAAACATCGCCGCGCCCAATCTGCGGTTTTCTACCGCCATGGATAGGGCCTCGGCTGCGTGCGCTTCTCAGTTTTGGGGTCAAAAAATCGCAGATCGGATTGGTGGACCGAGAATTCGTGGACGGTGCCGACATCGTAGCCCGATGGCATCGTCCACGACAGCCGTGAGACAATCTCCTTCGATTCGAAACCAGCGCCTTCGAGCGAACCATAAAGATCGCGCTCGGCGCCGAGATACTCCACGTAGTTCACGCGATAGTTGAACTCGACAGCGGCCGCGCCCGGCACCAGCGCCGACGGCAGAAATGCCTCGGGCCGGAATCCGACAATTACTTCGGAAAACTCGAGGAGGTTCATCGGCGGCGAGCCGAGAAACGTCGCAACGAACGTATCCGCAGGCTCGTCGTATACTTCCTTGGGTGTTCCAATCTGTCGCACTTTACCTTTGTTCAGTACGACAACACGGTCGCCCAGCGCCATCGCCTCCACTTGGTCGTGTGTCACGTAGATCGTTGTCGTCTTGATGCGGTCGTGAAACGACTCCAGCTCTTCGCGCGCCGAAGCCCTCAGCTTTGCGTCCAGGTTTGAAAGCGGCTCGTCGAGCAGGAACACTCGAGGTTCGCGCACGATCGCGCGGGCGAGCGCCACGCGCTGGCGTTCGCCGCCCGAAAGCTGCCGCGGCTTGCGCGAGAGCAGGGACGTGATCCCCAGCAGCGACGCTGCCCACTCCACTTTTTGCTTGTGCTGATCCTTCGGAACTCTCTGCGCCTTCAACGGAAACACGATGTTTTCATACACGCTCAGGTGCGGATACAGGGCGTAGCTCTGGAACACCATCGCTATTCCGCGCTCGCGCGGTGTCAGTTCGTTCACCAACTGCCCGCCAATACGGATCTCACCGCTCGTCGGGGCTTCCAGCCCCGCGATCATCCGCAAAAGGGTCGTCTTGCCAGAGCCCGACGGCCCCAGCAGCACCAAAAATTCTCCCTCGCGCGTTTCCAGATTTACGTTATTGACTGCCCCGAGGTCTCCCTGCTTGAACACCTTCACCAGGTTGCGCGTTTCGACGACTGCCATCGACCCCCCGAAACAAGTCGGAGGCTGAGCGGGCGCTCAGCCTCCCCCAAAACCCACCTTGCAGCGTAACGGGAAATGTAGACTACTTCCAGCGCGCGAAGATTCGCCTGTATTCTGCCTCCGCCGCCTTCACAGCATTTTCCGGGCTCTCGTCGCCGCGCGCCACCTTGGCGAACATCGTGGGAATCACCCACGTCTTAAACGCTTCGTCGATGGCCGCCGTCGCATAGCCGGGATAGCCGACGTTCGTCGCCCAATCCAGCACGTCTGCCAGCACTTTGTACTTGTCGGGCGGATTCGCGCGCGAATCGTTCGCTACTTCCTTCTTCAAATCGGGCACCAGCGACGGGAAGCACGGGAAGTTGTAGAACTGACCCGCTTCAAACCCGTCGTGGAAATGGTCCATGTAGTCGATCAGGAATTTCTGCGCGCCTTCTTTGTTTTCCGCGAAGTTCCAGATCACGTAGCAGTTCATCACGTGTTCGGCCGCGATGCGCCGCACCGGACCCTTCAGCGCGCGGCTCACCATGATTTTTGAATCGATGGGCAAATGCTCGCGCTCCGCCTGACGCGAAATCGAAATCGCGTTCGCCACATATGACACGCGCCCCGCCAGCATGGCCTGGTTGTTCGACGGTGGCGTCCACGTGAACACCTCGGGCGTTTCGCTTTCCTGGAACAACGCTTTCATGTACTTCAGGGCTTCGATCGTATTCTTCGAATTGATCGCTACGTTGCCGGCTTCGTCCTGCTCGGCGCCGCCAAACGACCACAACAGGGCCCGCATCGCCATGCTCGTGTCCAGCTCCTGCGCCAGCCCGAGCCCGCATGGATGCCCGCTCGCGTCGCGGATCTTCTTTGCGCCTGCGCGCAAATCGTCATAGGTGTCCGGGCCATTCGGATAGCCGGCCTCGGTCCACCAGTCTTTGTGCCAGTTGCCCGGGTCCGGCGTGTACGCGTCCGAGAATGCAAAGTATTTCTTCGTCTTCGGATTGAATGTGGACTTGTGCGCCAAATCGATCTTCTTCCCGTGCTTCGTCTCCACTTCCTTGTACACATTCGTCATATCAAGCACGGAGTTCTCGTACGCAGCCGGCGGCGAAAGAAACATGAACAGGTCGTGCCCCTTCTGCGCGGAGACTTCCGCCGCGCCGCGCGCTGGGAGGTCCACCAGATTGATGTTGTCCACGATCACGTTCGTGTTGTTTGCCGCGCCCCATTCCTTCGTGAACTTCGTGTTAAACCAGGTGTCCCACGCGGGAACGAAGTGGCTCCACTGCAGAATTTTCAGCGTCTTCTGCTGTGCCGCGGCACGCTCTGGAAACAGGAACACAGGCCCTAGCCCCGCGGCCCCTACGGTCAGCGCCACGGCCCCAGTGCTCTTGACGAACTCCCTGCGTGAGATTTTGTTTCTGGTCTTCTGTGCCATTTCGCTGCCCCCTTTTCGCTGCCCTTCTTTGCTACGGCGACGCAATCGAACCAGCGCGCCGGCACGCGCCTTCTTCGCGGTCGCGTCCGCGGTCACCCCACTCGAAACTCGCTATTCGTTCATGCCGAACTGCTTGAGGTCTTCGGGACCTTCACGCTTTGCGACAGCGCCAGTTCCTTGCACGGAGACGCGGATCTGCTCCACTACGTCCGGATTCGCAAGCGTGGTGATGTCCCCGATGTTCATACTGTTCGAAATCGCCGCCAGCACACGCCGCATGATTTTTCCTGATCGCGTCTTCGGCATGTCCGGCACGATGCGGACCGCTTTCGGCCGCGCGATTTTGCCGATCATCGTCTCGATCGTCTTGACCACCTTGTCAGCCACTTGCTCCGGTGGCGTAGTCGCGCCGGGCCTCAGCGAAAGATACACTTCCGGCACGCGCCCCTTGATTTCATCGACCACGGGTACCACCGCCGCCTCGGCAATTTCCTCGAGCGTGAGGCACGCCGACTCGATTTCCTTCGTCCCGAGCCGATGCCCGGCTACGTTGATGACGTCGTCCACGCGACCGAGGATCCGGAAATAGCCGTCCTTGGCTAGCAGCGCGCCGTCGCCCGCGAAATATGGCCAGTCCTGCCACTTCTTGCTCTTCGGGTTCTTGCAATATTTTTGGTAGTACTGCCGGACGAATTTGTCGCGGTCTCCCCAAATCGTCTGAATGATTCCCGGCCATGGATTGCGAATGCAGATATTCCCAGCGCGCGCCGAGCCCGCCGGCAACTCCTTGCCTTCCTCGTCCAAAACCACTGGATAAATCCCCGGCAAGCCCGGGCCCGCGCTTCCTGGCTTCATCGCATCAAGTGCCGGAATCGTGCTGCACAGGAATCCGCCGGTTTCCGTCTGCCACCACGTATCGACGATCACCGCCTCGCGCTTGCCCACCGTGTCGTAATACCACCGCCACACTTCCGGCTCGATCGGCTCGCCCACCGTGGTCATGTGCTTGAAATTGAAATTGTATTTGCGCGGTTCTTCAGGCCCCGTTTTGCGAAGCATACGAATGGCGGTCGGCGAAGTGTGGAAAATATTGACGTCCAGCCGCTCTGCGATACGCCACGGCCGGCCCGGGTCGGGATGGTTCGGCACACCCTCGTAGATC
>Ga0126373_10001397_pt1 | contig 17138 bp, 13 predicted proteins | sample PanSoiMetPlot_11_FD_92545 | JGI IMG/M metagenome (GOLD analysis project Ga0126373, IMG submission 92545) | Tropical forest soil microbial communities from Panama - MetaG Plot_11 | ecosystem: Environmental > Terrestrial > Soil > Tropical forest > Bulk soil | place: Panama | collected 2016-02-17 | reverse complement strand
ATTCGCCGTCGCGCCCTAGCCGATCAAGCGGGACGTCCCGTTGCTCTGAAAGCTGCTCTTATGGACGTGCTCGCTTCTTCCGGGTTTCTCCGTGTGCCCATTATTATGGAGTACGAGGAACTCAAGAAGCTCGAATTGAACGCCGTCACGGATCCCCTGACCGGCCTCTACAACCGCAGGCTTTTTGGAGAATCCTTCGAAAAAGAATTAAATCGCGCGCGTCGGTACACGCAGCCGCTCAGCCTGGTGATTCTGGATCTGCACCGCTTCAAGGAAGTGAATGACAAACACGGCCACCCGCGCGGCGACGAAGTCTTGCGGGCCACCGCCGCAACGCTCAAGAAAGCGTTGCGCACCTCCGACTCCGCCTTCCGTATCGGAGGCGATGAGTTCGCTTTGCTCTTGCCGCAAACTGACTCGCAGCAAGCGCTTGCGCTCAGCCGTCGCGTCGAAACAGTCCTTGTGGAGATGCTTGAGCCACTGCAGTTGCAAGTTGCCGTCAGCATGGACCATGGCATTGCCATTTTTCCGCAAGACGCCGAGCAGGCCGATCAACTGATTCGCATCGCCGATGAGCGCCTGTACCGCCAAAAGCACGCCAATCACGAGAAAACCGTCAACGGCGCAATTGAAACCGCCCCCTCGGCTGAGCAGATTCCCGTACCCCCGGTATCCCCGGAACCTCCCAGTCCGCTCCCTCGACCAATTTCCATCGAAACCAAGCGCGCGCCCGAAAAACCAGAAAGCGACGCTGATGCCCGCGCCACGATTAGCCCCTCGCCAGCACCTGTGATTCCTGCGCCTCGCATGATCCCCGTTCCGCGCAAGGCCGAGCGCGTCTCCATGGCCGGCACCAACGCCTATGCCGTGCTCGGTGAACAGGGATCGTTACGCGCTCGCGTTCTCGACCTCGGTTTTGGCGGCGTCGCCATCGAGCTGGATTCCCAGGAAGATCTTCCGGAAAATCTGTTCGCGGTGCTGCACGTTCCGATTCTGCCTCCCGTGCGTGTCAACCTGAGACCCGTGTGGAAACAGCAGACCGCACAGGGCGGCACGCGCGTCGGCTGCTCTTTCGTTTCCTGAAACGCGATCCGAATTCCTGTAGCGCGGCGCAACATTGTCGCGTCTTTTTTGCGCCCGTCCTCCAGTCTCTGTTTCGTCTTCCAACTCTTTCTGACTGCCTCGCTCACCTCCTGGTACAATTCCTCGCCATCCGGCATCCCGAAAGGACTCACCATGCTCGAACCAAGAGTCAGCCGACCTTATTGGCCTGATGCCCTCAAAAAGCCACCCGAGGACACATCCAGCCTGAAACCCTGGTCCTGGGCCATCGAGCGCCTTGAGCAATCTCACAACTATTGGATTTCGACCTCGCGGCCCGATCGCCGTCCGCATCTCATGATTGTCTGGGGAATCTGGTGGCGGGAGGCCTTCTGGTTCAGCACCGGCCCACGCACACGCAAGGCCAAAAACATCGCCGCGGTCCCTCACGTGGTCATTGCAACGGAAAAAGCGGATGAGGCGGTGATTCTGGAAGGCACTGCGGAAGAAATCGCCGATCGCGCGGTCTGGAGCCAGCTTGCCAAAGTCTACAATCAAAAATACGGCGGTGACGTTGAGCCTCTCCTGATGGCCTCCGATGGCTGCGTCTTTCGTGTCCAGCCACGGGTCGTCTTTGCGCAAGACGAACACGCGGAAAACTTCGCCGACGCCGTCACGCGTTGGCATTTCGATGAGAAATAGCGTTCGAGATTTGCGGCGTAGGCCCCGTTCCTTTCAAGGCTTCGGCGATGAATTCCACATTTCCTGCTTAATTTTCCATCCGCCGCCGGCTTCACGGTGCAGCACCAGCGCCATCTTCCCGTATCCCTCGAAATTCGGCTTCCCTTCCGGCGCCTGCGCCACCTGATGCTCGGTCGCCCACTCGGTCGCCCAGTCTCCACACACCTGAACGTCGTGAAATTCCATGTCCTCTTTCGTCACTTTGTATCCCGGCATGTTCGCCAGCACGCCTTCTATCCACGCCGTGATGGTTTTCCTCCCTACCAGCGCCGCCTCTCCCTGCATCAGATCCACGCCATCTTCCGCCCACAGCGCCATGATGCCAGGCGTGTCCATCCTCAAATGCAGTTCCACGAACTTCTTGTTGAACGTATCAATCTCGCTTCGCGCGTCTCCTTCCGAGTCGCCGGCCCCCACCGCGAGGCAACAAACGACTGCGCCCAGAATACCGACGGCAACTGTCAGTTTTCGGAAGCTCGGCATTCGATCCTCTCATTCCAAATCACGTCCAATCTACCGGATCTCCGCGGCGCAAGGAAGATTGAGGTTTTTCGCCTTCTGTTCGTGATCTCCGCTCTCAAATCCCCGTTCTTCCGCTCCCCCATTTTGTGAAATTTGACTCTTCGCGTATGATGGGGAATTGCTCGCGACCTAGCGACGCGGCTGTAGCGCCCGGCTTTGCCGGGTTTGCCGCGCAGACCGGACGCGACCAGAGGCAGCCCATGAAACCCGGTATTCATCCAGACTATCATCCCGTCACGGTGCATTGCGCCTGCGGCCACACGTTCCAGACGCGCTCGACCATCAAGGGCGACATGCTGCGCGTGGAGATCTGCTCGAATTGCCACCCGTTTTTCACCGGCAAGCAGAAACTCGTGGACACCGCCGGCCGCGTGGAACGCTTCACCAAGAAATACGCCGACGCCGCTTCGAGAGCGGGCGGCGCCAAGAAGTAGCACGGACACTCCTCGGCCTGTCTTTTCCGTGCGAACTGTAAGCTCCCGTGGGACAAACGGTTTGGTTTGTCCCACACTTTGTTTTTTTCGGGCACTGCGAATCCCTTCTGGTTCGCTTCCTCCCGGTGCTCTCTGGTGTCCTCGGTGCTAATTCTTTCCCCGCCGTGTAAAATACTTCTCCAACGTGGCTACCCAATCGCGCATGTTTGACGGCTCGCGCTCCGGTGAGCTCATCGAATCCGCCCCACCCCGCGTCACTCTCCGCAACGCTTTCGCGCATCCGTTCGACTCCGCCATTGCCGCCGCGCGCACCTGTTACGCGCCGCGGCTGATCACTCCCGAGGAAATCACCGACAAGCAACGCCTCAACATCGGCGCCGCCACGTTTTACAGCGGCCATCACACCGTCTACCAGCACGCTCATTTCGAATTCGGCCTCGAAAACGTCAGCCGCCAATTCGTCTGGTCTTTTCTTCACGCCCATTCTTTTTACAATTCCGAGCAGCAAAGCCAGCGCTATGTACGCCTCGACCGCGCGCAGGCCTACGTTCCTCCCGTCTCCCTCTTCTTCGACGAAAAATCCAAGGAAATCTATGAAGGCGCCATCGCCCGCGCCTGGAATTACTACCGCGAACTCGCTGCTGTTTTGGTCGGCGACGCGCGCAACATTCTCAACGACATCTGGCACGTAAGCCCCATGTCCCATCCGAAGCGCCTGCAGAAAATCGAACGCTCTGCCGAAAAGCGCGCGATCGAAATCGCTCGCTACGTCCTTCCCGTCGCCGCCTTCACCACCATGGTGCACACTCTGTCCGGCATCGTCCTGCACCGGCTCTGGCGCATGTGCTCCGCTAGCGACACTCCCAGCGAAGGCCGCGCCATCATCAGCGAAATGGTTTCGCAGGTCAAAGCGATTGACCCTCAGTTCTTCGATCGCTTTCAAACGGAACCGCTCGAAGAGCTACCAGAATGGAAGGATCATCAGCCGGCCGCGTCCGCAGGCAGGTCCTTCGCTCGCGAATTTGATGCCAAACTCGACGGCAAGACCTCTCGCCTTATGGACTACTCCCCAAACGCCATTCGCGTCGTGGCGGAGTCCTACCGTGCCGTCGCCGGGCTCACCGCCTCGCAATGTTCCGACGGCGAGGCTCTCGACCGCCTGCTCAATCCTGCGCGCAATCTGTATCGCCTCGAGACGCTCAACGTCGGAGTGCACGCGCCGATGATGCGCGCGCTTCAGCACGCCAATTACACTTTCGCGAAAAAGATCAGCCACACCGCCGACAGCCAGGACCAGCGTCATCGCATGGTTCCCGGATCGCGCCCGCTGCTCACCCTTGCCGACACGCGCGAGCCCGACTATGTCACGCCCGCGCTTCTGGCCGCCAATCCGCGCGCCAAGGAAACTTACGACCGCGCGATGTGCGACGCCTGGTCCGCCAAAAACGCTCTTCTCGACCGCGGTGTCCCTCGCGAAATGGCTCTCTACGTGCTCCCCAACGCCAAATCCATTCGCCTCTACGAATCCGGCTCGCTCCTGCATCTGCTCCACAAGTGGACCATGCGCACTTGCTTCAACGCCCAGGAAGAGATCTTTCAAGCATCCATGGACGAAATCGCGCAGCTTCGCAAAGTCCATCCCGAGCTGGCGCGCTATATCGGCCCGCCCTGCTATCTTCGCGCCGGAATCACCACGCCGATCTGTACCGAAGGCTCACACTTCTGCGGCGTCAAAGTGTGGCTCGACTTCCCCAGTACTTCACGCCGCATCTGAAATGCACCAGGCACTTATCCCGTCTCAGTTATCAAGGGGAAGCGCAAGACTTTTTGGCTGGAGTCTCTTCTTGCGACAAGAACAACACGAACATGGTTTCACCCCGCTGTCTCGCCGAAACCGCGGTATCACTTGCTCAAGTCTAATGGTTAGAGAGGCTCGGCTATGACCCAGTCCCTGCGATCCGGTTTCGCCATCGTCAGCGCGGCCCTACTTTTGGCATTACCCGTCTTCCCATTTCAATCTCCCCTCTCCGACGAAGCCGTCCGGGACGCCTACTTCCTCGGCCAACGCCACGACGAATCTACCGCGGACTTTTTTTCTTCCTATTTGAAGACCTTACCTCCTCCGAAGGCCGGTCCGTACATCTCCGAGGTCGAGCTCTACACGCCCTATTCGCAGCTCGTCGAATGGTCCCGCATCCACAGCGTGGGCTACAGCGCTCAGCAGGCCACCAAGGACTATCACGCCACTTCCGACTCCATCTTTGTGCGCATCCGGATCGATTTCACTTCCACTTATGGGGCTTTGGAGCTGTATCGTTCCGGACGGCCCACCGAGCCGCCTAAGAACGGCTCCGCAGCGCCCCGCCCCGATTACTACCGCGATTTCCGCGCCGGCCTCTCTCAAAAAGACCAGTGGATCGAACCGCTCAGCATCCAACTCATCGCCACGGGCTGGCCGGCCCGTGGCCACGTTCCCTTTTCCAATTTCCTCGAATCAGCCTTTCATTCTCCGGTGTCCTTCCGCAACGCCTCCTTCAATGGTCGCGGCTCCTCCCGCGGATATGATTGGTGCTTCATCGGTTGGTATGTCTGGCTGCAATATGATGCCAGCGATGTCGACTCCGACAAGGCCACCGTCGAAGTCTTTACCACCGACGGTCAGCATGTGGTCGTCCCCTTTGACCTGGCCCGGCTCCGCTGATTCCGTGACCCTGTACAGCCCATCGTTGAGAGCAGGAAAATCGTCGCCCCACAGAGATCCCGGGAGGACATCGAGAAACGTGCTTTACGAATCTGGCAAACTTCCTCTGTGCCGTTGCCCGCAAATTTTCCGATGCTACGAGCCCTTAGCGGCGAGGCTTCTAACGCCCGGAATAAACGCCAACCTGAACAACTGCTTGGATTATTTGGAATCACCACTTACAGAAAATACGCGTTGGGCCCAGGCCAACTCAGGATTTGCAGAAGAACCGAGCCACCCCTACCGCAAACTCGCCGCACCACTCTAGTAAGGGTTTCAGGGACCCCAGTTACCGCACACCCATCAGGCTCCTACGACCTCCAACGCAGCGTGACCGGTCCGCCCATGGGATGCACCATCGGCGCGCCCGTGCGCCGCGACTCTAGCAGGTTGGCTTTCAGAGCGAAATACCACTTGGCCTGGCGGTCCGCGTCATCAATGAGCATCAGGCGCGGGTTGTGCTTCAACCCTTCGGCTTGTTTGATCATCGTCTGCTGATCCTGCCGCAAAAACTTCTTGGCGAACGGCCGAAACAGGAAAACCGGCAGCGGCAAGTTCCAAGCCGCCACAAAGTCGATCCGGCACAAGTCCCGCCGCACTGGCGTCACCGTCGCGCGGCTCGAAAACCACAGCTTGCCGCTTTGATCGATCTCTGTCCGCAAATTCGGCAGCACGAAATCGATCGTCGTCGTAACCGGCTCGCCTGTGATTTTCTTGAGCAACTGGTACGGCGCGCTGTTCGCACTGGGCGTGTGCGGGCTCATGCGGAAGCCATTCGGAATAGGCTCGAACTGCTTGGCCTTTTCGTGAATGCTCGCCCGTTTCCGCCAAAACCACGACTGGTGAACAAAAGGCCCGTGCGCCGGATCCATCAGGCCGATAATGCCATGGTCAATGTGCGACGGCAGCTCGCACGAAAGATACGTGATCTTGCACTTCTCGCTGAAGATTTTGAGCGCTGGCGCGTCCGGAATCCTTTCCGGCAGCCTCGTTCCGGGTGCATTCATGTAAACCCAGACATAGCCGTCGCGCTCTTGGCAGGGATAATGTCCGGCGAAGATGCGCTCCACTTTCACCTTGTCCTGCAAAGTCAGCGAAGGGATTTCCAGGCACTGTCCGCTCGACGCATCGAACCGCCAACCGTGGTAGCAGCATTCCAGGGCGTTGCCATCCACGCGGCCGCAGGATAGCGGGATTCCGCGATGCGGGCATGAGTCCCGCATCGCAAAAACCTTCCCTTCGGCGGTCCGCCCGAGGACCAGCGGCACTTCCAGCAGGAGCGCCTTCGTGAGCTTCTGCCCGCGAGTTTTCGTACTCAACGCTGCCGGATACCAAAAATCCCACAAAAACCCGGGATCCGCCTCGCTTGCAGGCGTCAGTGCCGTCCCTGCGCTTCCCTGGACTAATGTTCGTACCGCTTCGCTCATCTTCAATATCGTTCCAGGCATCGTAGTATAGCGCGCCGCATCGGGCAACGGGTCCGGCGATCGAATTGCATGTTGCGCCGTTCGGCGCTATTCTTTCACTAGAGCCACCGATGTACGCCGCGTTTTATTAGCCGACTCGCCGTTCGCGCCCGCCTCGGGTGCCCGTACTGGCAATAATAACTTTCTCTCAAATCTTGCCCCTTTTTCATTGCTTAAAAGGAAGAACTTAGAACTGAAAACCGAGGTTTCCGATGGCCGTACTCACATTGACTGAAAAACTGGACCAGCTCGATTCGCGCTACGAGGAAATGACGCAACAGCTCTCTTCGCCGGAAGTGGTGAACGATTCCGCGCGATTCCAGAAAATTGCCAAGCAGCACGCCGAACTCGAGGAAATTGTCGCCAAGCATCGCGAGTACAAGCAGATCGTTAAAGATCTCGCCGGCGCACACCAGCTTTTTCTCGAAGCGGAAGACGCCGAAATGAAGCAAATGGCGCATGAAGAGGAGAAAACGCTCGCTGCGAGCAAGGAACACGTCGAACGCGAACTGAAACTTTTGCTTCTCCCGAAAGATCCCAACGACGAGAAAAGCGTACTCATCGAAATCCGCGCCGGAACGGGCGGCGACGAGGCCGCGCTCTTTGCCGCTGAGCTTTTCCGCATGTATTCGCGCTACGCTGAAACGCAGGGCTGGAAAGTGGAGGTGCTCGAAAGCTCGCCGTCCTCTCTCGGGGGAATGAAAGAAGTGGTGGCCGCGATTCAGGGCCACAAAGTATATTCCAAGCTGAAATACGAAAGCGGCGTGCACCGTGTGCAGCGTGTGCCCGCGACCGAGCAGCAGGGACGCATCCACACTTCGGCGGCAACTGTCGCGGTGTTGCCCGAAGCGGACGAAATCGACATCAAAATCGAGTCCAAAGATTTGCGCATCGACACCTTCTGCTCTTCCGGCCCCGGCGGCCAGTCTGTGAACACCACGTATTCCGCCGTGCGGATCACACATTTGCCTACGGGCTTGGTCGTTTCGCAGCAGGACGAAAAATCCCAAATCAAAAATCGCGCCAAGGCCATGCGCGTTCTACGCGCACGCCTCTACGAACTCGAACAGGAAAAGCAGCAAGCCGCCATCGTCGCGGAGCGCCGAGGGCAGATCAAAAGCGGCGACCGATCCGAGAAAATCCGCACCTACAATTTTCCGCAAAACCGCGTGACCGATCACCGCATCGGCCTGACGCTCCATCAATTGACCGACGTCATGGACGGCAAACTCGCGCCGCTCGTGGACGCGCTGGTTTCCCATTACGAAGCCGAGCGCCTCCAACAGGAACTCGCTGAGGCCTAATTCTCTCGAAGCATTATTTTTGGACGGAGGCGCCCCATGCTGACCCGCCCCGGCTCTCAACCCGGTCCCGAAGGGACGCGCAAACTTAGCACCAGCCCACAGGGCCCTCGCCGACTTCGCAAGGCGATCCTGCGGATGCTTGTTCTTTCGAGTGTGATACAGGTTGCTTCGATTGTCGTCGCCGACGCAGCTGTTTATCGCGCGCATGGCCGGCACGTTGGAACCTATAACTCGCCCGTCGAAATTGCCCGGATGCCGCTGCTGTCGGCGGGACGCACCGCGCACGGGGTTATCACCTACGGCGGCGTGGCCACGGGAATTCTCGCTATCGGCGGAGTGAGCGCGGGAGTTGTCGCGTTCGGACCAATCAGCGTTGGCGTTTTTTCCTTCGGCGCATTGTCGCTTGGCATCTTTGCTCTGGCTGCGCTCGCTGTTGGATGGCGCGCCCTGGGCGCCCTGGCATTTGGCCACGCGGCCCTCGGCGCTCTTTCTGTTGGCCGGTATGCGTACCGACCCGGTATGGCGTTCGGATACCACGAAGCAGGCGGCAAATAAAAAGAAAGGCTTTTTGGATGAACCGCGTTTTCGAACAAAAATCCGTTCGCGCCCTGCTGAAATCGGGCATCGCGCAGCTACGTGATGCCCATGTGCCCTCCTACACGCTCGCCGCGGAACTGCTGCTGCTTCATGTTTTGGGCCGCGACCGCACTTGGATGTATTCCCATCCCGAACAGGAAATCTCTGTCGCGGATGCGGAGCGTTATTCCGCGCTCATTGGTCGTCGCGCAGCGGGTGAACCGACGCAGCATCTCACAGGCAAACAGGAATTCTGGGGCCTTGAATTCGAAGTCACGCCGGATGTCTTGATCCCGCGCCCGGAGACCGAACACCTCATCGAAGTTGCTCTCGACCGCCTCGCGGTCCGTGAAGTTTGCGCCGGACGGCGTCAACCGCTTGGCGGCGAAGGACTGCGCATTGCCGACGTGGGTACGGGCTCCGGCTGCATCGCCATTGCCCTCGGAAAAGCGCTCCCGCGCGCAATGCTCTTTGCCACGGACGTTTCCGGCGCCGCGCTTCGAGTGGCGCGCCGCAATGCCGAACGTCACGGCGTTTCGGATCGCATGGTTTTCCTCCAATCCGATTTATTGGAAGACCTGGTCATTCCGGCGTCATTTGCGGCCAACGCTCTCCCTCATTCTTCCCGTACCACAATCCTTCCTTGCGACACACTCGCCGACGGAGATGGGTTGTCCCATGGCGCTCCTCATCCCACCGGTCAACACTCGCCGTTTCGCTTCGACGTAATTGTAAGCAATCCGCCCTATGTCGGCCGCCGCGAGGCGGCGACGCTCATGAGGGAAGTCCGCGAGCACGAGCCGGAAGTCGCTCTTTACGGCGGCCCGGAAGGCCACGAACTCTACGCCGAGCTCATCGCGCAATCGGCAAAATATCTCCTGCCGCGGGGCATTCTCGTGCTGGAACTCGGCCACAACAGCCTGCCCGCCGTCCGGCCTCTCGTCGACACGCCTGCTTGGAGCGGGGTCCGTGTGACCAACGACCTCGCCGGCATCCCCCGCGTCCTCGCCGCCGAACGGTTACCGTAACGCTCCCTCAGAACAGGTTGAGGACCACGAATGTCCGGCGTACCCTAAGGCCATGACGGAGCTGGCCAGGTTTCGTGCAAAGCATGGGCCGCTAGAGGAGCCCTCAGCCGATGCAGTCCCCTCCATTCTGCATGTGGATATGGACGCTTTTTTCGTCTCCGTGGAGTTGCTGGAGCGGCCCGAACTGCGCGGCAAACCCGTCATTGTTGGCGGGCAGAAGGATCAGCGCGGGGTGGTCAGCGCCGCTAGCTATGAGGCGCGAAAATACGGTGTTCATTCGGCAATGCCCCTGCGAACGGCGGGCCGGCTGTGTCCGAACGCGATCTTCCTCGATGGCCATCACGAGAAGTACGGCCAATGGAGCGACCGCGTGGCCTCCATACTTGTGAGCTTCTCTCCGGTCGTGGAAATGGTTTCGATCGATGAGGCTTATCTAGACCTTGCTGGAACAGAGCGCTTGCACGGTCCGCCCCTGGCCGCAGCGGACAAACTTCTTCGAACCATCCGGCAAAGCACCGAGCTTCCCTGCTCGGCAGGGCTCGCCACGACGCGGCTTACCGCAAAGGTCGCTTCCGACCAAGCTAAGCCCAGCGGCCTGGTGTGGGTCCCGCCAGGCGGCGAAGCCCGTTTCCTGGCCCCGCTGCCGGTGCGCAAGATTCCCGGCATCGGTGAAGTCACGGAAAGGGCGCTCGGCGCGCTGGGCATCGAAACCGTCGAGCAGCTTGCTGCGGTTCCGCAGGAGAAGCTGGAGAGGATTTTCGGGCGGTGGGGCGAGGCGCTCTACCGCAAAGCGCGTGGCGGCGATTCCTACGAATTCGTGATCGATGCGGAACCCAAATCTATTTCCCACAACCACACGTTTGGAGAGGACACCGACGATGTGAACGAAATGGCAACGACGCTCAGTCACCTGTCGCAAAGGGCCTGCAAGAGGCTGCGCGAAGCGGGGCTGGCTGCGCGAACACTCACACTGACGATTCGTTACGCAGGATTCGAAACGCACACGCGCGCCAAGACGCTCGCGGAGCCTACGCAACTCGATGCCGACATTTATGCCGTGTTCCAGGAGCTGTTTCGCAAGCATCGCGACACGAAAAGGAGGGTTCGTCTGCTCGGAGTAAGCCTGAGCGGCTTTACGCACGGCAACGCGCAACTCGAGCTGCTGGAAGCGGAACGCCGCGAAAAGCTCGCACGACTCACGAAAGCCGCCGACCGTTTGCGCGACCGCTTCGGTTTCGGCAAAGTACAATTTGGCGGCTCGCTCACCGTTGATGATCTGAACAGGCGCGAGGACTAAACGCAAGGGTGCGGGAAACCCGCCTTTGCAGCGGAATCTTACACAATGTCCTATAATCTATTCTCCGTCCAATTATTCCTATGAGCGCAGGCGCGTCTCCAACTCCAAGTGTCTCTCCCCAAGCCCCTGCCGGCGGCGCGGCGAATCGCATACGCCAGTTCTGGCAGCGCGTCAGCGAGGGTCGGCAACTCGATGACCTTTGGTCGCAATTTGTCGCGGACGCACGCGCGAGCTACGGCTTCTATGGAAAAGACGTCGATTGGGAGGAAATCCAGAAGCTGCCGAAGTGGCATCGGCCGTTTCACGTCGTCAAAGATATTTTCTGGGCGATGCTGATGAAGATGACCCCCGCTCGGCGAGTGCTGCTCCTCCTGGCGCTGGCGATGTTGCTGATGTCGGGATTTACCTTCCAGTTCGGGCACGAGGTCCAGATTCAATTCAAGTTCGAATTGTTTGCCGCGCTGATCTTCCTGCTGCTCCTGTCGCTGGAGCTGGCGGACAAGGTGACCATGAAACGCGACTTGGAAATCGCGCGCGAAATCCAAACCTGGCTGGTGCCTTCACAAGCTCCTGACGTTGCGGGGGCGGACATCGCCTTTGCCACCCGGCCGCAAAATTCCGTCGCCGGCGATTACTATGACGCGTTCTATCCCGACCCCGAAAACCGCGAAAGACTAGTTGTGGTGATTGCGGACGTGGCGGGAAAAAGCGTACCGGCAGCGCTGCTGATGGCCACGCTGCAGGCGAGTCTGCGTACCATCGCCGGCGAAGGAGTGCCGGTCGCGGAACTGGTGACGCGGTTGAACCGCTACGCATCCGCTTACAGTCTGGACGGGCGACGATTCACGACGGCAGTGCTGGCCGAATACGAGCCGGCCTCGCGCCGGCTCACCTACGTAAACGCTGGGCACAATGCGCCGATTCTGCGCCGGGAGAATGGCACCCTCGAGAAGCTGGAAGCCGGAGGTCTGCCGCTGGGAATCAAAGTGGATGCGGCTTACGAAACGGCCTCCCTGGAGCTGCGACCGGGCGACGCGCTGATTCTGTTTACCGACGGAGTCATCGAGGCGTTCAACGAGTCGGGAGAAGAATTTGGAAACGCGCGCTGGCTGGCAACCATCCGGGGGTTGCCGGATTGGAATGGGCATCGGTCCCTCAAGTATTTGATGGAACGGGTGGATCAATTCGTGGGCGCCACGCGTCAAGCGGACGATATTACCTGCCTAGTGTTCCGCTGCAGATGAATCAGTCCTAAGTTGTATCCTAAGCTCTGAGTATAAAAAAGCTCCGGGTGGCGGGTTTCTCTTGGCGCACCGGTCGTGGTCTGGCCGATGGCCGATGCCGCTTAGCCGGAACTTGAGCTACGCTAAGGCCAGGAAACCTTGGAAAGGATTGGCGCGGTAGACTGCCAAGGTCATTCGCGATGAACGGCTTGGATCGAAAAGGTACAAGACCTCCAGCAAGGCAAGCGCTCATGAACACGCGGCAGCTTGCTCACGGACCCGGAATTGTGCGCGAGGGGTATGCCTCGGTCGCGGAATCCAAGGGCTAGGCGCGAACTCTCGGAATGGGCGGAATTCGATGACCAGCCGCGAACTGGCCAATTCGATTTGTGAGATGCTCGAACGCCACAAACATCAGGCGCTGCTGGCGGGCGGGTGTGTGCGCGATTTGCTTCTGGGACGCGAGCCGGTCGATTACGACGTGGCCACTGACGCGACGCCGGTTGAAGTCGCAGGCTTGTTTCCGGAGAGTGTCGCCGTCGGCGCACAGTTCGGCGTCATGTTGATTCCGAAGGATGGTTTGAGGGTGGAGGTCGCCACGTTTCGTTCGGACGTCGGTTACGGCGACGGACGTCATCCCGACCGCGTGGTTTACGCGAAGACGCCGCAAGAAGACGTCGAGCGCCGCGACTTCACCATCAACGGGCTGCTGATGCGACACGACACCGGCGACGTCCTGGACTTCGTCGGCGGGCAAAAGGACTTACAGGCCGGCATAGTTCGCGCCATTGGCGATCCCCATCGCCGTTTTGCCGAAGACAAGCTGAGGATGATGCGAGCGGTTCGTTTCGCCGCGCGGTTCGGCTTCGCAGTCGAAGAGGCCACGTTAGCGTCGATTGGCCGTCACCTCTCGGAAATTCAGCAAGTCTCTCCCGAGCGCCTGCGCGAAGAACTCACGAAAATGCTGACCGAAGGGGCGGCGCGGCGAGCCTTCGAATTGCTCGAGGAGAGTGGGCTTCTCGGTCAAGTATTGCCGGAAGTCGCGGCGATGAAGGGCGTGGAGCAGCCTCCGGAATTTCACCCGGAGGGCGACGTGTGGATTCATACGCGCCTGATGCTTGAAAAACTGGCGAAGGGCGCTTCCCCGACCCTGGCTTGGGGTGTATTGTTGCACGACGTTGGGAAGCCCCCGACGTTCCAGTCGGCTGCCGAGACCGGTGATCGCATCCGCTTCAATCGCCACGTGGACGTGGGCGTGCGCATAGCGGAAGCGATTTGCACTCGGCTGCGCTTTTCGGGCGACGAGATCGAGCAGATTGCCGCCCTGGTGGCGAATCACATGCGGTTTGGCCACGTGGAATCGATGAGGAAAGCGACGTTGAAGAGGTTTGTGCGGCTGCCGAACTTCGAGGAGCATCTGGAGCTCCATCGCCTGGATTGTCTTTCGAGTCACAGCCACCTGGACTCGTATCGGTTCGTCGAGCGGTTCCTCGAGGAGACACCTCCAGAGGAAGTCCGGCCTCGGCGGCTGCTAACCGGGGACGACCTGCTGGCCATGGGCTATCGCCCCGGCCCCCAATTTGCTCGAATCCTTAGGGGCGTAGAAGACGCCCAACTAGAAGGTCAAATCACAACAACGGCAGAGGCGAAGGAGTTTGTGGTTAGGAATTTCGGCCGCGAGTAACGTAAGGAGGTAGGTAGCAAGGTGCAGGGACAACTGTAAGCCTAAGAAACAAAAAGAATTATATGGCCATCTTGAATCCGACAGAGAATTCGTGTAATATATGAGTGCGATAGACTAAGATTAAATGCTAGCGGCAGTCTCATTGTTGTGCAACATTTCTACTTTGGTTGCATCTAACCTCCATTAAGGGGCTCTGCTAAGCAGCCCTTGATAGACTGGGGAGCATATGGCTGAGAAAAAACTTGTGATACCAGAGGTTCTTCCGATCCTACCGGTTCGCGATACGGTGCTCTTCCCGGGCGCCATGTTGCCCCTGACGGTGGGACGGGAAAGTTCGCTCGCGCTGGTGGGGTCCTTGCAAGGCGAGGAAAAGCTGCTGGGCGTGGTCGCCCAGCTCGACCCGCGGATTGAGGATCCGGCTGCCGCCGACCTGCACAAGGTGGGAACGCTCGCGCGCGTGCACAAAACGGTAAAGATGCCGAACGGCAACGTGGTGGTGTTTCTCGAAGGCCTCGAGCGAGTCCAGATCGTCGAGCTGGTCAACCTGAGACCGTTCCTGAAGGCCCAAGTAAAGCCCGAGCCGGACATTATCGGCGACGTGGATGCCGAATTGGAAGCGCTGCAACGAAATGCCCAGGATCTGTTCCGCGAAGTGGTGAGCCACTCGCCGCAGTTGTCCGACGATCTGCAATCAAAGGCCATGAGCATCGAGGACCCCGGCGAGCTGGCGGACTTCATCGCCGGGATGCTGCCCTCGCTTTCCACGCTCTTGCGCCAGGAGCTGATTGAGACGCCCAGCGTCCGCAAGCGGCTTGAAATCCTGATCCGCGAATTGTCGAAGGAGCTGGAAGTTCTCGAGCTGCGCTCGAAAATTCACGAGCAAGTGCAGGAACAGGTCAGCCAGAACCAGCGCGAATACCTGCTGCGCGAGCAGATGAAGGCGATTCAGAAGGAACTGGGCGAGTCGGAAGACTCGACGCAGGAAATCGATGAGCTGCGGAAAAAAGTGGAGGAAGCCGGAATGCCGGCGGAAGCCAAGAAGGAATGCGAGCGCGAGCTGAAGCGGCTGGCGAAAATGACCCCGGCCTCGGCGGAGTACATGGTTTCGCGCACCTACTTGGAGTGGATGACCGCGCTGCCGTGGAGCAAATCCTCCGGTGCCGCGGAAATCGACATCGCCAAGGCGCGCGATATCCTGGACGAAGACCACTACGATCTGCAAAAAGTGAAGGAACGCATCCTCGATTACCTGGCGGTGAAGAAACTGCAACCGGGGATGAAAGGCCCGATCCTGTGTTTTGTCGGACCTCCGGGCGTGGGCAAAACCTCGCTCGGCAAGTCCATCGCGCGTTCGCTGGGACGCAAGTTCGTGCGCATAGCCCTCGGCGGAATGCACGATGAAGCGGAGATTCGCGGACATCGCCGAACCTACATCGGCGCGCTTCCCGGACAAGTGATTCAAGGGCTAAAGCGCGCGGAAACCAACGATCCGGTAATGATGCTGGACGAAGTCGACAAACTCGGACGCGACTTCCGCGGCGATCCGTCCTCAGCTCTGATGGAAGTGCTCGATCCGGAGCAAAATAATTCCTTCCGAGATCACTACTTGGACGTGCCATTTGACCTGTCAAAGGTGCTGTTCATCGCTACGGCGAACTGGATGGATCCCATCCCGGAGCCGCTGCGCGACCGCATGGAAATCATTGAGCTGCCTGGATACACGGGCGAGGAAAAGCTTCATATCGCGCACAAGTACTTGATCCCGAAACAGGCCAGCGAGCATGGGTTGAAAGTGGACGAACAGATTCACTTCACCGACGAGGGCCTGCGGGAGATCATCCACAGCTACACGCGCGAGGCCGGCGTCCGCAGCCTCGAGCGCGAAATCGCCACGATCACCCGCAAACAGGCCCGCAAAATCGCGGAAGGCAAAACGGAAAAGATGATCGTCACCCCGGAGGTGGTCCGCGAGTTTCTGGGCGTGCCGAAATTCCGCACCGAAAAGGAAGTCGAGGAGCGTGTCAAGCGCCCGGGCGTTGCCGTGGGGCTGGTGTGGACGCCGGTGGGCGGCGACATCATCTTTATCGAAGCCACGCGGATGCGCGGCGGCAAGCAGTTCACCATGACCGGGCATCTCGGCGAGGTAATGCAGGAGTCCATGACCGCCGCGTTGACCTGGACGCGCGCGAACGCGGATCGCTACGGCATCGATCCGGACTTCTTCCGCAAGCAGGACATCCACATCCACGTGCCGTCGGGCGCGGTGCCGAAAGACGGTCCCTCGGCGGGCGCGGCAATGGTAACGGCGCTGGTCAGCCTGCTCAGCGGTCGGCCGGTCAAGGACCGCCTGGCGATGACCGGCGAGATGACACTATCGGGTGTGGTGCTTCCGATTGGCGGCGTTAAGGAAAAGGTGCTTGGCGCCAAGCGCGCGGGGATCAAGGAAGTGCTGCTACCCGCGGACAACGAACCGAACGTCGTGGCCGACCTGACACCCGAGACTATCGGCGATATCAAGATCACTTACGTCCATACGCTCGACGAAGTACTCGATCAGGCGCTGCAAAAGGAGCCGGCGGCGCAGCCGCTGGCTCCAGCGCCGGAACCGAAAGGCAAGGGCCTGGGGCCAGAGAGCCCGAGGGCCATCCACTGAGGGAACCTAAGTCGACCGACCGCTCCTGCCAGGCAGCTAAGAACCATTCAACGAAGACTGCCATGAAGTAGGGCTGCGGGTATCACGCGTGTTTGGCGAGATTGCCCGCACCAAGTGCCAAGAACATGGCGCTCGATTTGGCTAATCATTCCCGTCGGGTGTTGTTTCAATTGCGGCCCGGCAGAGCATGCCGGGCTTTTTCCTTCAGCCACGACGTCGAAGGTGGCGGCGAACTGCTACCATGTACGGCAAAGTCATGTCCGGAGGAGAGCAAACCAAGGCCAGTGCGGCGGCTGAGCTGGCGCGGCAGCTTCACGAGGCGCTGCTGCGCGAGCGGATCGTGCCGCGCTTCGTCGATTCCTATGTCCTTGAGAACGAGCGCCAGGCTCTCCAGGTGCACGCCGTGATGTATCGCGATCTGCTGGCGCT
>Ga0126373_10001395_pt1 | contig 17150 bp, 20 predicted proteins | sample PanSoiMetPlot_11_FD_92545 | JGI IMG/M metagenome (GOLD analysis project Ga0126373, IMG submission 92545) | Tropical forest soil microbial communities from Panama - MetaG Plot_11 | ecosystem: Environmental > Terrestrial > Soil > Tropical forest > Bulk soil | place: Panama | collected 2016-02-17 | reverse complement strand
GCGCTGCCGGCATGGGCGATTGGGTGGAGACGAAACCGGTCGGCATCGCGGTACACTGGCGCGGCCTGCCCAGCAATGAGCGCCTCAGAATCGAAAACCACGTGCGCAAGATCTGCGGCTCATTGCTCGAGCGGTACGGACTTCAGTTGCTTCCGTTTGACGGTGGCCTGGAACTGCGGGTCCCCGGCAAAAACAAAGGTGACGCGGTCGAGACCATATTGGCGGAGTCCGGCTCCAGGGTTGCGGCTGCTTATTTAGGGGATGACCAGACTGACGAAAATGCCTTTCGTGCCATCAAACAACACGGCCTTGCAGTACTTATCCGACCCGAGCTCCGCCCAACGGACGCTGATTTGTGGTTGCGGCCGCCCGGCGAGTTGGCGCGGTTCTTCCGGGACTGGCTTGAAGCCTGTGGAGCATAAGTCGTTGCTGCTCGTGGAGCATACGTATGAAACTGCTGGACGGAAGACTCATCAGCGTTTCCAATCGACTCCCGGTCGAGGTCAAATCTCGCTCCGGTGGACCGCGACTCTCACGCAGTGCCGGCGGTTTAGCCACTGCCCTCGATAGCATTTGGCGTTATTGCCATGGTCTCTGGATTGGCTGGGCCGGTGCCGCCGACTCCGCGAACGCCAATAACCTTCTTCAACGGGCCGCCCGCGGCCGCTCCTATACGTTTAAACCCGTCCCCCTGTCGCGCGACGAAATCTCGAAGTTCTACTCCGGCTTCGCCAACGAACTCATCTGGCCCCTCTTTCACGACATGCCTTCGCGCTGCGATTTTGATCCCGAGTTCTGGGAGGTTTATCAAAGGGTAAATCGCCGATTCGCTCAGGCGGCGGCAGAAAATGCCGGGCCCAAGGATCTAATTTGGGCGCACGATTACCATTTAATGCTCATGGGCCGCTATTTACGGGAAGCGGGAGCCAAGGCACGCTCGGGCTTCTTTCTCCATATTCCGTTCCCGGCGCCGGATATCTTCGAGAAACTCCCGTGGCGAAAGCCAATCCTGCGCGCCCTGGTGCAATACGATTCGCTCGGTTTCCAGACGGATCGCGATCGCTGCAACTTCCTCAGTTGCGTCGAACGAATCCTGCCCGAGGCAGGGACCTTCCGAGCCGACTCCTACAATGCCATCTTTCTTGACGACCATCGTGCCCGGGTCGGCACTTTCCCGATCAGCATTTCGTTCGAGGAGTTCGCCAATCACGCCGCCAGTCGTGACGTGGAACTGGGAGCCAACCAGCTGCGCCACGAACTCGGCAACAAGTTTCTGGTGTTGGGTGTTGACCGCATGGATTACACCAAAGGAATCCCCGAGCGCTTGAAAGCCTTCCGAATCTTGTTGCGCCGGTTCCCGGAGCTTCGTCGCCGGGTGACGCTTCTGCAGGTGGTCGTGCCGAGCCGGGAAGAGATTCCCAACTACAAGGAGCTGCGCCGCGAAGTTGAGTTGCTGATCAGCCAAATTAACGGTGAGTTCACCGACAGCGGCTGGGTGCCGATTCACTACGTCCACCGCAATCTCACTCGTAAGCAACTCCTCACCTACTACCGCGCTGCCGATATCATGCTGGTGACCTCGTTGAAAGACGGAATGAACCTGGTGGCAAAAGAATTCTGCGCCGCCCAGGTAGACGAGGCCGGGGTTGTGGTGATCAGTGAATTCACCGGTGCCGCCGCCGAACTGAAGCACGGCGCAATCGTCGTGAATCCCAATGACCTTGCCGGCATCGCCGAAGCCATTCACCGCGCTTGCGTGATGCCGGTCGAAGAGAAGCGCTTGCGCATGCGGCTCCTACGCGACGTCGTCCGCGCCTACAATGTCGAACACTGGGCCGAATCCTTCCTTAGTGCCACCCTGGCCGATCAGCCGATGAACGAAGGTAAAGAGGGCCGGGGTCCGGGATCCCAAGGCGAGGATCCCAGTCTCCCGCTGGCGGCCGCCGCCGTCTCGACTGATCAGCAGATTGCGTGACCATCGATCGCGGTGCGCAATTGGTGTCCCGCTATTGCGCCACGGCATAAGGAGTGCGGTTCAGGGCCCGAACTACTTCGTCTTCTTCTTCAACCTTCGTCTTCGGGCCAACTCTTTGGCCGAATACAAGCTTCCGCGGCATTTCCCGGATCCGCAGAAGCATCGCGCTGGATCGTCCAGTTCGCCATCGTAAAGGCTGTAATCGTAGGCAAGTTCCTCGTCCACCGCGATGTTTCGGATGGCTCGAATGATCACTTTGCCCTTGATTTCGTCCGCCTCGCAATTGGGATCGCAATGGTGATTAATGAAGGCCGCCATGCCGTCGCCATCGACTACGTGCTCGCCGTCGGTCAGCCCGAACAGATAAGTCCGCGGCGAGTAGTCATAAATCGCGTCGGCTTCGGCGTTGGTCAGCCGCGGGCCGGTGTACTCCGCGACGATCGTGCCCTTCCTGATGGGAGTGGTTGTGTAAACCCCGTCGGCGTGGATCCTGGATCTGCGAATGACGAGCGCCATACCGATTCGAGATTAACACCGACAGCTAAGCAAGAATCGAATCCGTAGATTTCAGGTGCTGTGGTAATCCGCTTTGAAATCGGATTGAGGTACTCGCCCTGGGTGAGTTTTGCGCGGTTCAAGCCAACCCGCGGGGCTAAGAGAAAAACCTGACATGAGACGAAAGCCTGTGGGGGATACCCGTTTCATTCTTGCCGAGTTGTTTTAAAATCGAGCTTTGACCTAGCAATTCATCTCTGATATTTCCCAATTCTCGGACCTCGAGTAAACCAGCATGAACCGAAAGTTATCGTTGTTTGCCAGCCGGTGGAAGAGCCTCTCCTTTTGGGCCGGTTCGGCCATGGTGGCGACGGGTGTGACTCTGCATCTGCCTATGTTCTGGATGGGCCGCACCAACCATTTCCGGCTCGTGGACATGCCGATGGGCACAGGCATGCTCGCCGGCATGGCGCTGATCGTTGCTGGGGTTGCTCTCGCGGCTTACGGTCTATTGCCTTCGGGTCGGCAGCGGCAGGTCGGGTCTTTATCTATCGTGCCGCCGGAAGATGCACCGCTCACGAAGGCGCATTGGATCCAAATTGGCTTGCTCTCCATCGCGCTGGTAATCGATGTGATGAAGGCATCCAGTCTCGGATTCGTGATTCCGGGCATGCGCGATGAATACGGCCTCAGCTTCTCTGCGGTTGCCGTGCTGCCATTGGTGGCGCTGCTGGGCACAACCCTGGGATCGTTCCTCTGGGGTACGCTGGCTGACGTCTATGGCCGCCGCGCTGCCATCCTGCTGGCTGCAGTGATGTTCATGGGCACCTCCATTTGTGGCGCCATGCCCTCTTTCTCCTGGAACATTGTCATGTGCTTCATCATGGGGCTGGCCGCCGGCGGAATGCTGCCCGTCGCCAATGCTCTTCTCGCGGAAATACTTCCCACCAAACACCGCGGCTGGTGCCTCGTGCTGCTTGGCGGTATTGGGACGGTCGGCGGTTACTTCGCTACCAGTGAGTGTTCTGCCCTGCTGCAGCCGTTTTTTGGATGGCGAATCATGTGGCTTCTGGGATTCCCCACCGGCATCATTCTCGTCGCCCTGAGCCCATTGCTTCCCGAGTCTGCTCGCTTCCTGCTGCAGATGGGGCGTATTCGAGAAGCGGAAGCGATGCTCGCCCGTTATGGTTCAGCGATCACGACGGATCGCGTGGGGGACAGAGAGATCGCGACCAGGATCACCGGCAACCCGGAGTCGGGTTCGCCGTCGAGCCTGCGTCCGCTGCTCGGGTTGGCAGTAGCGCTCACTCTCGCCGCTTTGGCCTGGGGTCTTGTGAACTTCGGTGTGTTGCTGTGGCTGCCGGGCAGCTTGGTGGCCGCAGGTCGCAGCATGGGCCTGGCCAGCGCTCTTATTGCGCGCTCTGCACTGATTTCCATTCCCACCATCGCTCTAACCACGTACCTGTATTCCGTCTGGAGCACCAAGCGAGTCCTGATTCTCTCGATTGCTGTCACGACACTGGGGTTGCTCGCCACCTTGCTGGGGAACCGTCGCGCACCTTCCTTGATCTCGAACCCGCTTGTGTCTGTGTCCCTTTTGGTGATTGGCGCTAGCGCAGTTATCTCCATTCTGTTGCCCTACACGTCGGAGAGTTTTCCCGTACGTTTGCGCGGACGCGCAACCGGTTGGGTTGCGGGTTGCAGCAAGATCGGCGGTGTCATGGCGCAGGCTTTGGCGTTAATGATGCTGGTACCGGCATTCGCCCTGGCCGCCGGGGCGATTGCGATTCCGACCATCGGGTCGCTGTTGCTGGTGGTGATCTTCGGCCACGAAACGCGCGGCCGCGACCTCAGAGAACTGGAAGTCTTCTCGCGCGTAGAACTCCCCGGTCCCGAAGCAGTATCACAAGATTGAAGCTGATGACTCGCGCCGTTCCAGGTGCCCAAGGTACTTAGCACCGCCTGACCTGCCAGGGATGCGCCAATACGAAAAACAGCAAAGCGCCAGCCGGCATTCCCGATCGCTGCCGCGAGGATAGCGGCCCAGCACGATGCTGGACGTGTCAGAGTACAAAGGTTTCACGCAACTGAAACAGACTGGAGGGGCTAACTTTGGAGCGGGAGACCGGGATCGAACCGGCGACATCCAGCTTGGGAAGCTGGCGTTCTACCGCTGAACTACTCCCGCTCGGCTGACTAGAACCGAATCATAACATGGCAGTTGCGCCTCCGTGATCTCTTCGAACTCTTTTTGGAGCTCTCACTGGGAAGTCCGGTTGCGTCCCGTCGGTTGTACCTTCATCCCTCCCTGGTCCGGCGCGCGTGATTCACGCCCGCTTTATCTCTCGTAAAGACGGTCGCGCGAACCTTTCCGCTGTGCATCGAACTGGGGCGGCGGGCAACGATGCGGGTTTTGGACCTAATGGCTGCTGACAATGTCGAAGATCGACGGTAACGTCAGCCGTTCCTTGCTTTAGGTTGAGGTGCAGGACGGTTGAGTCGCTCGCGGCGACCGGGTAGTTTTTCAACATCAGATCAATCAGGTTCTGATTGTAAAGCTGCCCCACCTTGAGAAATAAGCTCTGGGTGGCCTCGGCGAGCACCTCCTCGTTTTCGCCAATGATGTTGATGCTGTTGACGTAAAATTGCTTGCCGTCATCCACGCCAATCTCGAAGGACACAATACGTTCATTCTCGTCAACCTGAGGAGTTGGGAAAAACGTGGCGTTAATGTAGCCTTCTGCCCCGTACGCCTTCCGGAGATTGACTAAACCTGTGGCGATCTTCTCACGGTTGAAGACATCGCCGTCTTTGATCGGAAAGAGGTCACGCAGTGCCCGCGTGTTTGGAATGGAGCGATTGTTTGTAAAAGTGATCTCTCCCAGTCGGTACTGCTCGCCTTCATCGATCCTCGCGCTGACTGCGATGCGACTGCTTACTGGGTTACTACTGAGGACAGTGAAGTCGTCGTTCACCTGCACCTTGTAATAACCGTGATCCTGCCATGCCTCGCGTAGCAGTTCGACGACTTCATCTCGGACACTCGCAGGGGAGCCTGAGTATTCACGGTTCTTGATCGAGGCTGCAATCTGATCCTGATCCACAGCGGGCAGTTGTAGTTCGCCCTCGAAGACGATTTCTGCAACAACGACTTGCGGTTGTGCCCCGGAGTTACGAGGCAAGGGCGCTGGGCAGGGCTCAACGGTTGTCGAAATGGGCCGATCGATCTGAGGCGGCAAAGCATTGAGAAGTGCTTGTCGGGCTTTGTCGCGATTTAAGAAGCGATAGGTCACTTCAACGGTACCCTCGTAATCGACCGGATTCCCGTTCTTGAGCGCTGGCTCGAACCGCCAAGTCCGTACTGCTTCAACCGCGTTCTGATCCAGTCCCATACCCAAAGGCCGCTCGATGCGCACGTTGTGAACCGTGCCGTCTTTGCCCACGAGGATACGGAGGACGCAGGTACCCTGAAAATTTGCCATCCTCGCGGCTTCAGAAAACTCCGGCTCTGGGTCGTATATAGGGTGAGGAGGAACGTCGTCCCGTCGAGCTTGCGCCGCACTGTCAAGAAGCGCGAGCGTCAGGAGTGCTGAGATAACGATGAATTGACCGATCGTCCTGGTCATGAATTACCAGCCGGCACAGCGACTATAAGGATACGCCGGGTTGTGTGGCCTGCGGAAGGTAGCAGAATCTCCGCTATCACGAAAGCGAACTGAAATGACCTCATCCGTTCGCAATCTTTTGTGAAGGGATGCAGTAATATAGCGAGACTCATGATCTCGCCCCGAGGAACGCGAAATGAAACTGCTTGCAGGGGGAACAGTCGACTCCCTTATTTGGGCCGCTCGCGCAATGTGGGCAGAAACAGCGGGCTTCCGCTTTGCGTACCCATTGGAAATTGATGATGCCGCCGGCCCGAAGGAGTCACTGCATTATTACATTTACAGTGACTCACTTGTCCCGGAGGTTCTGAAGCTCGATTCCGCAGGCGTTGCGCAATGCCGCTATCCGACTACCGGGCCTGTGTACAGACCCGGCTATGTGGCGTGGTACGGTCTCGTGCATTTAGGTCATTACCTGCGCCGGGGAGATCAGATTGATTTGCAGATTTTTATGAAGCAATTGGACTGGCTCGAACAAAATGCCGTCGTGCGCGACGATGGTGCCCTGGTTTGGCCTTACGAATTCGATTGGAAGGACGGAGGTACTTTGTGGAAAGCACCATGGGTTTCCGCTTACGGCCATGGACTGGCGGTCAGCGCTCTCGTTCGTGGCTGGCGAGTGACACAGCGGCCTAGCCTCTCCGAAGCCCTGAAACGAGCGGGAAACATATTCACAATCAGCGTTGACCATGGCGGTTTGAAGGAAGTCGTCAACGGGCACGTCCGGTACACCGAGCGTCATGGCACTGCGATCCTCGATCATTTTTTGATTGCCCTCTTGGGCCTATATGACCTCTTCGCTGAGACAGGGGATCCCGCGGTAGAACGATTATTTCGCCAGGGGATTGAAGGCCTGAAAGACATGTTGCCCACATGGGACTACCGACAGAAGTGGAGTTGGTATGGCTCCCACAATTACCTCAGCCTTCCAGCCTATAACTGCCAGCATCGGCTTCTTCTCAAAGTCCTTGGACGGCTTTCGCGCGAGCCAATATTCGCCCGTTACGCTGACTCTTGGAATCCAGATCGCATGTCCGTCTCAAGCCGTTTAGAAGTGTTTTTGGTGTTCCTTTACACGAAAAATGCTGCTCGTGTGAAAAACCGCACTTGGCGACAAAAAAGAATGAAGGCACGACAATGAGTCAGCGACGCACGGAGTTATGCGGCTCTCGAAACTTCCGATTCTTCCTCGATGGGCCTGCACAGCATGCGAATACCGTCTCGATGCCGTGGCAAGGCTCGACAAACGGCAATCAAGGCGTTGGACTGACAGCGAGGACATCGAATCGCCGAGTTCCCGATCGCCTCGCAGTCGCAACACAAGTGCGCTTCTGCGAGATTCATGAACTTCGATTCGGACCTCATGGGCCAAACTCCCATTTTTCTGGACGCGGGTCGCACGATTTGGAAGCCTCAGATGTCGCGAACCAAGAGAGAGTTGGTTGTAACCGCATAGCATGAACTTGCGAGTTTCCCTCGCTTTGCCGGATAGTTATGTTGCCATCTTGTGTTTATTACCGCATAGGTTGCTGAAGTCTCGATACTTAGTACAGAAAGGTCGGGATCGCGCAGGATTGCACATGCAATAGGGGGGGAGATTCTATGTTAGCGATTAGGCCGCAACTTTCAGTAGTTTCTCAGGCGGCCTGCTTGGATATTGCCTTTTCTGCCAATCTTCGCAAGTCGCGGAGTGCTTCGCCCATGGCGCGGTGTTCACCGGGTAAGGGATGAGTAAAGCTTTCTTCGATTCTGTCTAAGATCGCGCTCTTTGCGGTGGTGATTCGATCCGGCAGCTTGCCAGCATCTGTCTCGAGCAGTGCCGCTTCGTACAAATCTTTCCATTCCATAATACCCGCCAAGTGTCGCATCGCACTTCTACGCCGACTTCCTGCGGCCCTGCTCTTTGTCGCGCTCTGGCGCGTGGGGTGACTGTTTATCCAGAGCTTTGATCAGTTCCTGACTGAGTTCAGCGACTTTATCAGAGTCGCACTCTTCCGAAACCTCCTCGGCGATGTCGCGCCAAGGTCTGTCAGGGTTTGGACGATCTTTCGACATACCCACTTCGTCCATTTCACGGGAATAAGGTTAGTAAGCTCTACACACCGTAGCAGGTCCGATGGCGAAGCAAAGCGCCAACAAACGCCTGTGCAGGCACCACCCGTTTCACCTTGCACAACAGAGGTTGCGCGTGGCTGCCGGCAAGACACAGCGGCCGTTCAAGTCGTGCGGTCGGAAGCGACGCGCGCTTTCGGCTTACGCGTTCGCTGCTCACAATGCGCCTTTGAGCTGGTTCGATGCAGTTGGGGGCTCTCGCCGTCTTACTGTAACAGGTGGGTTTTATCTAATCGCTCGATCACATCAGAAGCCGCGGTCGGCCGTAGATGCCGAGGCCGAACCTGGTGTGGTGGGCGGACCAGTCAGTCGCCCTAATCTCATCCGTTGCAGTCACGGCTTCTTCTTTTCTGCGTCGTGCGCCGCCGCGGCGTCTGCCTCCTTACGGAAATCCTGGATGAGCGGCGCGCCGTCTCCTAAGCCATTATGGCGTTCACGGTTCCAAAGCATCGTGGCACGGCTCACGTTTAGCCTCTCAGTCGGGGTCGGCATCAGGATTTCGACATAATCATCTTTTGGCCCGAAGCTCGCACCCGCCATTCCGCCGCTGCCGGCATTGACTCCCGGTCCGATGGTTGGCGGTGTCGAAGCCACCCGCATTGCGGCGCGTGCCTCAACCTGGCGGCCGGCACGGACATTGAAAATAAGATCGGCCTGTTCAGGCTTGTACACCAAGATATAGCGCCCCCACTTCTCGAGCGCTTTTTGCGCTGTCTCGATGGCGGCGCGGTCTTCCGGATAGGTGGAAATGTTGAATTCGCCGCCGGTGAAGGAAGTCACGTAGACGTACCGCGCGCTTAGAAGGGCCCGCGGAAAACTTGCGGTGGGATCCATGTCTCGCTTCTTCGCTGCGAGCGCAGAAGCCAAGATGAGCACCAAGCTGATACAGAAGCAAGCTCGACGCATAGGCGGCCTCCCAAAGAATGGCGTGTTTAGTGTACGCCGTTTGTCACACATCGCACATCGGTCCGCTTACTTGTATGGGAGCTTGTGCTCCTCCAGCCAGCTCCGTGCGATGTCGGCCAGCGCTTCGTCCCGAAACTGATACCACCTTTGTTCTAACCCGAGTCGTTGAATTGCACTCCCGAAGGCACGAAAAGCGCCACCGCCGTGAATGGCACTACGCAACTCGCTCCGGATCCGTTCGCTGTTCTGATCTCGCGAAAATCGCTCCATAATTGACCACTCGTGAATGTCGAACTGGTCCGGCAACTCCAGCCACCGGTCGCCTGCCAAGGCAGCACGAATTTTCGGCATTAGTTCACGCTGCCAGTCTGGGACCCCTTCCCAGTCTTCGTCTTCTGCGAGGGCCTGCTCCTCTTCCGTAACCAGGATGATTTCACCTGTTTCCGGATCCAAGTACGACTGACACTCGTCGCTCGCATCTTCCAAGGCAGAGATGATTTCACGGAGAGAAATGACCTGTGACATGGCGTCGAACCCGCTGGCGAACGATACAAATTCGGAACAGACGGCATTATAGGCAGCCAGGCGCCGGCGCGAGAAGTTGTCTGTTGGTATTTCTGAACGTAACCGGCTGGCATGAGCAGCACCGCTCGATCCATGGAACGGAGATCAACCCCGTCATTTCACGCTACGGTGCTGCCCGATAGAGCAGGACTAATCAAGGCAAAAAATCAGCGCCCCTCGAAGTCGTTGCACTGGCCTTTCGAACCCTGATGCGACTCGACAACTGCGCCGCCGTTATTGACGGGATGATTCGAAGTATCCACGAAGACTAGCCCCCCTGGATTCCCCAGACCCGTGACCACCGGCGTGATAATCCCACTCGTCAAGTCCACAGTACCGACAAATGGGCCGCCGTCCGCCGCGGTGTAGGCGGTGCCCGGAGCAAAGGCCTGCTTGGTTAGCTTGAAGGTGGTATTGAGCTGCTTGTCGGCGAACAGGATGTAGCCTTGGCTTGAGGTGGCAAAGTTCGTATCGTCGGTCTCGACCGATTGCAGTATTCCCCCCGTTTGAAAGCTGAGCGGAACTCGCAACACCCGCTGTTTGGAGGTGCCGGGATCGCTGACGATGATCAACTCCTGATCCGCCTGACTGTCGAGCACGAGATCGCCGAATGGATCGAGCGTCATCGAGTCCGGGTCCTGAAGATTCAGCGGAATAGTTTGGTCGGTGGGGATATCGATGGCATCGGCTGTACCGGCCAGCACTGGGCTCACTTCAGCTTTGTGGCCTTTGAGCTTGACACTGACTATGGCTGGGCCTGAATTGGGATTGTTGGCGGGATTGGAGGCACTGAGGAAGACGCTGCAGCCGCTGAAAACGATGTCGTCGTAGCCACCGCCATGCGGCGTGGGATTCTCGAAGGTGAAAGGTTTGGACTGATGATGAGACTGAGGATCGATGATTACCAGGTTGGGATTGGCGTCTTCATTCTGCATCGCCCAAAGCTTACCTGTCGTGGGATCGACTTTCAGGCCGTCGCTGTGGCCGTGAACGGTGTAAACGTGAAGGATGCTGCCCTCCGTGCTGTATTCGACAACCTGGCTGTTCAGGCCGTCGGAGCCGTCCGGCGCATGGCCGTCACCGTAACCGATAAAGACGTGATTGCCGAGCACCGCGATGGAGTCGGGAGCGCTTAGTCCTGCCGGCGCTGTGGCGAACACGCTTAGCTGGTAAGGTGCGACCGGCTGCTGAGCAAGCCCAACGGAGGTGAAGATACTGATAAAAAGAAGAACGAGGAACAGTAAAAGCGACTTTCGATGCATGGTTTAGAACTCCGGGTTCGTGAGATGCGGGCAGGCTAACATTCCAAATAAGAATTTTTGGTTAAACACGGGCTAAAAGGTTCTTAACAATTTGTCTGTTCTTGCCACGCGGAATCAGGCTCTGGGGGACCGCTGTCAAAGCCAATTACTTGCTCTTGCTCAAGCACCGCCGATAAAAGAAGGAGTGGGGGCAAGGAAAGGGAAGGGAATACTAACTGGGATGTGGGAAATGACAGGCCAGTGAGGTGTTGACCTGCCTTGGTTTTGTAACGGATGCTGCCGCAATTTTATTTTGGCGAATTTCGCGAGAAAGAGTCTTTCAACAGACACTCACTATTGCAGTCGTTGAGCGATAGGAGCCATGCGCCAGGCTCGCTCCGCACCAACTGTAGCTCCGTCTTGCGAATCATGTCCGGCCACACGGAATCCGGATCCGCCTTGAAAACCGTGTTAGCCTCCCCCGGAAAAATGAACCAGACGCCCAATTCCACTTCCTGCTGCAGTTGATCCTGAGTCCATGCCGCGTAGCCCTGATAAACATGAAACACGCCGGGGGCAGGACGAGCCGAAATGGTCCGTTCGAAGAGGGGCTTCGAGGTAATCAGGTAAACGCCATCGAAAATCGGCTCAGCGCCTTCGATCTTGACTGGCGACTGGAACAGCGCGAACGCTTCTGCGGTTTCGACCGGCCCTCCGAGATAGACCGGGTCGGAACGGTCTTTCGCCGCCTTCATACCCTCGAGCGCACGGGAAATCGGGATATCCGTGCGCCGGTTGAGAACGAGTCCCAGTACACCGTCGCCATCGTAGCGAACCAGCAGGATGACGGTTTTGGCGAAATAGTTATCGCCAAGGTCCCGGCTTGCCACCAGCAACTTTCCAGCGCGCAGGGTCTTGGCATTTTTGGATTGGACCGGGAGAAGATCGGCTAGCGGCATTTCACGCTTCAAACGGAAGCGGTGAGCGGGCGACGGACCGTTTCCCCAGGTGTCGATCGCCGGTATATCAAATTCTTTGAGATGACGATTTAGCTTCTCGCCCGCCGCGAAAATGAGCGTCGTGGCCAGCATCGCATAGAAAACTAGTTTGCGCAGAGACATGACCGCTCCGCTTGCATTCGTGTGCGAGAGTTTAACCAATTGCGGAACCGTTGCAAAAATTTGCCATGGCACGTTTTGGAGTGCCACTGTCAATGTAAGCAGACCGAGGCTACGCGCAGAGTGGCTCGAATTTTTCCCGCGCTGACCCGGCCGGGCGTATTTTTTTAGCAGGCAACCTCTGCTGGGTGCCACCTCGGCCCAATTCTAGTCTCCTTTACTCGAAAGAGTTATACACTGCTCAACCGGCGAGGGTATTCCGTACCTAAATTCGCTAGGCATCGATGATGTGATCGATTACGCGCACGAGCGCTTCGAAGACAGGGTGCGTGACGTGGACGGAGCGAATCCTAAAAAGCGCAATCGAGAGCTATGCTGATGTACCCTATACGGCAAGTTCCTTACCCGCGAGCGTGGTGTTATGCATAAGGCTCGCTTGACCGTTCGCCAAGTTCTCGATCAGCTGGAGACGTTCTATGGGCCGCAGGAACCCTGTTGGCCCTCGGATCCTTATCTTTTTCTCTTGTGGTGGTACTGCGGATATCCGGCTAGTGATGCGTCATGCACCAAGGGTTGGAAGGAACTCACAGCCAAAGTTGGGACTGACCCGGACGCGATTCTTGCCGCACGTCCCGCCACACTTGCAGCTGCCCTGAGACCGGGCGGTATGCTTCCGGAGCTCCGCGCCGAACGGATGAAGGAAGTTAGCGCTCGAATCAAAGATGAATTCGATGGTGACTTGCGCGCCGCCCTGACCGGACCCATCCCAAAGGTTCGCAAAATCCTTAAGAGCTTCCCCAGCATTGCCGACCCGGGCGCAGACCGCATACTGCTGTTCGCTGGAATCCAACCCGTGGCCGCCGTGCCGTCCAACTGCACCGAGGTGCTGGCGCGTGTCCAGAACGGCCGGGAGGAAAAGAACTACATCGCGGGCTATCGAGCCGTCCAACGCATGATTGACTCTGAGATACCGGCCACATTCGATGCCCGTATCCGCGCCTATCTGTTGCTGAAGCGCCACGGCCAGGAACTCTGCAAACGCACCAATCCGAAATGTGATGAGTGCCCGGTTCGAGCGGCCTGCGCGTTTGTGAATTAAGGCTCGCCGCGGTCTCACCGCTCGAGCGCGTTTGTGAGAGTTCCCGATGCTTGGCAACTTATGGATGCACGAGAAACCCGGCCACGAATCGCGTTAGCGACCGGTGATCAACGCGGCTCAAGTGGAAGCACCTGCGAATAGCAGTTGGGACCTCGAAGGAGTGTCACTCGTCCAAGTTGATGTTATGCCGCTCATTCGCCCTCGGAGAGCGTTCTGCGGGGTGACGGCGACCCCTCCGGCGCTCGTCACTGATCAAATCTGCAGCGCGTCTGTCAGACAAGCGCCTCTCTTGTTCCACTCCCGTCTTTACGTACCACAGAGCGATCTCTGTGCGGTTCCAGCAACCCGTCTTCTGAAGGATGTTTTCGAGGTAATCTTTGACCGCTGGCTCGGTTACGTGAATGGATGTTGCGATTTGTGCGTTCGTGCTTCCGCGGGAAAGAAGCGCGGCGATGGCCCATTCTTTACTTGTGAGATCCGTGTTTCCAGATAACACCTTGCACCCCCCAGAAGCGAATGTGCTCTAACGCTATCGCCCTCATTCCATCGCGGTTCGAATTCGGGCCGGGAGGGGCGGGCTGCATTCGCATTGGGCGCAAGGATTGACCCGGGCGGCCTTCTTTGCCTACTAGCACTTTTTACAGGGGGTGGAACAGGGGCGTGGAACCCTTGCTGTCAAGAAACTCTACTGGGTTCATTAAAACTTGCCAGTCAAGCCACAGTGAATACGAGAAAGTAGTCCATGCCATCGTCTTTCACGAACTCGTAAGTTTCGACCAGCCGGTACCCGGCTCGCACGGCTTCGTCGATCACAATCTTCCGGCCCACTCCGTGATCCGTGCCATTTCCGTTACGATCAATGATTCCCAATCGGGCCCCAGGTCGGAGCGCCGGGCGCAGATGCTCCAGCAACGCGATTGGGTCTGCTACTTCGTGGTAGGTCTTCAACAGCAGCACCGCATCAATTGCCTCTTTCGGCAGCATCGGGTCATCTGGCTTACTCAAAATCGTCTTAACGTTGACCAGCGACTCCCGATGCACCCTGGCATCTATGTAGCGGACGGCTTCGGGATTGATGTCAACTGCGTACACCGTTCCCGAAGGACCGACGCGCCGCGCAGCCCGTACCGTGAACCAGCCTGATCCTGCCCCGACATCGGCAACCCCCTTGCCGCGAGCAATTCCCAGAATGTCCATTACGCGATTGATGTGGAGCTTTGCGTCTCGACCGGGCGAGTCGAATACGGACAGGTCCCCCGTGTAAGGAGTGCTTGTTGGTCGCCGCGCAGTCTGGGCTGGGGCAGTATTCTGACCCCAAACTGCGACGGTACAGAAGGCAAGGAAAAGCAGGGCCCGCACAGGTCGGCTGAGAATACTTCTCATTTTTTCCCTTTCGAGTGGCTACCGATACATGAGGTTAGCCCGTGGGGCCGATTGTATCCTCAATTCTGTGCTGCCGGTTGGGGTTTTCAGCGACGCACGGCGGTGACCAAGCCGTGGAAGCCCGGATACAAACGCTCTTGTGTCACACCGTGATCGACGACTGTTCGTGGGATTAACTTTTCAGCTTCTAAGCGCAGTTCACTGAAAAGCGATTCGGGTACGCCGAATGCGGGCGATCGTAGGCTGGCGCTCTTTGGCACTTCCCCGGCAACGACTTGTGCACTAGGGTGTTGGTGTCGCGACAACTCAAAAAGGGGGCATCCCTCGTGCCGCGCTTAGCCCCACAGACTATCGAACGCCGCCGGGGGACCGCTCCCTCTTTCGGGTTTGCCAGTTGATCATGGATTAACGAACTCGCGACTTTTCCACTTGGTATTTTGACGAACCGCGCACTCTCCCGTGGTTTCCAAGACCCTCGAATCCGTGTGCGCTAGATACGTCCTGCCACGATTCGCGCTAGTGCCGCCGTTTTCTCTCTGCCCGGAACGAATTGTTGGAATCCCAACAGAAAGAAGGTGTCTCCTTTCAATACCATGATGGAATGACCTGCCGGTAACTCGATCGCGCGGTCGCCAATGCCCGGGGCGGACTCGAAGGCAACCCCGGCGACGTCCGCGCCCATTGCGTCCTGGGTGCGGGCCTGAGCCAACGCCAGCTTGTCCCACTGTTCCTTTCCGTCCTTTTGCCAAACCTGAAGGCTGAACGCGTACTCGCCATCCTTGTTGTAGCCGTTTGCTTCGTTCAACGCGCCCGCTGCTCCCCCAATCAGGTTCTCGAGGTCAGGTTGACCGCTTTTCGTATCGGCTTTGCCCATTCCTGCCAGACTTGACACCATTTCCTTCCTGACCAAGTGTTGCCGCTCGCTCGCACTTACCCAATATCGACATATCTGGGTTCCCCCTGGGCCATTGGGGTCGAATTCGGCGCGTTCCACCGCGACCCCTAAAATCTCCGCTGCTTCCCGTCCCTCGAGCATCCGACAGCCGCTACCTTGTGACGGAGGAAATTTCCGCCCGTTCTCACCTTCGTCCCCGTACTCCGCCTTCAGTTCCGTAATTTTTTGCTTGGCGCGATATCCCGCATAGATGACGGTTGCCACTCCCATGCCACCCAGCAGCAGCAAGCCACCCAGCACAACCAGGAGAACCTTCGCGCCGGAATTGGTGCTGACGCCTGGCGCAGGTTGAGAGCCCATCCCGGCCGGCTCGGGAAGAGGTGCGGCATACGGCGTAGGAGCGGCATACGGCGTAGGAGCGGGCACTTCCTGAATCGGAGCCCCGCATGCGGTGCAGAACCGGCCCGATGTCGGGCTCCCACAATTCGTACAAAAACTTGCCATCTCTTCCCTCCTGTCTTGGTTCGTGCGCGAATAGACAAGAACCGTTTCGATCTGGTCTGCCGGGTATCTTCACTTCAGATCAGCTGGGCAGGTGGCGCCCAGCCACTTGCCTGTGTAATTCCCATCGAGTGTGGCGTTCATTCCATTTCCGCTCAATGTACCGTGCATGGTTGCCCGAACATGCTCAGAATCAACCGCGTGAATCTTCATATCGATTTCCGAGTCGTCGCCCTCGCTCTTGCCGGCTTTGCATGAGCCCCCGTGGAGTTCAAGGTCGCTGGCTGTGGATTTCAGTACCGTCCAGCGGCAGTTTTTATCTCCTTCCGTCCACGGTGTATTCAGGTTTTTCGCGGTGATGCAAGTCTTATACGTTTTGGGCGCGCCCAAGCCCATTTGAGCGCGTTGCTGCGGGTTCATCTGGTCCACCATGGCTTGTATCTGGGGAGGCAGACCGGTGTACTTCACCTTGTATTCGACCTGCCAAACCCCAGTCTTCACATCCAGCCGCTGTTCCGTCGCCGCCCAGAGCACGGCGGCCGAAATCGACAAACAACTCACCACCAGAAATGTCTTTCGCATCCCATCCTCCTTGAAAAGTTTGATCATCACGAGCATCCATCGCATCTCACAGTTGGGCCGCCACAGAAGAAGCCAGCTCTTTCAAATGGTTTTCGTCGCCCGGGTCGATGCTCAAAAAATAACGGGTCTTACCTTTCAGCACATGAATCGCGCCGCGGGAATCGATATACGCGGAATCTCCGATGCCCCCCGGCTTTGACTTCGCGGGGAACCACATCATCAATCTCTCAAAGGTTTGCTTTGCCTCCGCCGCCGATGCGTCGGTGTAAATGATGAAGTCGACTCTTCCTTTCGTTCCTTTTTGCGAGTCGTAAGTGCAGTGCGTTCCCCAGGGCTGCTTACCAAAGGCTGGCGGCGCCTGAGTCATGCCCGGATCCCCGAAAGGCTGTCCGAGAACTTTCTGAATCTGAGCCGGCGACAGAGCGGAACACTCATTCGCCGGGGGCAAGGCCAGCGCCGCTTGCCGGCCGCCCGTCGCCAGAATTAGAGCGACAATTAGACCCTCCCTGGTCATGTCTATCCTCCTTAAGAACCGTGTCCGAATAACGATCGCAGCCGAAACCTAACCGCATCTCCTCTCATGAGCTGCGTCCGTCGATCAGCGCATGCCGGGT
>Ga0126373_10001393_pt1 | contig 17157 bp, 18 predicted proteins | sample PanSoiMetPlot_11_FD_92545 | JGI IMG/M metagenome (GOLD analysis project Ga0126373, IMG submission 92545) | Tropical forest soil microbial communities from Panama - MetaG Plot_11 | ecosystem: Environmental > Terrestrial > Soil > Tropical forest > Bulk soil | place: Panama | collected 2016-02-17 | reverse complement strand
GCAAACGTCTTGCCGACGCCGGGCGCGGCTCCCAGGTACACCCGCAGCGTGCCGCGTGTCATGGCGTGTATTCACCTCCGTTCACCCGGCATTGTGCTCCGCCCGGGCCGTTCATCGAGGTGGCCGCAGTGAGCGCGCGTGGGCCAGGTCACTGCGGTGGCAAAGCCGCCTGTCCGGTCGGCCGGCGCCCGTCATTTCGGGAGGGACGCGCGCACGCTCGTTCGCCGACCGCGAAACACCCTGAGGACGGATCCGAATTTCGGGCATGCACGCGACGCCGAGCTGGTTAGCTGTAGTAGCAGCGTGAAAGAAGCCCCGAGCGGGTACGCCGATATGGGAGAGAAGGTGCCGCACATGACCACCCCGACCGTGAGTCCACTGACTGCCAGCGATCGGTGCGACCGCTGCGGCGCCCAGGCCTACGTCCGCGTCATCCTGTTGTCCGGGTCAGACTTACTGTTCTGCGCACACCACGCGCGCGAGCACGAGTCCAGGCTTCGTGAGGTCGCGGTGACGATCTACGACGAGAGCCGGAGGCTTGACGCCACGCCCGCGACCGCATCACTCGACGAGCGCTGAGCCACACACGAAGTCAGCCGACTTCTGCCGGGAAAGTACTGGCCGCGCGGGCAAGCAGCACCCGTTGCACGAACAGCAGGGCTGCGATCTGGATGAGCGGTAAGCGCAGCAACAGGATGCCCACCGGGCCCGCAAACGGCGCGAGCAGCCACAGCGCGACGGCGAAGGCCACCAGGCCGCGCCGCCGGGAGGCCAGGTCAGCCTGTCTGCGTCGGGACAACGCAGCGGCCATGACGAAGAACGCCAGCACGACACCCCAGACGATGCGCGCGTCCCGGTTGCTGCCCAGCCAGTGAGCCGGCAGCATCCCGAGGACGACGGCCCCCACGATCGCTAGCCATCGCCCGAACCGCCGCCATGCCGCCTCGGCGCGCGCCGGCTCCTCGTAGCAGTCCAGCTCGGTCGGCTGGTGCTGGGCGAGCATCGCCGCCTTGTCCGAATAGACGGACACCGACGGGTAGCGTTCGCGCACCATGGCTATGAGCTCGGGCGGGACGGTCGCCGACATCCAGATCGCCTCGACACGCGCGTGTTCGGCGCGTACGCCGCGGGTACCCGCGATGACCCGTCCCCAGCACGCAATCACTGCGAGAACGTGCCGTGCGTTCGGGTACTCGCCGGCAGCCGAGTCGGAGGCGTAAGCATAGAAGCCGCAGGTGCACTCCGGGTCCGGCGCCGGGTGTGCCGGCCCGCTGGCCGCGGTGAGCCGGACCGCGCGGCACCGCGCGGTGTTGGCGCCGTCGCCCCACTGGGCGTTGCTGAACAGCGGGTACAGGGCGCCGCCCGGGCCCACGCGGAACGTGCGCACGGCCCGGATCTCGCCGACCTGCGGCTCGAAGCCGGCGTAAGCGTCCACGGGTTACTTCGCCGGTGCGGGTTCCCTGGCTGGCTCGGCCGGCCGGGCCGGCGGCTGGGGTTCTGGGCGCTCCTGCGGCTCCGGCAGTGGCAGCACCTCGATGCGGCGACGTTCCTTGCCGATGTTTCCCATACCCCCAGGCTAGGTGCTCCGGCGACAGTGTGGGTGTCGATCCGGTACGAATTCTGAGTACGCCCTCAGGGCTTGCGGTACATGCGGTAGCGCAGGACCAGAAACGGCCGGCCGAAGATCGAGAAGGCGTGCTCGGCGCGTAGCTGCGCGTCCTCGACGTAGACGTCGAGCTGCTCGGCGAAACCGTGCACGGCGAGCGCGGTGAGCTCGCGGGTCGCAGCGTCGACGTAGGTCAGGTAGTGGCCCGGATGCTCGAGATGGCTGCGGCTGGTGAGCACCAGCCCGCCGCCGGGCCGTGCGCGTGGCAGCAGCGTCGCGGTAAAGCTGCCCTGTGGAACGGGAAACCCGACGCTGACATACCCGCGTTCGCCGTGCCGGTAGGTCGTGTAGATGCCGAGGTAGATCGGTTCGTCGGTGTCGGCGTAGGACCGGATCCAGCCGCGCACGCTGATGACGTCGTCGCCGGGGAGGCTGATGGTGTCGATGCGGCTGCGGACGCCGCGCGCCGTGTCGCGCTGGTTCATCGGCACATTGGCCTGGCCGAGCGGGCGCGCCACGAGGTTGCGGTAGAGCAGGTAGCCGGGGCGGACCCAGAGCCGCCACTCGGGCACGATGTCGAGCCGGAACCGGGTCGTGTGTTCGTAAAACTCGCGCACCAGCGTGTCGACCGTGCCCGGGTCGAACTCGGGGCCGGCCAGTTCGGACAGTGACGCGACTATGCCGACGTCTGGCGCATCGGCCTGGTAGCTGCCGCCGAGCGTCAGGGCCAGATCCCGGACGTAGCCGGTGCCGACATAACGGGAACGGGCCTCCGTGGGCACCACGAACGGCAGCTCTTCGGCGGCGACCCGCTCGGCGAGCAGCGTCACCTGCGGGTCGCGGAACACGAGCGCCGACGCGAGGCGGTAGGCCACCATCGTCGTGCTCGCCACGATCGGGGCCGCCACCGGCCGTCCGCGAGCGCCGAAGGCCAAGCCGGCCGCCGCGCCGAATAGCGGCCCGAATGCGACCTTCTGCGGCCTGATCCCCAGCAGGCCCGCGAGCCCACCTGTTGCCGTGCCGACCGCCACAGGACCGGCGCGATGTGATCGTCCGGCTGCCCAACCCAACGGCGCGACAAGGGCCCCGCTCATGAGAATGCGCTGCCAAAGCGCGGGAATCTCCCCGGGTCGCTGCCGCGCCCGTGCGACCGCCTCGGACGTCGCCAGTCCCGCCGCCCCGACGACCGCGCCGGTCAGTGCGGCGCGACGGCCACGATGTGCCGAAAGGCAAGCGCCGGCGACAGCACCGATCGCCGCAGCAAATGCGGGCGCCCCGGAGTGGGCCTGTGTCACCCTGCGGGTTGGCGTCAGTCGAGGTAGTCGCGCAGAACCTGCGACCGGGACGGGTGGCGCAGCTTGGACATGGTCTTCGACTCGATCTGCCTGATGCGCTCGCGCGTCACGCCGTAGACCTGACCGATCTCGTCGAGGGTGCGCGGCTGGCCGTCGGTCAGCCCGAAGCGAAGCTTGACCACCCCGGCCTCCCGCTCGGACAGTGTCTGCAGCACCGACTGCAACTGATCTTGCAGCAGCGTGAAGGAGACGGCGTCCACCGCGACGACCGCTTCGGAATCCTCGATGAAGTCGCCGAGCTGGCTGTCGCCCTCGTCGCCGATCGTCTGGTCGAGCGATATCGGCTCGCGGGCGTACTGCTGGATCTCGAGAACCTTGTCCGGGGTGATGTCCATTTCCTTGGCAAGCTCATCAGGCGTGGGCTCGCGGCCCAGATCCTGCAGCAGCTCGCGCTGGATACGGCCCAGCTTGTTGATCACCTCGACCATATGCACCGGAATGCGGATGGTGCGGGCCTGGTCGGCCATAGCGCGCGTGATCGCCTGCCGGATCCACCAAGTGGCGTAGGTGGAAAACTTGTAGCCCTTGGTGTAGTCGAACTTCTCGACGGCGCGGATGAGGCCCAGGTTGCCCTCCTGGATCAGGTCCAGGAACGCCATGCCGCGGCCGGTGTAGCGCTTGGCCAGCGACACAACCAGGCGCAAATTCGCCTCGAGCAGGTGGTTCTTGGCCCGCTCACCGTCGCGAACAATCCACCGCAGATCGCGCCGCATCTGGGTTATGAGCTTTTCGGCGAGCTCTTCGGCCTGGCGCAGCCGCTCCGCTGCGTAGAGGCCGGCCTCGATTCGCTTGGCGAGATCGACCTCCTCCTCGGCGTTGAGCAGCGCGACCTTGCCGATTTGCTTCAGGTATGCCCGTACGGAGTCCGCCGATGCCGTCATCTCGGCGTCCTTGCGCGCCTGGCGCAGCGCCTCGGACTCCTCCTCGTCGTCCCAGGCGAACTCGGCGGACTCCTCCTCGACCTCGGCCGGATCGATCGGCCCCTCCGGCTCCAGTTCCTCGACCGCGACGGCGGCCGCCTCAAGGGCGCTCGCGTCGGGGGCCGGCTCGTCCGCGGGCGTTTCCGTGGGCGGGGGCTTCTCTGCGGCCTTGGTGGCCTTCGCCGCGGATTTCGCGGGCGTGCGGCCGGAGGCCTTGCCTGGCTTGCTACTTGCCCGCGACGGCTTCCCCGCAACCGGCGCGGAAACCCGTTTGGTGGCCGTTGCTGCGGCGACCGCGCGGGGGCGCTCGTTACGGACTGCTGTGTCGGAATCTGGGGTAGTACTGCGTGCGCCCACAAACGCCCTTTCACCTGATGCGCGGACGGATCGAACCCGGCGCGCGGAGTCATACCGCTGACGCGGCGGGAAGAGGCGGGCCAGCTCGCCGTCTGTTGGTCGCCTCAAGCTTCGAGTCCAGTACGTGCGCAGTGACCTGTCGAGCATTGTAACCGCGCCACCCAAGCGCAGGTGGCAACGTTAGTCGTCGCGTCGCTCCACGGCGGCCATCGCGGCACCGACGATCCCGGCGTTGTTGAGCAGCTGCGCCGGTTTGATGGGCGTATGCAGCTCCAGGTACGGGACCCACTTGTCGGCTTCCTTGCTGACACCGCCACCCACAACGAACAAGTCGGGCGTGAACAACTTCTCGACGTGGGACATGTACCTCGATACCCGCTTGGCCCATCGTCGGTACGGCATCTTCTCCCGGTCGCGGACGGATGCCGCGGCTCGCGTCTCAGCATCGTGCCCGTCGAGTTCAAGGTGGCCGAGCTCGGTGTTTGGTACCAACTTGCCGTCGACGAGCAGCGCGCTGCCGATACCGGTGCCGAAGGTCAACAGGATGACGACTCCTGCGACATCGCGGGCCGCGCCGAAGCGCGCCTCGGCGATTCCGGCCGCGTCGGCGTCGTTGAGCACGATCACGTCCTCGCCGATGGTCTTGGTGAACACGGCGTCGACATCGGTGCCGATCCAGCTGTGGTCGACATTGGCCGCCGAACGGGCCACCCCGTGCTGGATCACTGCGGGAAACGTCGCCCCGATGACGCCGTGCCATTCGGCGTGCTGAACGATCTGCCCGACGATCGCGGCGACCGAGTCGGGAGTAGCCGGCTGTGGGGTGGCGATGCGCATTCGCTCGGTCGCGAGCTCGCCGGTGGCAGTGTGGACGACTGCACCCTTGATACCGGAGCCGCCTATGTCGATGCCGAACGCCTGGTCAGGCCGCTCGCCCACGTCTGTCTCCTCATGAATGCCTCTGCGCGTACCTTATCCGGCGGGTGTGGTGCGATGGTTCCGTGACACCGGTCCCGTCCGCGAGCGCTCTCACAGATCTCGCCGCGCAATTGGCAAGCGGCGCCGGTGATCTGATCCGCGCGCATCGACACGATCACTTCGCCGTCGACACGAAGAGCACGCCGACCGATGTCGTAACAGAGGTCGACCGCGCCGCCGAGGCGTACATCCGCACCGAGTTGGCCCGGCAGCGTCCGGACGACGCCGTGCTGGGCGAGGAGGCAGGCGGGCGCACCGGCAGTAGCGGCGTGCGCTGGTTCGTCGACCCGATCGACGGCACGGTGAACTTCGTGCTCGGCCTGCCGCAGTACGCCGTCTCGATCGCTGCCCAGGTCGACGAGCGCGTCGTGGCAGCCTGCGTGCACAACCCGGTCAGCCGCGACCTGTTCCGGGCGACGCTCGGCGAGGGGGCCTTGCTGGGTGAGCAGCGCCTGCGCGGCCCTCGCGACGTGCCCGTTGAGCGGGCAGTGGTCGGCACCGGCTTCGGGTACGACGCCCGGCAGCGGGCGCGCCAGGCGACAGTTGTCGCGGCGCTGCTGCCGCGCATCGCCGACATCCGCCGTCTTGGCTCGGCGGCACTCGACCTGTGCGCGGTCGCCGCCGGGCGGCTCGACGCGTACTTCGAGGTTGGCCTGAACCCGTGGGACTGGTCAGCCGGCGCGCTGATCGCGCGCGAGGCCGGCTGCACCGTGTCGGGGCTGCGCGGCCGCGACCCGAGCGCCGAGATGATCGCGGTGGCCGGCCCGGCGCTCGCCCCGGAGCTGTTCGACCTCCTCGAGGAGCTGGGCGCCGACCGCAGCTAGCCCGCCGCATCGTGTGGCCCGGCCGGCTCGTCCCGCGACCGCTTCCCGCTAGCAGCTTGTGGAGGTAGACGCGGACGTCGAGGCGGTTGGTGTACGGGCAAGGGGACCCGCGCGCGCCGGCAATTGCGCGACGTGCTTGGTTTGCATCGCCGTCTTTGCCTGGGCGTTGGTGCTGACCGCTGTGAACTTGGTGCCCAACGAGACGACCACGCCGCTGTCGCTGCGCTGCGTCGGGACCAGGGTGGCCCCAGGCAGGTAGAACGACAGCAGCGTCGCCGCATCGCTGCCCTTGGTCCCGTATCGGATCTCGGCGACGCCGTTGACCACGATGCCCGGATCGTCGTTTCCATAGCCGGTGACGTGGAAGCCGCGAGTGCGCAGCGTGCCCGCGACCGTGCGGGCCAGGTGTGCCCGGTCGGTCGAGTTCAGGACGTTGACGGTCACCGCGCCGGGCTGCGGCACGACCGTGTTGCTCGTCGCCGGGCAGCTCGGCGAGGGGGAGGACGAGCTGCTCGAGTCGGAGCGGTGGATCACCCGCCACCACACGAGCGCCGTGAGCAGCGAGAGGCCGACCAGGAACAGCAGGGCGGGCAGCGGGCGCCGTGCGGTGAAGCGCTCCAACGTGCACCCCCCTTGCTGGGATCGGCTGGCTCGGGCACCGCCGCGATGACGGATAGGTGCCTAGATGTGGCTCTAGAGGGTATCGCTTCGGCGTCCTGGGAATGCGAAGGCGTGTCCCGTCGTTACCGCGGACTGCCGGCGCGGTATCGTTCCGCGGCCCGACCCGCCAGAGGCGGATCGAGCCTTCGGATTCGGTGCTCGTCCCGGGCACAAATTGAGGGACCTGGACGTTGGACCCCGGGCCGGCACCCGAAGGCGGCCACAGCGGCTGAGCAGTAGCTGTGACCAACGCAAAACGGTTGCCCGCGCTGACGACAATTCAGCGGCGAGCCGATCGAGGAGTTGAGGGCCGATGGCCACCGATTATGACGCCCCACGACGAGGCGATGTCGACGAGCTGAGCGAGGACTCGCTCGACGAATTGAAGGCGCGTCGCGCCGAAGCGCAGTCCGGCACGATCGATGTCGACGAGACGGAGCTCGCCGAGTCCCTCGAGCTGCCGGGTGCGGACTTGTCCAACCTGTCGGGTGAGGAGCTCACAGTCAGGGTCCTGCCGAAGCAGGATGACGAGTTCACCTGCTCGCGATGCTTCCTCGTGCATCACCGAAGCCGGTTGGCGCGCGAGCGCAACGGCGAGTACATCTGCCGGGACTGCGCCTGAGCCGACGTCTACCCACCTAAGTGTCACCGAGCGGATCGAGCCTCTGGCTCGGTCCGCTCCGCTACTTACAGCCCCGGCGCGAGCGATACGCCTCCGTCGACCACGAGCGTCTGCCCGGTGATCCACGACGCGTCTGACGAGGCGAGGAACGCGACCGCGGCCGCGATGTCCTCGGGCTCGCCCAGTCGACCGAGAGGATAGCGACTGGCAGCGTCCTGTTCGTGGCCCTCGTACAGCATCGCCGCGAATCGGGTCTTTACGACGGCGGGCGCCACGGCGTTGACGCGTATCTGCGGCGCGAGTTCTGCGGCGAGTTGGACGGTCAGCCCGAGCAGCGCCGCTTTGCTTACCCCGTAGTAACCAATACCCGGCGAGGGGCGCAGTCCGGCGATGGAAGCGACATTCACGACGGAGCTGATTCCGGCCGGGCGTGCCTCACGCACCCAGCGCAGGGCGCCCAACACGTTGACGTCCATGATCTTGCGTGCCGCGCCCTCGTCCAGACCGGTCAGCTCCCCGTACGCCGGGTTGATGCCGATGTTGTTGACGAGAGCGTCCAGCCGGCCGAATGTTTCGACCGCACTTCGTACCGCGGCGGCCTGGTGCGCTGCGTCGTCGCCACGGCCCGCTACCGCGATCGCGTGAGCCGCGCCGCCGAGCGTCTCAACCGCTGCCGCGAGTCCTTCTGGCTTGCGGGCGGTGACGCAGACGCGGGCGCCTTCGGCGATGAGCCGCCGCGCGATCGCCAGCCCGATGCCCCGGCTGGCACCGGTGATCAGGGCGACCTGACCGGCGAAGCGGTCAGTCATCGCGGGCACGCGAGCGCGCGCGCTCCAGGGCAGCGATGAGACGGTCAGGGTGGCGGGTGCTGACGACCCAATACGGCGTGGGGTCCTCAGGGTCGTCCAGCCACAGTTGCACGCCCGGGCCGATCCACGGCCGGATCGACACGAAGGCCTGCGGGTCACCCTCTCGTCCGACCACGCGGCGCAGCGTGGCCGCGTCGAGGGCCACCCAGCCGCTGGTGAAGTGCAGCGGGAGGTGCGCGCCGCGTATGTACAGCTCGCCGTCGGCGATCTTTAGCTCGCTTCGGCCGAGCGCCCAGACAATGAGTGCGGCGAGCGGTAACAGGGTGCCGAACGGTATCCAGTCGGTCAGCCGCAGCCCCGAGACGTGGAACTCGGCGGCGAGGAGCCCGGCCACGAACAGGCCGACGGGGTACCACCACCAGGGCGTCCGCAGCCGCTCTCGATAGAGCACGGACGGCGCCTTGTGCTCCGCGTCGGACGCCATGCTGGCAAGGGTAACGTTGCCCGCCGTGACCAGCGGCGAGAGCGCGGCCCCGGTACGTGTGGAGGTCCGGCGCCTCGACCCGGACGTGCCGCTGCCGGTATACGCGATGGGTGGCGATGCCGGGGCCGACATCGTCACGACGGTCGACGCCGTCGTCGCGCCCGGGCAGCGCGCGATGCTGCCCACCGGAATCGCTATCGCGCTGCCGGACGGCTACGCGGCGTTCGTCCATCCGCGGTCGGGGCTGGCGGCGCGAACCGGCATGTCGCTGGTGAACGCGCCCGGCACGGTCGACTCGGGGTACCGCGGGGAGATCACCGTAAACGTGATCAATCACGATCGGGTGGCGCCGATCGTGCTGCGCCGCGGCGACCGGATCGCGCAACTCGTGATTCAGCGCGTCGAGGTGGGCGAATTCGTCGAGGTCGACGTTCTTCCTGCGTCCCAGCGCGGTACAGGCGGGCACGGTTCGACGGGCGGCGCCGCGCCGCTGCGTGATGAGGGAGGGGCCTAATGGCGTTGCGGCGCCGGCAGAAGCGAACGGAGCAGTCCAAGATCGACGCCACGCCGCCTTGGGAGACCCGGCACCACGATGAGCCACCGCCGACGTCCGGTCCCTACGACGTGCGTGACGCACCTGACGACGAGCTCGCGCGGATCGATCTCGGCGCGCTGCGGGTTCCCGTACGCGCTGGTATGGAGATGCGCCTGGATATGAACGAAGCTCAGCAGGTCGTCGGGGTCACGCTGGTAACCCGGGACGGCCAGATGCAGCTCGGTGTCTTCGCTGCGCCGCGCAATGAGGGAATCTGGGACGAGATCCGCAATGAGATCCGCGATTCGATCGCGAGCCAGCGCGGACAGGTCAAGGATCGCGCCGACGGTCCGTTCGGCATTGAGCTGGTCGGCACGCTGAAAGGCGATGCCGGCAACTCGCCGGTGCGCTTCCTCGGGGTAGACGGCCCGCGGTGGTTCTTGCGCGGCATGCTGCTCGGGCAGGCCGCGACCGAGGCCTCGAAGGCGCGGCCCTTCGAGGAGGCGTTCCGCCACACGGTTGTCGTTCGTGGCGGCGACCCCTTGCCCGTGCGCGAACCGGTGCCGCTGCAGTTGCCGCGTGAGGCGGCAGAGCAGCTCGAAGGCCTCGCTGACGGCGGCGACGACGCGGCGGAGTTGTCATAGCCGGCGTTACTGTTGTTCGCGTGGGAGGTCGGCTGTCGTTCCTGTCTCGGCTTACCGCCGATGCGCAGACTCTCGACGCCGCGGAGCTCCAGTCCGATGTCGAGCGCTGCGCGGCGGTGCCACTGTGCGACCTGCGCCGCGGCCTGATAGCGACGGTCACCGGCCGCCTGCGTGCCGTCGTCTACACCCCGCGAGAGACCGCGCCGACCCTGCGGGCTGAGCTCTTCGACGGCTCGGCGGTCGTCGATCTGGTGTGGCTGGGCAGGCGCCGGGTCGCCGGCATCGAGCCCGGGCGCCTGCTCACCGCGCGCGGCCGCGTCGGCGTCCACGACGGCCGGCTGGCGATCTACAACCCGTGGTATGAGCTGAGGTCTCCCGCATGACTAGCGACGAGCGTTCGCCCGAGAACGAGCCCCGCCGCCGCGACGCCGCCGCGCCGACGAGCGGCACGGACGACAGTCCAGCCCCCGGTTCGCGGGAGTTCTACCGCCAGCAGATGCTCAACAGCATCGGAGGATGGTCCGGCACCGTCATTACCGCAATTCCGACCGTGGTGTTTGTCGCGGTTAACGCGGTGGCAAACCTGCGCTGGGCGATCGTCGCCGCGGTAGGTTCTGCGTTCGCGCTGGCCGGCTATCGGCTGGCGCTTCGCCAGTCGGTGCAGCAGGCGCTGACCGGCTTGCTCGGGGTGGTGGTCGCCTCGCTCATCGCCGCGCGGACCGGGCAGGCGAAAGGCTACTTCCTGCTAGGCATCTGGAGCAGCTTCGTCTACGCGGGAGCGCTCGCCGTCACGCTCGTGGTCCGCCGTCCCGCCGTCGGCCTGCTCTGGGAGTTCCTCGACCCGACACCGCACGACGGCACGGTTCCCTGGTACCGCCGTAGGCGCTTGTTGCTCGCCTACACCCTCGCCACGACAGCCGCCGTGCTCGTGTTCCTGGCCCGCGGCATCGTCCAGCTTGCACTGTTCGAGCACAACGCGACGGGCTGGCTGGCGGTCGCCCGCATCGCGATGGGTTATCCCCTGTACATCGCGGCGATCGGCTTCGCGCTCTGGGTGGTGCGCCGCGCCCGGCACCGGCTAGGCGCCGATACGGCGGCATAGCGTCACACCGCGCAGACTGCCTCGCGGATCGCGGGCTCGGTGTCGGGCAACGCCACGAACAGCAGCTCGTCGCCCGGCTCGAGCGGTTCTTCCGGCGTCGGCGTGACTACCCGCGCGCCCCGGACGATGGCCACTAGTGCGGCGTCGCGCGGCAGCGCCAGCTCACGCACCGGCAACCCCGCGCACGGGGCGCCGTCCGGCAGGGTCACCTCGATCAGGTTCGCCTGCCCCTGGCGGAGGCTGAACAGGCGCACGATGTCGCCGACTTCGACCGCTTCCTCGACGAGCGCGGCGAGTACCCGCGGCGTCGACACGGCGACGTCGACGCCCCAGGCGTCGGTGAACAGCCACTCGTTCGAGGGGTGGTTGATGCGCGCGACGACCCGGCGCACCGAGAACTCGGTTTTCGCGAGGAGCGACACCACAAGGTTCACCTTGTCGTCACCGGTCGCCCCGATGACGACTTCGTACTCCTCGAGCTTGGCGTTCTGCAGGTTCTCCAGCTCGCAGGCATCACCCAGGAGCCAGTCGGCGCCCTCGACCCGCCGCGGATCGACCTTGCGCGGATCCTTGTCGATCAAGAGCACCTCGTGGCCGTTGTCGACGAGCTCCTGTGCGATCGAGCGTCCGACCGCTCCAGCACCGGCGATCGCGACCTTCATGAGTGCGCTCCTTCCGGCGCCCGCCCGGCGACATCGCGCAGCGTCTGCGCGTGCGAGTCGGCGACGAGGACGTGCAGCTCGTCGCCGTCTTGCACCATTGTCGACGCCGTCGGCAATTCGCCGATACCGAAGCGGGTTACAACTGCGACTCGCGCGCCGGTAGCTGCCTCGAAGTCGCTGAGCCGGTACCCGATCCACCCCTCGTGCGGCGCGACGTGAACGAGGGCAACCGCGCCGGACGGGTCGCGCCACACCTCGGCGGTCGCCTCGCCGAGCACAGCGCGCAGCAGCCGGTTGGCCGCCCAGGGCACGGTCGCGATCGTGGGGATTCCGAGCCGCTCGTACACCTCGGCGCGCTTGGCGTCGTAGATCCGGGCAATCACCTTCTGCACGCCAAATGTCTCGCGCGCCACCCGGGCGGAGATGATATTGGAGTTGTCGCCGCTGCTCACCGCCGCGAACGCATCGGCGTCCTCGATCTTCGCGGCAACGAGCGTGTCCCGGTCGAAACCGAGGCCGGTCACGGTGGTTCCGCGAAAGCCCTCGCCGAGGCGGCGGAACGCCTCGGGGTTGATGTCGATGACGGCGACGCTGTGGCCGCGGCTTTCCAGCTGGTGCGCGAGCGACGAGCCCACACGTCCGCACCCCATGATCACGACGTGCACGGCGGGCACATCTCCCTTCTGCGCGATGTGGCCGCGCGGCCCCGCTGCCGCGACGCTACACAACCGGCCGATGTGCAGGCGACCGCCTAGCCGGCATGGCGCCGTATCGTGCACGCGTGAGCGTTACGACGCGGGTCGCCAAGCGGCTGGTCATCGGCAGCCCGGTGCGCTCGGACCGCATGGCGCATGCGCTGCTTCCGAAACGGCTGGCGCTGCCTATCTTTGCCAGCGACGCACTGTCGAGCGTGGCTTACGCCACGCAGGAGATCTTGCTCGTGCTGACCGTCGGTGGGACCGCGTTTCTGTTCCTCACGCCGTGGATTGCCCTTGCGGTGGTCGTACTGATGGCGACAGTCGTCGCCTCGTACCGCCAACTGGTACGCGCCTACCCGACAGGTGGCGGCGACTACGAGGTCGCCACCAAGAACATCGGCCGCCCGGCCGGTGTGATCGTGGCGAGCGCGCTGCTGGTGGACTATGTGATGACGGTCGCGGTGTCGGTGTCGTCCGGCGTGGACAACATCATCTCCGCGGTCCCGTCGCTGGACCCGCACCGCGTGCTGATGGCGCTCGTCTTCGTCGCATTGCTGGCGGCGGTCAACCTGCGCGGTATCCGCGAGGCCGGCCTGACATTTGCCGCACCCACCTACATGTTCGCCGCCGGCGTGTTCATCATGGTGATCACCGGGCTGTTCCGCACCGTCGTCGGCGACGCGCCGGTGGCCGAGTCGGCGCATTACGGGGTGCAGGCGCAGCCGGGCTACGGGTCGCTGGGCTTACTCGCCCTGTGCTTCCTGACGCTGCGCGCGTTCTCGTCCGGATGTACGGCCCTCACCGGCGTGGAGGCGATCGCCAACGGTGTGCCGGCATTCCGGCCGCCGAAGGCACGCAATGCCCAGGTCACCCTGCTGATGATGGGCACCATCGCGTCGTTGATGTTCGTGGGGCTCACGGCTATGGCGCTCATCAGCAAGGTGCACATCACCACGGATTCGTGCGATCTGATCGGCTTCCCGGACTGCGCGAACACCCCGCAGCGCACCGTGATGGCCCAGGTGGCGGCGGCGGTGTTCGGCGGACCGCACTCGGTCGGCTTCTTCTACATCCAGGCGGCGACGGCGCTGATCCTGGTGCTCGCCGCCAATACCGCGTTCAACGGCTTCCCGCTGCTCGGCGCGATCTTGGCACAGGACAAGAACCTGCCCCGGCAGCTCTACACGCGTGGAGACCGGCTCGCCTACAGCAACGGCATCCTGTTCCTCGCGGTCGTCGCCGGCGCGTTGATCTACATCTTTCACGCGAGCGTCACCCACCTGATCCAGCTCTACATCCTCGGCGTGTTCACGTCGTTCACGCTGGGCCAGTCGGGGATGGTGCGGCACTGGAACCGCGCGCTGTTCACCGAACGCGATCCGCAGGAGAGGCGGCGCATCGTCCGCTCCCGGGCGATCAACGCCTTCGGGGCGAGCCTGGCCGGTCTGGTGCTGGTGATCGTGGTGGTGACCAAGTTCACCAAGGGTGCCTATCTGGTGATCATCGCTATGCCGATCCTCTACGCGGTGATGCGTGCGATCAACAAGCACTACACACACGTTGCGGCGGAGCTTGCCCCGTCGGAGCGCCGCGGGCTGATGCTGCCGGCGCGCAACCATGTCGTCGTGCTCGTATCGAAAGTGCACAAGCCGACGCTGCGCGCCCTGGCCTACGCCAAGGCCACCCGCCCGGACACGCTGACTGCGTTAACCGTCAACGTCGACGACGCCGAGACGAGGGGGCTGCTCGCCGAGTGGGAACGGCTCAACCTGCCGGTGCAGCTCACCGTGCTTGAATCGCCCTTCCGAGAAGTGACCAACCCGGTCATCGAGTACATCCGGCAGCTGCGCCGCGATCGGCCTGGCGACGTCGTGAACGTGTTCATCCCTGAGTACGTGGTGGGCCATTGGTGGGAGCACCTGCTGCACAACCAGTCGGCACTGCGCCTCAAAACCCGGTTACTGTTCCAACCCGGCGTGATGGTGACAAGCGTGCCGTGGCAGCTCACTTCGTCGCAGCTGCGGGCGGACGCCGAGCCGTCGATCAGGCCGCCACCCTCCGCAGCGCCGGTAGCGGAGCGGGGCGACGCCGAGCAGCGTCGGGCCGACGCTGAGCAGCATGAGGCCGACGCCGAGCAGCGTGCCTGACCTGGAACGGCTGCGCGTAGGCGCCCCGGCGCACGGCGGGCACTGCGTGGCTCGTGGCCCGGACGGGCGCATCGTGTTCGTCCGGCATGCGCTGCCCGGCGAGCTAGTGCTGGCACGCATCACCGAGCAGGCCGGCTCGTTCTGGCGGGCGGACGCCGTCGAGGTGCTCGAACCCTCCCCGGACCGCGTCGCGCCGCCGTGCCCACACGCCGGGCCGGGACGCTGCGGCGGCTGCGACTGGCAGCATGCGTCCGGGCCGGCCCAGCGCGAGATCAAGGCGGCGGTGGTGCGCGAGCAGCTGGCCCGGCTGGCACGGTTGGACGTCCCGGTGACGGTCGAGGAGCTGCCGGGTGGCCTGCTCGGCTGGCGTAGCCGCGTCCAGTGGGCGATCACCGCCGACGGCACGCTCGGCCTGCGCCGCCATCGCTCCCACGACGTCGAGCCGATCGAGTTCTGCCCGCTGGGCGCCCCCGGCGTGGGCAACCCGCCGGCGCCGCGGCCGGGCCTCACCGGCGTCGAGGTGGTTCGCGGCGACGACGGCAGGCTGAGCGTCCTGGGCCGCGCGCCAGGGCCGGGCCGGCAGGCGAGGGGGCGGCGGCCACCCGACCGGGTCCGGCTGATTTCCGGGCCGGCGCGGCTGCGGCACACCGTTGCCGACCGGACGCTGGAGGTCGATGCCGCCGGCTTCTGGCAGGTACACCCCCATGCGGCCGAGGCCTTCGCCGGGGCGCTTCTCGACATGGTGCGCGTCCGGCCGGGCGAGCGGGTGCTGGACCTTTACGCGGGCGCAGGGCTGTTCACCGGGCTGCTCGCGGATGCGGTCGGGCCGCACGGCGAGGTTGTCGCCGTGGAGATGTCGCCGCAGGCGGTCGCCGACGCCGAGGCGAACCTGGCCGAGCTGCCGCAGGCGAGAGTAGTTCGGGCGCGGGTCATCCCCGACGTGGTCGGCGATGCTGATGTGGTGGTCCTGGACCCGCCCCGGTCCGGGGCCGGTCGCGACGTCATGGCAGCCATTGCAACGCACACCCGGCGCGCGGTGGGCTACGTCGCCTGCGACCCGGCCACCCTGGCCCGGGACCTCCGGGTCGCGGTCGACACCGGGTGGCGGCTCACCGGGCTGCGGGCATTCGACGCGTTTCCGATGACGCAGCACGTCGAATGCGTAGCCACGCTGTCTCGCGGTTAGGCTTTGCCGCTATGAGCGAGCCGAGGAGCTCGCGCGAAGGGAGTCAGTATGAGTCGTGTGCTGCCCCGCATCGGATCCCCGTCCGATCTGCGCGCTCTGTCTCACGACGAGTTGGTGCTGCTCTGCGCGGAGATCCGTGATCTGATCGTGCAGACGATGTCGCGTGCGAGCAGCGGCCACTTCGGGCCGAATCTCGGTGCCGTCGAGCTGACAGTCGCGCTCCACCGGGTGTTCGACTCGCCCGCCGAGCCGATCTTGTTCGACGTGGGTCACCAGGCATATGTGCACAAGATCATCACTGGGCGTGCCGGCCAGATGCCGACGCTGCGCCAGACCGGCGGCCTGTCCGGCTATCCGAACCGGGCGGAGAGCCCACACGACTGGATAGAGAACTCACACGCGTCCACCGCGCTCTCCTACGCCGACGGCATGGCCAAGGCGTTTCAGGTCCGCGGTGAGCGCCGCCCGGTGATCGCCGTGGTCGGCGACGGCGCACTCACGGGCGGCATGTGCTGGGAGGCGCTGAACAACATCGCCGCCGCGGACCGCCCCGTCATCGTGGTGATCAACGACAACGGCCGCTCGTACGACCCGACGATCGGCGGGTTCGCCCAGCACCTCGCCGGGCTGCGGCTGCGACCCGGCTACGAGAAGGTGCTCGGAACGATCAAGCACCGGTTGCCGCAGGTACCCGTGGTCGGCGCGCCGATCTACGACGCGTTGCACGGCGTGAAACGGGGCATCAAGGACCTGTTGTCGCCGCAGGGCATGTTCGAGGACCTGGGCCTGAAGTATCTCGGCCCGGTCGACGGGCACGACCTGCCCTCGCTCGAGCACGCGCTCTCGCTGGCCAGGCGCTTCGACGGTCCGGTAATCGTGCATGCCGTGACCCGGAAGGGCTACGGGTACGCACCGGCCGAGAACGACCAGGTCGACCAGATGCACCAGACGCGAGGCTTCGACCCGGCGACGGGTAAAGCGGAACCCGCCACCGGGCGGCGCTGGACCGCGGCGTTCTCTGACGAGATGTTGCATATTGGCGCCGAGCGCGACGACGTCGTGGCGGTTACCGCGGCCATGTGCGAACCGACCGGGCTGGGCGCGTTCTCCCGCAAGTTCCCGGACCGCTTCTACGACGTCGGCATCGCCGAGCAGCACGCGGTCACGTCGGCCGCCGGCCTCGCCACCGGGGGGTTGCACCCCGTGGTGGCCATCTATGCGACGTTCCTCAACCGTGCTTTCGACCAGGTGCTGCTGGACGTGGCGCTGCACCGGCTGCCCGTGACGTTCGTACTCGACCGGGCCGGGCTGACCGGCGACGACGGCCCGAGCCACAACGGAATGTGGGATCTGGCGATCCTGGGCGTCGTGCCGGGGTTGCGCATCGCGGCGCCGCGTGACGAGCCGACGCTGCGCGCGGAGCTGTCGGAGGCGGTCGACTGGGCCGAGGGGCCCACCGCGCTGCGGTTTCCGAAGACGCCGCTCGGCGACGACGTGCCTGCGTCGCGGCACGTGGACGGTGTCGACGTGCTGGCCGAGCCGGACGACGGTGCTGTGGACGTGCTCCT
>Ga0126373_10001392_pt1 | contig 17158 bp, 15 predicted proteins | sample PanSoiMetPlot_11_FD_92545 | JGI IMG/M metagenome (GOLD analysis project Ga0126373, IMG submission 92545) | Tropical forest soil microbial communities from Panama - MetaG Plot_11 | ecosystem: Environmental > Terrestrial > Soil > Tropical forest > Bulk soil | place: Panama | collected 2016-02-17 | reverse complement strand
CCTGGGGCCATCCGCGCCTGCAGCTCGTGGACCTCCAGTACGCCGACGTCCGCATGGACCGCGGGCTGTACAACCGGCTCGCCAGCCGCGGCCGGATGACACGGCTGATCAGCGAGGCCGAGGTCAGCCGGGCCGTGGACGACCCGCCGGAGGACACCAGAGCCTATTTCCGGGGCCGCTGCCTGCGCCAGTACCCGGATGCGGTCGCCGCGGCCTCCTGGGACTCGGTCATCTTCGACATCCCTGGCCGGGAGTCACTGCAGCGGGTCCCCACGCTGGAGCCGCTGCGGGGCACCAGGGTGCACGTGGGCCGGCTGCTGGACACCTGCGCCACAGCCGGCGAGCTTGTCGCAGCACTTACCGGTCAATAACACCTCGAACAGTAATTTTCGGATCGAGGACACCCGGTCCGGTGTGTCTATCCTGGCGCCAGATTGTCTCGGCGTGATACCGATGCAGTGCCCTCAGGGTTGGACGACGCATCGGCAGGCGAATATAGCGTTGATACTGCGGTCAGTACCGCGGAGCACGGAGGTATGGCATGGCGACAAAGGACACCGGCGGTCAGCGACAGACACAGCGGCGCACCGAGGAGGACGTTGACACCGACGTCCAGGAGACCGAGGAGGTCAGGGAGCGCCAGGACAAGCTGACCGACGACGTGGACGCGATTCTCGACGAGATCGACGAAGTGCTCGAAGAGAACGCCGAGGAGTTCGTCCGGTCGTACGTCCAAAAGGGCGGGCAGTAGAGTCCTCGTGGGAAACGACCGGAAGGATCTCACGGTGGGCGGCTTCGAACTCCCGGGACGATGGCAGGCTGCGACGTTCCTTGCCGCCGGCTCGTCATCCTTCGCCGACTTCCTCACGATGGCGGCGCCCGACCTACTGCCGAGGGCGCAGCACAGGGAGGGAAGCGTGCCATCTGGCGTGGTCACAGCCGCGAGCGGCGCGGCCGACCTGTCGCACGGCACCACGATCGTGACCGCGGTGTTCGACGGCGGTGTCGTGATGGCGGGCGACCGGCGCGCGACGGCGGGCAACATGATCGCCCAGCGGGATATCGAGAAGGTGTTCCGCAGCGACGAGTACTCGTGCGTCGGCATCTCGGGCGTCGCGGGAATTGGCGTCGACCTCGTGCGGCTGTTCGCCGTCGAGCTTGAGCACTACGAGAAGCTGGAAGGCCGGTCGCTCTCGCTGGAAGGCAAGGCGAACCGGTTGGCCGGGCTCGTGAAGGCCAATCTGGGCGGGGCCATGCAGGGACTGGTCGCGGTTCCGCTGCTGGCCGGGTACGACGAGGAGACCAGCGGCGGCCGCATCTTCAGCTTCGACGTGGCCGGCGGCAAGTACGAGGAGCAGCGGTTCGCCACTATCGGCTCCGGCTCGGTGTTCGCCCGCGGTTCCCTCAAGAAGCTCTACCGCGACGGCATGAACGTGGCAGACGTCGTGCTCGTGCTGATGCAGGCGCTGTACGACGCTGCTGACGACGACTCGGCTACCGGTGGCCCCGACATGTCGCGGCGGATCTACCCAATCATCGCGACCGTCACGGAGGACGGGTACCAGCGGCTGACCGATGAGGAGGCCGGCCGCTACGCCGAGGCCGTGGTGACCGAGCGTATGCAGCTGCCGGACGGGCCGGCCGCCCCGCTGCGGTCGGGCTCATGAAACCCTGACCCCTCACAAGTAAGGAAGCGCCCGCGGTGTCGATGCCGTTCGGTTACGTGTCACCCGAGCAGGTGATGAAGGACAAGGCGGACTACGCCCGCCGGCGCATCACCCAGAACGCTCGCAGCGGCGTGGTGATGAGCTGCGAGGCCGGCATCCTGTTCGTGACCCCCAACTCGTCCCGCGCGCTGCGCAAGTTCAGCGAGCTGTATGACCGCATCGCGTTCGCCGCGGTCGGCCGCTACAACGAGTTCGAGACGCTGCGAAAGGCTGGCGTGCGCTACGCGGACATGACGGGGTTCCAGTACGACCGCCGCGACGTGACCGCGCGGGGACTGGCGGACTGGTACGGGCAGGTACTGGGCTCGCTGTTCACCGACAGCCCCAAGCCGTATGAGGTCGAGATCGTGGTCGCCCAGGTCGGCAAGACCACGGCGGATGACGAGATCTACCGGATCACCTTCGACGGCGCTGTCGCTGACGAGCACGACTTCGTGGTCGTCGGCGGTCAGGCCGACCGGGTCGTGGCCGTGATCAAGGAGCAGTACTCGGCGTCGATGACGCTGAGCCAGGCCATGAAGGTGGCCGTTGAGTCGCTGGCCGGGCAGGGCGACGCCGCGACCGAGCCGCTCACCAGCGGTGAGCTCGAGGTCGCGCTGCTCGAGCGCGATCGGGCACACCGTGCATTCCGCCGCATTACCGGCGCTCGCCTCGCAGCTCTGCTGACCGAGGCGCGAGGCGAGCCGCCCGCCGACGGCGGGGTGTCCGAGCCCGAGGGCGCAGGCGGCGGAACGCCGGCGGACGGCCAGGAAAGTCCCGCCGACACCGAATGACGGCCGCCTGGGGCGCGCAGCACGTCGTGACGGGGGATTCGGGCGTTGATAGCCTCGACAAGCAGGGGCTGTCCCGCGGAGCACGCCGGGGGACGCTGCTCTCCGGGAGGGCATTGTGACATCAGACCTCGCGACGATGACCGGCATTGAGGCTCCCACCTCGTTGCTGATCGGGGGCCAGTGGGCTACGGGACGGGCCGGGACAATTCCGGTGGTCAATCCGGCCACCGAGGACCCGGTCGCCGAGGTGGCGGACGCCAGCCCGGAAGATGCCCTTGATGCTGTCGCCGCTGCCGCGGACGCGCTTCCCCTGTGGGCCGCGCGGCCGCCGCGGGAGCGGGGAGAATGCCTGCGCCGGGCGTATGAGCTCATGATGCAGCGGTCCGAGCAGCTAGCCCGGCTGATGGTCGTGGAGAACGGCAAGGCGCTGCGCGACGCGCGCGGCGAAGTGGCTTATGCGGCCGAGTTCTTCCGCTGGTACGCCGAGGAAGCGGTCCGGATCGACGGCTCGCTCTCGGTGGCCCCGTCCGGGGCAAACCGGATCATGGCAATCCGGCAGCCGGTTGGCGTCAGCTATCTGATCACGCCGTGGAATTTCCCGGCGGCCATGGCGACCAGGAAGATCGGCCCGGCGCTCGCGGCGGGGTGCACCGTCATCCTCAAGCCGGCGAAGGAGACGCCGCTGAGCGCGCTGGCCGTCGCCGAGATCCTGACCGAGGCTGGCGTGCCTGATGGCGTCGTCAATGTCCTGCCGACGATGAAGCCCGGGCCGCTCACTGAGACGTTGCTGGCTGACCCGCGCGTGCGCAAGCTGTCCTTCACCGGGTCGACCGAGGTTGGCCGGGTGCTGCTGAGGCAAGCCGCCGACTACGTCACTAACTGCTCGATGGAGCTTGGCGGCAACGCGCCGTTCCTCGTCTTTGACGACGCGGACATCGACGCTGCGGTCGACGGAGCGTTCATCGCCAAGATGCGCAACGGCGGCGAGGCCTGCACCGCGGCGAATAGGTTCTATGTGCACGAGGGGGTCGCCGACGAGTTCGCCGGCAAGCTCGCCACCCGGCTGGCGGCTCTTCGGCTCGGCCCCGGCCTGGACGAAGGGGTGGACCTCGGGCCACTGGTGAACGCCGACACGCGGGCCAAGGTGGCGGACCTGGTGGACGCCGCGACGCAGGACGGAGCCGCGGTGCGGACCGGCGGGCGCGCGCCGGACCGGGTGGGCTATTACTACGAGCCGACGGTGCTTGATGACGTGGTGCCTACGTCACCGATCCTCGGCAGCGAGATCTTCGGGCCGGTCGCGCCCATCGTCAGGTTCACCGCGGAGGATGAGGCCATCGCGCTGGCGAATAACACGGAGTACGGTCTCGTGTCTTATCTGTACTCCGCGGACCTGCGGCGCTGCCTGCGGGTTGCGGAGGCACTGGAAGCGGGCATGATCGGGATCAACCGCGGGGTGGTGTCCGACCCGGCCGCGCCGTTCGGCGGCGTGAAGCAGTCAGGCCTCGGGCGCGAGGGTGCGCATGAGGGGCTGCTTGAGTACACCGAGACCAAGTACATCGCCGTCGACTGGTAGCTGATGGACAGGCGCATTTTCGGGCTAGAGAACGAATACGGGGTCACCTGCACATTCCGCGGCCAGCGGCGGCTGTCCCCGGACGAGGTGGCCAGGTACCTATTCCGCCGGGTGGTCTCCTGGGGCCGGTCAAGCAATGTATTCCTGCGTAACGGCGCACGGCTGTACCTGGACGTGGGCAGTCACCCGGAGTACGCGACACCGGAGTGCGACAACCTGATAGACCTCGTCACGCACGACAAGGCAGGAGAGCGCATCCTCGAGGGCCTGCTGGTCGACGCCGACACCCGGCTCAGAGAAGAAGGCATTGCCGGCGACATCTACCTGTTCAAGAACAACACCGACTCGGCCGGGAACTCCTACGGCTGCCACGAGAACTACCTGGTTGGCCGCCACGGCGAGTTCGGCCGGCTCGCGGATGTGCTGATTCCGTTCCTGGTCACCCGCCAGATCATCTGCGGGGCCGGGAAGGTGCTGCAGACCCCGCGCGGCGCGGTGTACTGCGTGAGCCAGCGGGCCGAGCACATCTGGGAGGGCGTGTCCTCGGCGACAACCCGGTCGCGGCCCATCATCAACACGAGGGACGAGCCACACGCTGACGCCGAGCGGTTCCGCAGGCTGCATGTCATCGTCGGCGACTCGAATATGAGCGAGACCACCATGCTGCTCAAGGTCGGTGCCACTGACCTGGTGCTGCGGATGGTGGAAGCCGGCATCGTGATGCGCGACCTGACCCTGGAGAATCCGATCCGGGCGATCAGGGACGTCAGCCACGACATGACCGGCCGCCGCAAGGTGCGGCTCGCCAACGGCCGCGAGGTCAGCGCGCTGGACATTCAGATGGAATACCTGGCCAAGGCGCTGGACTTCACCGCGCGGAAGGGCGCGGACAAGATCACCAGCCGGGTGCTCGAGCTGTGGGAGCGGACCCTCAAGGCGGTCGAGACCGGTGATCTTGGCATCGTGTCACGGGAGATCGACTGGGTGACCAAGCTGGAGCTCATCGACCGGTACCGGGCCAAGCATGATCTTCCGCTGGCCTCACCCAGGGTGGCGCAGCTCGACCTGGCCTACCACGACGTGCATCGCGGGCGCGGCCTGTATTACCTGCTGCAAAAGCGCGGCGCGGTCGAGCGTGCCTGCCGCGACCTGGACATCTTCGCCGCCAAGTCCATCCCGCCGCAGACCACCAGAGCGAGGCTCAGGGGCGAGTTCATCCGGCGCGCCCAGGAGCGGCGCCGCGACTTCACCGTCGACTGGGTGCACCTGAAGCTGAACGACCAGGCGCAGCGGACGGTCCTGTGCAAGGACCCGTTCCGCGCGGTGGACGAGCGGGTGGAAAAGCTCATCGCGGGTATGTAGCGGCCCAGGGCCTGCAGCTGGGGGTTTAGGGGATCGTCCTCCTGCGCTGGCACAGCGGGGGGCTACCGGGGGGTCGATTTCGCTGATGTCGCGGTTGTCGCTGCGCTCGCCCGCCCGGCCGGCCACGGAAACCGGGCAGCGGCGGTGGCCCGGCCCGGTGCGGCTCTCGGAACTTCCGCAGCCAGCGCGGAAGGCCCTGGTGGTCCTAGGCTGGCTCGTCGCCGCTACGGCGCTGTTCTTCTGCTATCTGCACCTGTCCCGGACGGTCCCGGCTAACTCCGACGGCGCGTCCATGGCCCTGCAGGCGTGGTCCATGCTGCACGGGAACCTGCTGCTGCACGGCTGGGTGCTGGCGGACGTAACGTTCTACACGACCGAGCTGCCGCAGTACATGCTGATCGAGTGGGTGCACGGCCTGACCCCGGACGACATGCACATTGCGGGCGCGCTCACCTACACGCTGCTGGTCGTGCTGGCTGCCTATGTCGCCAAGGGCCGGGCCAGCGGCGGCCAGGGCCTGCTGCGGGCCGGGCTCGCGGCCGGGATCATGATCGCACCGCCGATAGGCAGCGTGTACGTACTCATGCTGGAGCCGGACCACGTCGGCAGCGTCGTCCCGGTCCTGCTGCTCGTCATGCTCCTGGACCGGACGGGCCGCCGCTGGTTCGTGCCGGTGCTCGCGTTCCTGCTGGTGACGTGGGCGCTGGTGGCCGATCAGGTGATCTTGATCACTGCGGTGCTGCCGCTGATACTCGTGGCGCTGGTCCACGGCTACCGTCGCGCGCTCAAGGGATGGCGGCCCGGCAGGCCGGTCGGCAGGCCGAGCGCGGCGACGTTCGAGATCGGGCTGCTGGCCGCCGCCGCCGCGGCGGTGATTGTCGCAAACCGGACTGTCTCGCTCATCAGGGCACACGGCGGATACCGGATGTATCCGGTGAGCCATCAGCTCGCCCATTTCGACGCGCTGCCGCACAACGTGCAGGTGACGATGCAGGGCATTCTTGTGCTGTTCGGGGCGAACTTCACCGGCCACCGGGTCGGCCTCCTCGCGGCCATCGGCCTGCTGCACCTGGTCGGCGTCGGGCTCGTGCTGTGGGCGGTCGCCGCAGCCCTCCGCAGGTTCGGGCGCCTAGCGATCTCGCTGCAACTGCTGGCGGCGTCCGTGTGCGTCACCCTGTTCGCGTACGTGCTGGGCCCGAATGCCCTCGACGCGAACTCGAGCCGCGAGATGGCCGCCGTTCTGCCGCTAGGCGCGGCGCTGGCAGGCCGGATGCTGGCCGGACGGCTGAGACGCGTGCGCCTGGTGCCAGCGTTTGCGGCCGTACTCGCGATCTACCTCGGCGGGCTGGTGTTCTACTCGACCCGGCCGGCCAAGCCGGCCGACAGCCAGGCGCTGGCCAGCTGGCTGGCGAGCCACCGGCTGCGCTACGGGCTCACCACCGACTACTGGCTCGCGAATGTGGCCACGGTGGACAGTGGCGGAAGGGTGGCCGTGCGCGCCGTCCAGCCGGCTGGCAGCGGGCTGGGCCCCGGTCTGTGGGAGAGCGATCTGCACTGGTTCCGGCCCAGCGCCAACGTGGCCACGTTTGCCGTGCTGCCCAGCTCGGGGAGCCAGTCGTGGCGTCAGACGCCCGACGGCGGCGCGTTCGTGCACTCCTTCGGCCGGCCTGTCCGGGTGTACACGCTGGCAGCCGGGTACACGGTGCTGGTCTGGCACGGCAACCTGCTGACCAAGCTAGGCTGACCGCCAACGAGGGGCCGGCCAGCCGGCCGACGACGGTAGGCTGTCTGCGCCTCTGCACCTAACCCCGAGGAAATCCCATGCGCCGCATTGCCGCAGCCAGTCTGGCTGCGCTGGCCGCCTGCGCAGTCGTTGCTGGCTGCGGCAGCTCGTCCCCCAGCAGCGCCAACGCTGCCGTGACGGTGAAAGGCTCATTCGAGAAGTCGCCCAAGGTGACCATCCCGGCCGAAAAGGCCAGCACGAACCTGGTCGTGAGCACACCGATCAAGGGATCGGGGGCGGCACTCAAGAGTGGCGACTCCCCGCTGGCCGACGTCGCGCTCTACAAGTGGAGCGGGACAAAGCACAGCCTGCTGTACTCGACCTTCTCGACCGGACCCCAGATCATCCCGTCGCAGCTGGGCCTGCCCGGGCTGGTGACCGCTCTGAAGGGCGCTCACCTCGGCAGCCGGGTTGTCGCGGTGCTACCGCCGAAGTACGCCTACGGCACGACCGGCGAGTCGCAGCTCGGCGTCAAGGGCACCGACACTCTTGTCTGGGTGATCGACCTGATGCAGCAGTACGCCGGCACCGAGTCCGCCTCAGGCCCGCAGCTGTCGAGCGGCGGCGGCGGACTGCCGACGGTGACCGCCAAGTCTGCCGGCCAGGCTCCCACGATCGCCGTCAACTCCAAGGCTGCGCCGCCAACTGCCTTGCAGGTCAAGACGCTGATCCAGGGTTCCGGGCCGAAGCTGACCAAGGGCGAGACCGTCGTGGCCCAGTACGTGGGCGCCATCTGGCGCACCGGCTCGGTGTTCGCCAGCAGCTGGCCCTCGTCGCAGCAGCCGTCCGGCCAGCTGTTCGGATTCCAGCTCGGCGGCAACGTGCTCGCCGGCTGGACCCAGGGCCTGACCGGGGTGCCGGTCGGCAGCCGCGTGCTGCTGGTCATACCGCCCTCACTGGGCTACGGCCCGGCGGGCGGGAACGCCAGTGCCGGCATCCAGAAGACCGACACCCTCGTGTTCGTGGTGGACGTGATCGGGTCGGCTCCGGCCGTTTAGAGCAGCCTTAGTTCCAGCGCTCGAATGGCTCGCTGAGGTCAGCGCCCGCGAGGAAGGCGGGCAGCAGCTCGGGGAGCCGTCCGGGATAAAACCGCTCGGCACTGGAGAGCAGGTCGGCGAGGTCCCACCAGCGCGCGTCGGTGTAGTCCTCCCGTTCTTCCTCAGTGCGCCCGCCGTCGGCGACGGGCGGCCGGTCGGCGTCGACATCGACGGCGACGACGATCTCATGCTGGAGCCGTCGAAGTCCGCGCGCCGTCCAGGTGGCGCTGCGCCGCCAGCGCGGCGGGCCAACCTGGCCGGGGGAGATCTGGATGCCCGTCTCCTCGCGGATCTCCCTGACCGTCGCGTCGGCATAGCTCTCGCCCGGCTCGATCCCGCCGCCCGGCAGCTCCCACCAGCGCCCTTCGGCCTGCGACGCAAGCTCGGCCCGGAACAGCAGGATCCGGCCGCCACGGTCGCGGAGCACGACCCTGACGCACGACCGCTCGAGGTCGTAGCGCAAGTCAGGCGCGGCAAGGGTCCCGGCGGTGATGGCGGCCGCGTGCCGACCGGCGGCCGCGGCTGCCAGGAAATAGGGCAGTTCCTGGTCGAGCCCGCGGCCCATCGTCGACAGCGTGACCGGGGCGGCTCGCAGCGCGTGCTCCAGCCCGGCGACGCTCACCGGGACCAGCGTGTGCCGGGCCCCGAGCGGCGCTACGGTTGCCGCCACATGCGCGCCGAAGTCGCCGCCTAGCTCGGGCACTACCACCTCGGCCGGTGCTAGCGCGACGCGCCCGTAGGCGGTGAGGCTGTGATGAGAGACTCCGCGGTGCCGCTCGCGCGAGTCGGCGGCGCTGATCCGGAGCGAGCCGACCGGCCTGCCGTGCAGTGCGGCCGCGGCGTTGATCGCCTCGCCGGCCGAGACGCCGGAGAACCCCCACCGGGTGCCGGTGCCGAGATTGCCCGGTCCCTGGGCCGCGATGGCCAGCTCGGCGCCGAGCACGTGCCGGGCCGCCAGCAGCCCGGTGTGCAAGGTAACGGCCTCGACGTCGCCGCCGAACGCCTGGCCGACCGTGACGGTACCGGCCAGCCAGCCTGCCTCGGTGAGCGCCGCGGCTGTCCGCGAGAACCAGAAGGGCAGGGCCCCGCCATCCTGCATGACGTAGGCGATCCGGGCATCAGGCCGGCTGGCCAGGTAACCCGCCGCGATCGCGGGAACCGCCGAATGCAGGTCGGCGACGACGACCGGCATTCCGGCCAGATCGTCGGCGTCGCGCAGCAGGTCGTAGGAGGCCGAACCCTGCTCGTCAGCGCCCGCGACGCAGGCCTGGAGCGGCGTGTATCTGGCCTTCACCAGGTGCCCGGGCCCGCCAGGATCGGGCGGCAGCCGGTCCGGTATGGCCACCACCAGCGCATATCCGCCTGTCCCGAGGCCCAGGTCGAGCGCGTTGGTGTTGAGCAGGACCCGGTCGCCGACCAGGGGCGCGCCGGTCAGGTGCGGGTAGGCGAGCGCCCGCACGAGCGTGTCGCCCACCCGCACATCGACTTCCCTGGCCCCCGGCCACGACCGGCCGAGTGCGGAAACTTCGCCACTACGCCACCTGATCACTAAGGCAGGGTAGCGTCGGTCGCGGAGGGGATGGCAATGTCCAGGCGGAAGACGGAGCGGCTGCTCAGCCTCGTGGTCTGCCTGCTCTCGGCGCGGCGGTACCTGACTGCCAGCCAGATCCGTGCCGCAGTGCCGGGCTACCCGGATTCGTTCGACGCGTTCAAGCGGATGTTCGAGCGGGACAAGGATGAACTACGTGAGCTAGGCATCCCGCTGGAGACCGGGATCAACTCCGGCGATGACGAGGCCGGGTACCGGATCTCGCGGCAGGCTTACGAGCTGCCGGACATCCGGCTGGAACCAGACGAGGTGGCGATGCTCGGCCTGGCAGCCAGGGTGTGGCGGCAGGCCGAGCTGGCTGGCGCCGCTGACGGCGCGCTGCTGAAGCTCCGGGCGGCTGGCATCGATCCCGAGAGCCTGAGCCAGCCTCGGATCGAGCCGCGGGTGAAGACAGCCGGGCCGGCGTTCGGGCCGCTCTGGGAGGCGGTCAGGGATCGCAGGCCAGTCACGTTCGGGTACCGAGTGCCAGGCCGCGGCGCGCCGCTGCTGCGCAATCTGGAGCCCTGGGGTGTCGTCTGCCGCCGCGGCCGCTGGTATGTGGTCGGCCAGGACACCGACCGCGCCGCGGAGCGGGTCTTCCGGCTGAGCCGGATCGAGGGGCCCGTCAGCTTTGCCGGGCCGGCCGGCTCGGTCTCGGTGCCGCCGGACGCCGACGTACGCGCGGCCGTCCACGACTGGGACCGCGAGGCGTCGCCGCACATGTGCGTCCTGAAGGTGCGAGCGGCTACAGGACACGGGCTGCGCCGGTATGCCGAGCGCATCGAGGCTGCGTCAGAGGCCGGCTGGGATCTCGTGGAGCTCGGCTACTCCGACACGGCCTGGTTTAGTGAGCACATCGCCTCGTTTGGCGCCGATGTCGTGGTGCTGGAGCCGAGCGACCTGCGGGATGCTGTGATGGGCCGCTTGAAGGGAGTGCTCGCGTGACCGCCGATGCTCCTGCCCGGTCAGGCCGGGGGAGCGCCGAGACGGCAACCGAGCGGCTGCAGCGGCTGCTGGCCCTCGTTCCCTACGTGCTGAACCGGCGGGTGGCCGACATGGCAGAGACCGCCGCCGCGTTCGGGGTCTCCGAGCGCGATCTGGTCGATGATCTGAACCTGCTCTGGTGCGTGGAGTTGCGCTCACCCGACCCGTACTGCCCCATCGACCTGTCCTATGAAGGCGGCGAGATCGTCGTCAGCGAGGCGGAAGCCATCGGCAGGCCCCTCCGGCTCGGCGTAGACGAGGCGAGCGCGCTGCTCATCGCGCTGCGCATGCTGTCGGAACTGCCCGATGTCGGTGAACACGCGGCACTGGCCAGGACGATCGCCAAGCTCGAGGCGGCGGCGGGCGCAGCCGCGGGCCCCAGCGCGCAAGTGGCCGTGCAGATGGATGACGTGGCGGCGCAGGCCGCCGTGGCCGCGGTTAGTGACGCGCTCAGCCGCGGCCGGCGACTCCATATCCGCTACTACGTGCCGGGCCGGGATGAGGCGACCGAGCGGGACGTCGACCCGATGCGGCTGGTGGTGTCCGAGGGCCGCAGCTACCTGGAGGGCTGGTGCCGGCGGGCGGATGCGGTCCGGCTGTTCCGGCTCGACCGGATACTGGCCATCGAGGTTCTGGACAGCACAGCGGACGTCCCTGCCGACGCCGAGCACGTCGATGTCGACCATGGGCTGTTCCGGCCGTCCCCGCAGGATGTGCACGTCGTGCTGGACGTCGGGCCGTCCGGCCGGTGGGTTGCCGAGTATTACCCGTGTGAGCAGGTCAGCGATCTGCCGGATGGCTGGCTACGGGTCCAGCTGGCAACTCCGGACACCCAGATGGTGCGCCGACTGGCGCTGCGGCTGGGCGAGGACGGCCGCGTGGTGTCGCCGCCCGAGCTGGCCGAGCAGGTACTCGCGGACGCCACGGCGGCCCTCGGTAACTATCAGTGACCAGGAAGAGACGAAACGGCCTGTTTACGTTCGGGTCACCGAAGTGCCCCCCATGCGCCACGAGCGGTGGCTTCGATGAGAGGCGAGTGTAAACTCTGCACCGAAGGACGCGCCTCCGCTCATGGGGACGCTCTGCTGAATGGGGATAGGACGATGGGCGACGGACTGTTTGCTCCCTGGCACATCATCATCCTGGTGGTGGTGCTGGTGCTGCTCTTCGGAGCCACGCGACTGCCCGGGGCGGCCAGGTCGCTCGGCTCGTCCATGCGCATCTTCAAGGACGAAGTCCGGGGTCTCAGCAAGGACGACAAGGACAGCGCGGCCAACCCGCCGCCGGCTGCAGCGGCCCTGCCGGCGGCACCGGCTCTGGACCCGACTCAGCAGCAGCTCGCTGACTTGCAGCAGCAGGTGGCGGAGCTACAGAAGCAGTCAACTGGCGGTGGCAACGGGCAGGCCGGGCAGACCCAGACCGGCCAGCCGCTGTAGCTTCCTCCGCCATGGCCACCGCCGACGACGGGCTTCTCGCGGACGAGGCCGGCGAGCAGCAGTCGGCTAACGAGGGCCTTGGACTGACTCGCCGGGATAACCCGGAAGCCCGGATGCCGCTGATCGAGCATCTCCGGGAGCTGCGCAACCGGATTGTCAAGGTTGCCCTCGCGCTGACCGTAGGCTCGGTGATCGGCTGGGTCGTCTACCCGTGGGTGTGGAACTTCGTCAAGGCGCCCTACTGCAAGGCCCAGGTCAAGTCGCTGGCGGCGTCGGCGATCGCCCATTCGGCGGGCTCGCTGGGCCCGCATTGCCAGCTGTATTTCAGCGGTGTCTTTGATCCGCTGTTCTTGCGCCTGCAGATCTCGATCGCGACCGGGGTGATCATCTCCTCGCCGGTCTGGCTGTATCAGCTGTGGGCGTTCATCGCGCCCGGCCTGTACCGGCGGGAACGCCGCTGGGCCTACTTCTTCGTCGGCGCCGCGATCCCGCTGTTCGCGGTCGGCGCCACGATCGCCTATTTCGCGATGACCCGGGGACTGCAGTGGCTGCTGCACCTGACGCCGGCTGACACCACCGCGCTGATCTTCATCAACACCTACCTGTCCTATGCCGCGGCCATGCTGCTGATCTTCGGGCTGGCGTTCGAGATACCGCTGGTGATCGTGCTGCTCAACATGGCGGGCGTGCTGACCCACAAGCGGTTCCGCAAGTGGCGACGGCTGATCATCTTCCTGGTATTCGCGTTCGCCGCGATCTTTACCCCCAGTCCGGATCCGCTGTCGATGCTGCTGCTCGCCATCCCGTGCGTGGTGCTGGTCGAGGGGGCTGAGGTGTTTGTCTGGGCCAACGACCGCCGCCGCGCCCGCAGCGGCAGCCTGGAGTACCCCGGCCTCACCGACGAGGAGGTCGCCCAGTACGGCCTCGACAAGCCGATCGGCGAGCAGGCGGGCGCGACGAAGTAGCGTGTCGATGTCTGAGTTTGCGTGCTCCCTCGGCGACTATTACGCCGAGCGCGCGGCGGAGTACGACGAGATCTACCTCCGGCCCGAGCGGCAGCCGGACCTGGCCCGGCTGAAGGAGCTGCTGCCCCCGCTGGTCGCGGGCAAGCGGGTTCTTGAGATCGCTGCCGGCACCGGCTACTGGACGCGGGTCCTTGCGACCGCCGCGGCCGGAATCACCGCCACCGACCTCAACGCCGAGACGATCGCCATCGCGGCGCAGCGTGACTACGGGCCCGCGCCGGTGGCTCTGCGCACAATTGATGCGTACCAGCTGGACAAGGTGCCGGGCGAGTTCGACCTCGTGTTCTGCGGATTCTGGTGGTCGCACATCCCGCGCACGGATATCCCGCGGTTCCTGGGCGGCGTGGCCGCCCGGACCGGACCGGGCACGACGCTGGTGCTCATGGACAACAGGTACGTGGCCGGCAGCAGCACCCCGATCAGCAAGACGAGTCCCGACGGCGACAGCTACCAGCTGCGACGGCTCGCCGACGGGCGGGAGTACGAGGTCATCAAGAACTTCCCCGGCCGCGAGCAGCTGACCGCCGACCTGGCGTCCTGGGCCGGCGACCTGACCTGGACCGAGCTGGACTACTTCTGGCTCGCGACCGGCGTGCTGCGCTGACCGGCTGCGCGAACCGAAGCCGACTCGCCGTACGCTTGGCCTATGAGCTCCCCGTCCGGGCCGCAGTCCGGCGAGGCGGTTGACCGGCCAGGACTCACCACGTTCCGTCGTCTTTATGATTTCGACTTTGACGACTTCCAGGTGGCGGCGTGCGCGGCACTCGAGGACGGGCACGGGGTCCTGGTCGCCGCCCCGACCGGCTCGGGGAAGACGGTGGTCGGCGAGTTCGCCGTGCACCTGGCGCTCGCCCAGGGCCGCAAGTGCTTCTACACCACGCCGATCAAGGCCCTGTCCAACCAGAAGTACGCCGACCTCGTGGCCCGCTACTCGGCCGCGCGCGTCGGGCTGCTGACCGGCGACAACAGCATTAACGGCGAGGCACCCATCGTGGTCATGACGACCGAGGTGCTGCGGAACATGCTGTACGCGGGCTCGGTGACCCTCACAGGACTCGGCTCTGTCGTGCTGGACGAGGTGCACTACCTGGCCGACCGGCTGCGAGGCGCGGTCTGGGAGGAAGTGATCATTCAGCTTCCCGAGTCCGTGCAGGTCGTCGCGTTGTCCGCGACAGTGAGTAACGCGGAGGAGTTCGGCGAGTGGATCGAGCAGGTGCGCGGCGGCACGGCGGTGATCGTGGACGAGGTGCGGCCGGTGCCCCTGTCCCAGCACATGCTCATTGGCCGGCGGCTTTATGACCTGTTCACTGTGCGCGGCGCTGTCAATCCCGAGCTGCGCAAGGCCACGCAGCGGTATCTCGCTGGCCGTCCGGCTCGCGCCAGTGGTGGCCGGGACAGCCCTGCTCGTGGCGGGCGCGGCGGCGGGCCCGGCCGTTATCGGCCGCCGAGCCGCCCGGATGTCATCGAGCGGCTCGATGCCGAGGGGCTGCTGCCCGCGATCACGTTCATCTTCAGCCGGGCCGGCTGCGACGCCGCTGTCCAGCAGAGCCTGGCCGCCGGTCTGCGGCTGACGACGCCGGAAGAGTCCGCGGAGATCTCGAGGATCGTCGCGGCGCGGACCGCCGGGATGGCGGATTCTGACCTCGAGGTGCTGGGGTACGCCGAGTGGCTCGCCGGCCTGCGGCGCGGCATCGCGGCACACCACGCTGGCCTGCTGCCGACGTTCAAGGAGGTCGTGGAGGAGCTGTTCATCGCCGGGCTGATCCGCGCGGTCTTCGCGACGGAGACGCTCGCGCTCGGTGTCAACATGCCGGCCAGGACCGTGGTGATCGAGAGGCTGGACAAGTGGAACGGCGAGCACCACGCCGACCTGACCGCGGGGGAGTACACCCAGCTCACGGGCCGGGCCGGGCGGCGCGGAATCGACGTCGAAGGGCACGCGGTGGTGCTCTGGCAGCCCAGCATCGACCCCGCGGCAGTGGCCGGGCTCGCGGGCACCCGCACCTACCCGCTCACCTCCAGCTTCCGGCCGACCTACAACATGGCGGTCAACCTGGTGGGTCAGCTCGGCCGGACGCGGGCCGCAAAACTGCTGGAGTCGTCATTCGCCCAGTTCCAGGCCGATCGCGGCGTCCTTGGGCTGGCCAGGCAGGCGACCCGGCAGCGCGAGCAGATTGCGAGCCTCTCCGTCAGCTGCGACCGCGGTGACATCGAGGACTACGACCAGTTGCGGCGCCAGCTCACCCAGCTGGAGCGCGAAGAGTCACGGCAGCGGTCAGCGGCGCGGCAGGCGGAGGCGATCGCGTCCGTCGAGAAGCTGCGGCCCGGCGACATCATCAGCGTGCCCGGCGGCCGCCGGGCCGGAATCGTCGTTGTGCTGCAGCCGGGCCGGGCGTCCGCTGGCGGCGGCCCGCAGCCGCTCGTCATGACCGCCGCCCGGCAGGTCAAGCGGCTGTCACTGGCGGACTTCCCGGTGCCAGTGACGCCCATCGAGCGGATCAGGATCCCGTCCTGGTTCAGCCCGCGCTCGCCCAATGACCGAAGGGACCTGGCGTCGACGGTGCGGAACAAGCTGGCGGGACGGGACGATCAGGGTCGACGGCGGCCCGACAGCGACCGGAAGGCCAGCGGGCAGGTCGACGAGTTGCGCCGCCGGCTGCGCAGGCACTCCTGCCACGAGTGCCCGGATCTGCAGATTCATCTGCGGGACCTGAGCCGGAAGGCTCGCCTGGAGCGGGAGGCGGCGGCGCTCGAGCAGCGCGTGGCCGGCCGCTCGCACGTGCTGGCCCGGACGTTCGACCGGGTCTGCGCGGTGCTGACCGAGCTGGGCTACATCGCGGGCGACGACGTGACGACGGAGGGGTCGCTGCTGGCCGGCCTCTACGCCGAGCTTGACCTGCTGGCGGCCGAGTGCCTGCGCCGTGGCACCTGGACCGGACTGGAGCCAGCCGATCTGGCGGCCTGCGTGTCTGCGCTGACTTTCGAATCGCGCCGCGAAGACGGGGGCACCGTGCGCCTGCCGCCCGGCCCGCCGCGGGAGGCGCTGGCCGAGATGACCTCGATCTGGACCGAGCTGTCGGCAGTGGAAGAGGCGCATCACCTGTCGTTCCTGCGGGAGCCGGACCTCGGGTTTGCGTGGACCGCGCACGCCTGGGCCCGGGGCACGCCGCTCGAGCAGCTGGTCGGGCCTGACCTCACAGCGGGTGACTTCGTTCGCGCGGTCAAGCAGCTCATGGATCTGCTCAGTCAGATCGCCGTGGTCGGCGGAGAGCTCGGGCCGACGGCGCGTGCTGCCGTCGACGCGCTGCGCCGCGGAGTTGTTGCCTACTCGTCGGTCGAGTAGCCGCCGGGGGTGACGAGGCCGGTTTCGTAGGCGACCACTACTGCCTGCGCGCGGTCGCGGAGGCCGAGCTTGGCCAGGATGCGGGAGACATGCGTCTTCGTCGTCTGCTCGGCGATCACGAGTGCGTCGCTGATCTCGGCGTTCGACAGGCCGCCCGCGATCAGCCGCAGCACCTCGGTTTCCCTGGTGGTGAGGCCAGCGAGGCTGGCCGTGGCTCGCGGGCCTTCGCGAGGCCGGCGGGCGAAATCGGCGATGAGCCGGCGGGTGACAGACGGGGCGAGCAGCGCGTCGCCGGCAGCCACCACCCGGACGGCGTTGACGAGCTCAGCTGCTGTCGCGTCCTTGAGCAGGAAGCCGCTGGCGCCGGCGCGCAGCGCCTCGTACACGTAGTCGTCGAGGTCGAAGGTCGTCAGCATCAGTACGCGCGGCCGGTAGTCCGGGCTGGCTGCAGTGTTCAGGATCTCGCGAGTGGCCTGCAAGCCGTCCATGACGGGCATCCGGACGTCCATGAGGACGACATCGGG
>Ga0126373_10001391_pt1 | contig 17180 bp, 13 predicted proteins | sample PanSoiMetPlot_11_FD_92545 | JGI IMG/M metagenome (GOLD analysis project Ga0126373, IMG submission 92545) | Tropical forest soil microbial communities from Panama - MetaG Plot_11 | ecosystem: Environmental > Terrestrial > Soil > Tropical forest > Bulk soil | place: Panama | collected 2016-02-17 | reverse complement strand
GCCGCGGGCGCGCTGGTGGTCGTAGTAGGCGCGTGCCCCGGGGGAGGTCCGGTGGGCGGTGAAGGCATGGCTGATGAGAGCGTCGATGAGCCGGTCGTTGTGCACGTGCCGGGCCATCACGGTCTTCTTCTTGCCGGAGGCACGGGTGATGGGGCTGGTGCCGGCGTAGTTCTTGCGGGCCTTAGCGGAGATATAGCGGCGGGGGTCGTCGCCGGATTCTGCGAGCACCCGGGCGCTGAGGACCGGTCCCAGCCCGGGCTGGGACAACAGGATCTCAGCGTCCGGGTGCTGCCCAAAATAGGCTTCCACCTGCCCTTGCAGGGTCTTGACCTGCTCGTTCAGGGTGGCCAGCACCGCGATCAGGGCGCGGACCGAGGCGGCGTAGGCGGCGGCCACGATGTCAGGCTGACCCAGGTGGGCGGCGCCCAGCACGGCCTGGATCCGCTCCGCCTTCGCCGCGATGTCGCGCTGGTGGGTCGCGGACTTGGCGGCGTCGATGTCGACCCAGCCGCCTGGCGGAAGCACAAAGCGGTGCGGTCGCGCACAGGTGCGCCCGGGCGGTCTCGGAGCGGAGCCGCCCGGGATGGTCCCCGGCGGCGATCAGGAGCCGGTTCCTGGAGTTCTGCCGGTACCTGCGCTCCCTCCGGCCATCCACCCCGATCGCGATCATCCGCGACAACTTCAGCCCGCATCTGACCACCGCCACAGACCGCCGGGTCGGGGCATGGGCCGCGGCGAACAACGCCGACATCGCCTACACGCCGACGAACTCGTCCTGGTTAAACCGCATCCCCGTTCAGTTCACGGCGCTGCGGTACTTCGCGCTCGACGGCACCGACCACGCCAGCCACAAAGAACAGGCCAGCATGATCCGCCGCTACATCATCTGGCGCAACAACCACGCCTACGACGAACGACTGCGCCGCATCGTCGACCGGGCGAACGTGGCCTGACGCGGCGCTACCCCGATACTGAGCTGGGAGCGCCGCCCTGCCAACCGAGGCTTTGTTCCTAGACGGCAAGTCCGCAGCGCTGCATACGGGATCGTCGTGGTGCGTAGCGTTTCCGCGTGGAACGTCGCTACTGCTCGGTGATCGGCTACGTGTCGGAGGGAGAACTGGACTTTCCACATGGCCGACCACGATCCTGTCATCATCAAAGCCGGTGAAGCCTTCGTCGAACCTTATTGCTGCGTCCATCTGTGTGCGGTCAACGGCTCATCGCGATGATAGTGGTGAAGCGGGGGCTGCCGATCGCCCTGCTGCCGGACTGGGTGGACGAGGAGGCGCCTGACCCTTGATCAGCTGGCCGTTCTATCCGGAATTGCCCCGGTCCGGCGAGACGGCAGTCGAGGCGCTGTTCGAGCCGTGCCAGATCGGGCAGGTTGCTATCGGCAACCGTTTTGTCCGCGCCGGGACCTCAGAGGGAATGGTCGACGGCCGCAACCTTGCCAACGCGGATCTCGCCCGGCTGCTGGGTGGGCTCGCGCGGCTAGGGGTTGGCCTGATCATCACCGGTCACATGTTCGTCGACCGCCGCGGTCAATACGACGATGATCAGACCGCGATCGATACCGACGCGGCTATCGGCCCGCTTCAGGCGGTCACGGCCGCCGTGCACCGGCATGGTGGCAAGATCTTCGCGCAGATCTCTCACGCGGGCAGCCAGTCGGTGGCGGTGGGCAACTGGCCGATAGCACCCTCAGCAGTGCCGAACGTGATGACCGGCCGGGAGGTACCAGCGGCCACATCCGGGGAGATCGAGGCCATGGTCGAGGCGTTCGGCGCCGCGGCCCGACGGGCGGTTGCGGCTGGCTTTGACGGGGTGCATCTTCATGCCGCCAACGGTTACCTCATCTCGCAGTTCTCCTCGCCCCTATCCAATCGGCGCGAGGACAGCTGGGGTGGCTCGCCCGGAAGGCGGGACCGCTTCTCAATCGAAGTCACGCGCCGGGTCCGGGCCGAGCTCCCGCCGACGCATGCGCTGAGCGTCAAGCTCGGGCTCGTCGACATCATGCAGGGTGGCCTTGGCCTCGATGAGTCGATTTCCCGGGCCAAGCTGCTGGCCGCCGCCGGGGCCGACGCCTTCGAAGTCTCGTGCAATCTGATGACGAGCTATGCCGACAACATCGTCCCCTACGTCGCTGTCGGCAGGCGGCGGGCCTTCGCAGATCTGCTGCCACACCGCCTCTTGCGCGCGCCAGCAGCGGAGGCCTACTATCGCTGGATCGCGCGAGCGCTTCGCCCGGCGGTCCAGGTTCCGCTGGTGCTCGGCGGGGGCATCCGCTCGGTGTCGACCATGGCTGACGTTGTCACCAGCGGTGACGCAGACCTGGTGGCGCTCGCCCGGCCGTTCATCCGCGAGCCTGGCCTGGTGCGCCGCATCGAACATGGCCTACGCGGGAGCGTTGACTGCACGTCGTGCAACATTTGCATCATGCACTCAGGTCACCATCCGCTGCAGTGTTGGCGGATGCCAAGAGGCCAGCTCGTGCGGCATGCCGTCTTCCGCGCCACCGGGGGGTTCCGAGGCGGCATCGGGTCTGGCCAGAAACCAAGGCCTCCCAAAATGGAGGCTTAAGCCAGCCGCGCAGGCGTCTTGGCGGCCGTTGCCGAGACGGGACCTCGTAGGCCGCGCGGCCTTCTGGTGTGCGACATCATCGCGACAGTGCAGGCGACCCACGCAAGCGTGCTGCTTTTCGTGCCAGCCATGTACCGAGCGCTGCTGAATGCGATCATCACGAGTAACAGCGCGCGGCGCGCAATGGCCGAAAGCAGCACGCGGTCGGCGGCGAGCGGTGCAGGAAGCACCCCACTGCCTGGCATTGGAAGGCCGCATGGGAGGCCGGTGCCGGACGACCTGCGGCTGGCCGTCTGCGGCTCGGCACCGGACAGTCTGGCCCCTCGGACGGCCAGCGCAAAGCGATCATGGACCAGTGAGACACGGCTGTCAGGCATGCATCGGCAGATGGGCGGCACTATCAACGTGGCACAGCGCCTCGGCGGCCGGGACTGGTCGAGCTTGCGATGACCGCCGGCCTTATGTGATGGTGCCGCGGGCGCTGTCGGCGGTCGGTGTCGAAATTGAATCAGGCGAGGCTAGCTGATCGCGCAACTCTTCAACGCGCAGACCCGGAACGTCCAGGAATGCGATGATTCGGCACGGGCAGGCCTCGCCGCCCTCGAACTTCCACGGGAACGCGCCGATGACGCAGCGCGTATTGAGGACCCGGTCGATGTCGCCGCCGACGTTTTCGGCGTGGATACAGCCGCCAGGAAAGGCGAGGTAATGCATGGGGAAGAGGTCTTCTGTGATCTCTCGTCCGCTCAAATGGTGGGTGTAGGAGTACTCACCGAAGTACTCCTTTGCGCTCATTCCGACCTGACGCTCGAACCGGTCTGTGATATCGGGACGCATGTGCCGGATCGTCGTGTTGATCGGGTGATCACCAGACCCGGCGTCAATGCCCCACCAGGCAATCTCGAGGTCGAGCATCCAGCGGGCCAGGTCTACGCCGCCGCCGGGATGCATGCAAAAGTAGCGAACCAGGTCCTGCTGCGGCTGGCCCTGGTAGTAACGGTGAAACCCGGTGTGGATGATCAGGATATCGCCACGGCGCACCTCCACCTTGGCCAAGATGTGCTCTGGCTTGATCACATCCCAGTCCTTGCACACGTCAGAGACATCCACGATGACCCCCTGGCGGACAAGCTTCTCCAGTGGCAGCGAGGCAATGTCCTGGCCGCCGTCGGTGCCATGCATGGGGCCGTCGAGGTGCGTCCCGGTATGCAGGGACGTTTCGATCCGCTGGGAGACGATCCGGTTCGTCTGGAGGGTCTGCGTGTAGTAGATCCGCGCCCCCGGGTAGCCGACCCAGCCGGGTGTATGCAGGTTCCATGGATGCGTCAGATCGACGAGGCGCATGCTCTCTCCGGGGTAGACCGTTGACGGGATAACAAGCTGCAAGATATATCATGTACCATGACGAAAAGGGTCGGCCAGGCCGGCAAGGCCGAGGCTGACGCTGGTGATGCAGCTGTGCAAGTGCTGCCCCTGAATGGCGCCGGTCCCTCGCTGCCGGTTCTCGAGGGAGCAGGATCCGCGCGGGCGGTTATCTGGCCGGGTACCGGCGCGACAGAGCGGTCGGTTCACCTGATCCAGCTCGGTCCTCTGTCGGGAACGGTACGGCTGGAGCACCTGGCCGAGAGCGTGTACTACGTCCTAGATGGCTCGGGGACGGTAGCGGGCGACGGCCCGGCGGCGGCCACTTCTCTGGTCGCTGGGTCGATGGTGCACATGGGGCCAGGCACTGGGTACCGCTTCAGGGCCGGTCCCGGCGGGCTTCGGATCTTCGGCGGGCCGTGCCCGCACGACCCGGCCCTCTACGCTGGCACTGGTGGTGCGGGGGGTGCGCGCCGGAAATCGGCCGGCACACCTGCCGGCGAACCCGACGGCACGGTCGGCCCAGCTGACCCGTCCATCACGGTGCTGCACAGGGACGAGCCCGCGCTGATGCTGCCCCTCATCTCGGCCGACGCCAGGATGATTGTGTGGCCCGGCAACGGCGCCTGGACGGCGACCATGAACTACGTCCGCATGCAGCCAGGCGAGGAGAACTCCCCGCATACCCACGCGGAGTCAGAGGACACGATCGTGATCCTCGAGGGCCGCGGCAGCATCGACGACCTGACCCATGGCGAAACACACGAGTTCCGCGCCGGTGACGTCGTCCACGTCCCGGCCGGGGTGAGACACGCCGTTCGCGCCAACCGCGGCGAGAACGTTGTGAGCGTCGGCGGTCCCTGCCCGGCCGACCTGCTCTTTCTGCGGATGTGCGGCGCCGAAATCCCGGAACGGGACCAGCCCGCAGCAGGCCCGCGACGGCGTCACGGCATGCCTTGACCCGGGCGGGCGACCGCCCAGAGCGGACTACGAGAGAAGGCGACGATGCGCAGTCACGCCATACACTCCAGCAGCCGGGCACCGGCCGCATGCCTCCTGGCGGTGCTTCTCACCCTTGCAGCATGCGGTTCGCATGGGTCCTCGAGCGCGAGGACCAGCGGTACCGGGGCGCTGACCTTCGCCGTATTCAACCCCTTCAGCGGCCCGGATGCGAGCTTCGGGCCAGAGCAACTGGCCGGCTGCATTCCGGCCGCTGCCGCGATCAACGCCGCTGGCGGAATCCTCACCCACCAAAAGATCATCTGCAAAACGGCTGACAGCCGCGGTGACCCGGCCGACGCGGTACCGGCCGCCGAGCAGCTGATCGCGACGACATCCTCACTCGTGGGGGTTCTCGGACCGAGCTCGGACGAGGCAAGTGCCACCGTGCCGTTGTTCAACCGGGCGAATATGCCGATGTTCGGCGATACCGGTCAGGCCGTGTTCAACCATAGCTCGTTCAAGTACTTCTACCGGATCACCCCGCCCGACGATGCGGTCGGCTACGCGATGGCCGTGTACGCGCACCAAAAGGGGTATCCGAGCGCGGCCGCCGTGTTCGGCAACGACATCAGCTCCCAGGGATCGCTGCGCACCGTCGTGGCTGGGTTCAAGAAGCTCGGTGGCAAGATCGTGCTGGTCCAGTCGATTCCCCTGGACCTGACTTCCTACCGAACCGAGATCTCGGCCCTGGCTGCCGCGCATCCCAGTGTGATCTTTACCGAGGCCGATCCTCAGACCAGCGCGACCTACCTCGCCGAGGCGAAACAGCTCGGCCACCTTGGCCCGTTCATTGGCACCGACGGGACGACGCAGCCGCCGTGGCTGAAGGCCGTGGGGAATGCCGTCGGCGTGGTGAACCTGAAGCGCTACTACGTTGGCGCGCAGCCGTACGCGCCCACCACGGGAGTGACGTACCAGCTGTGGCTCTCGCAGATCAAGGCGGTCGGTGCGCAAGTCAGCCAGCCGGCCAGCCAGTGGTACGGCGACTCCTACAGCATGGCGGCATGGGACAGCATCAACCTCACGGCGCTGGCCATGGAAGCCGCCAAGAGCACCGACCCGAGTGTCTTCCGGCCGTGGATCGTGAAGCTGGCGACCCCGTCGCCCGGCGCAGTCGTGGTGCACGACTTTGCCCAGGGCAAGGCCGCGCTCACGCAGGGCAAGACGATCCAGTACGTCGGCGCCACCGGACAGATCAGCTTCGACCAGTGGCAGAACTCTCCCGGCGCGTTCTCGTTTGTCTCCTCTGACGGCTCGACCAAGGTGGCGACCTTCACCGCGGCGCAGATCAGCGTCGCGAAGTAGCCTGGCTGCGCCCTCTCGATGACATGATCGACATGACGGAGAAGTGAGGGGGACTGCTGGCATGACGGGCAGCCTATTCGTCCAGTCGATCGGGTTCGGCCTGGTAACGGCGTCAATCCTGGCACTCGCCTCCGTGGGCTTCACGCTGCAGTTCGGCGTCTCGAACATCCTGAACCTCGCCTACGGCGATCTCATGACCGCCAGCGCGTTCGCCGGGTACGCGGTCAACCAGGCGGGCGGCAGCATCCCCGAATCGCTCGCGGCCGGGGCGGGGTTCTGCGCCCTGGCGTCCATGCTGCTGAACCGCTACGTATACCGGCGGTTCGTGCGGCATGGGACGAAGCTGTTCGGGATGGTCGTGGTCACCCTCGCGGTGGGCATCATCATCCAGAACATCTTGCTCGGCGCGTACGGCGCGACGTTCTTCAGCTACAGCTTCTCCGCCGGGAGCCAGGTGCACGTCTTGGGGATGGTCTTCACCACGTCCCAGCTCATGATCGTGGCCCTGTCGGTGGTGGTCATGATTCTCGTGCAGCTACTGCTCACCTGGACGAAGCTGGGCAAGGCCATGCGCGCGACGGCAGCCAATCCGAGCCTCGCACAGGCCTCCGGCATCGCGACGGACCAGGTCACCGACCTGGCCTGGCTGATTTCGGGGGCGCTGTGCGGCCTGGCGGGGGTCGTGCTCGTCCTGAACACCAGCGCGTTCCAGTCGACCACGGGAAATGACTTTCTCGTCATCATCGTCGCGGCGGCGATGCTCGGTGGCGTGGGACGGCCGACCGGGGCCATGCTCGCGTCGATCGTGCTCGGCGTGGTGACCGAGGTGACCGCCGGGTTCATCAATCCGAGCTTCAAGGAGGTCATCGCGTTCGGGGTGCTCGTCGTGGTGCTGCTGTTCCGGCCTACCGGCATCTTCGGTCAGGGGGCCACCGTCAAGGAGGTCCCGACGTGAATTCGGCATTCTCGTATTACGCATCGACGCTCTTGGTCTACCTGGGGGTCGACATCCTGGCAGTCTGGAGCCTGAACCTGCAGTACGGGGTGACGGGCATCTACAACTTCGCCTGGATCATGTTCCAGGCGGTGGGGGCCTACACCGCCGGGGTGCTCACGCTTGGCCCGTCGTCGGGCAATGGCGGATTCCAGCAGTACATCCTCGGCCTGCGGCTCCCCGAGCCGCTGCCCATACTGCTGGCTGGCCTGGTCGCCGGCGCGCTGGCGCTAGTCGTCGGGATCGTGGCGCTTCGCCGGCTCCGCACCGATTACCAGGCGATGGTCATGCTGGTCATCTCAGTCATCGCGGTCCTCGTGGTCCAGAACGTTACCGGGCTGTTCAATGGCCCGGCCGGCTTGTCGCTCGTTCCGCAGCCGTTCAGCTCACTGCCGCTGTCCTCGATGGGGTACCAGTGGTTCTATGTAGCCCTCACCGCGGCGGTGTGCCTGATCGTCTACCTGTTCGTGCACCGGGTCACGGGCTCTCCCCTGGGCCGGGCGCTGCGCGCGACCCGGGACAACGAGGACGCGGCGCAGGCACTGGGCAAGGATGTGGTGCGGCTTCGCCTGTTCATCTTCGTCATGGGTGGTGCGATCGCCGGAATCAGCGGGGCGGTCCTCATCCAGTTCATCGGGGCCTGGTCACCCGGATCGTGGGCCTACGTGGAGACGCTGGTCGTGCTTACCGCGATCATCGTCGGCGGCACCGGCAACAATATGGGGGTGATGCTCGGCGCGCTGCTGGTACCGGTGGCATTCAATGAGGCGACGCGCTTTATCCCGCAGTTCGGCAGGCCAGGCCTGGTCGATGCACTGCAGTGGATCGTGATCGGAGCACTTGCCCTGGTCTTCCTCTGGTTCTGGCCCCGCGGCATCATCCCGGAACGACGGCGGCGCTTTCCTGGCAGGCCCGCTGCGGCCGAACTGACCGACCCCGGCGAGGTGACGTGAGGGTCTCCATGGAACAGGCACACCAGCCCGCGGTTCCTGCCGACGCCTTCCTGTCGGTCACCGGGCTGCGCCGCGATTTCGGCGGCGTCTGGGCCTGCGCCGACGCTACCTTCGGCCTCCGCCGCGGCGTGATCACCAGCCTGATCGGCCCGAATGGCGCCGGCAAGTCCACCGTGGTGGGGATAGTCGGGGGTGCGATCGCGCCCAGCGGCGGGCGGGTCGTCTTCGACGGGGCCGATATCACCGCAATGCCGCCGCACCAGCGGGCCAGGGCCGGGCTGGTGCGCACCTACCAGCTTTCCAGCGAGTTCGGCAGGCTCACGGTGCTGGAGAACCTGCTGGTGGCCGCGCCGGGCCAGCGGGGGGAGCGGATGCGGACGCTTGTTTACGGCAAAAGGTACTGGCGCAGCCAGGAGCAGGAACTCCTGGACCGCGCCAGGCTCTTGCAGAACCGGTTCGCCATGAGCCATATGGAGGACGAGTACGCAGGCAATCTGAGCGGCGGGCAGAAGCGGCTTCTCGAGATCATGCGCGCGCTGATGTGCCAGCCCAAGCTCCTGCTGCTGGATGAACCCATGGCTGGCGTGAACCCCACCCTCGCGCGGGTGATCGAGGGCTATCTTGCCGACCTGGCTGCTGAGGGGCTGACCATGCTGCTGGTGGAGCATGAAATCGGGCTGGTCGAGCGGCTGTCGGAGTCCGTGATCGTGATGGCGCAGGGCAAAGTGATCGCCATTGGCTCTATGCCAGATCTGCGGGCGCGTCCGGAGGTGCTGAATGCGTACCTCGCCGGCTGACACCGCCGGACAGGACCGCCCCGCGGTGATGCTGTCAATGACGGACGTGGTGAGCGGGTACGGCGGGTCACCGATCGTTCGCGGGGTCAGTGCGCAAGTTGGCGCTGGTGAGATAGTGACTATTGTCGGCCCTAACGGCGCCGGGAAGAGCACGCTGCTCAAGGCGATCGCCGGGCTGCTGACAGTCGAGTCCGGCCAGGTTGTCCTTGGCGGCACCGATATCACGAACCAGCGGACCAACCGCCTCGCGCGGCTGGGTCTCGGCTACGTGCCGCAGAGCAACGACGTGTTCGACCCGCTCACGGTGCGGGAGAACCTAGAGATCGGCGGCTACTGCATACGGCGGCCGCAGCTCGGTGCCCGGATCGACGAGATCACCGGCTTGCTCCCGGCGCTGGGCGCGCTCATGGGCCGCCGGGCGGCCAAGCTGTCCGGTGGTGAGCGGAAGATGGTCGCAGTCGGGCGGGCGCTGATGAGCCAGCCAAAGGTGCTGCTGCTCGACGAGCCCACGTCCGGGCTGTCGGCCGAGCGGTCAACCCAGCTTCTGACCAGGGACATCCGCGCGCTTGCCGAGTCCGGGGCCTCCATCTTGCTGGTGGAGCAGAAGGCGCTTGCCGCGCTGGAGATCTCGCACTGGGGATACGTCCTCGCCCTGGGTCGCGTGGTCATCTCGGCCCCGGCAGCCGAGTTGCTCGCCCGCCCTGATATTGGGGAGGTATTCCTCGGCCGGGCCGCGCAAGGACCGAAGGCGGGACCTGTACTCCGTCACGCACCTGGGGCATGAACTCTAGGGGAGATGATGAAGCCCGCGCCGTTCAGCTATCACCGCGCACAATCGGCTGAGGAGGCCGTGTCCCTGCTGGCCGAGCTTGGTGATGACGCCAAGCTCCTCGCCGGTGGGCAGAGCCTGGTCGCGATGATGAACTTCCGTCTTGCCCGGCCCGCGGCGCTCGTGGACATCAGCAGGCTCGCCGAGTTGCGGTACGTCCGCGCGCACGACGGGGAACTGCGGATCGGCGCGCTGGCCCTGCACCGCGACCTGGAGCGTTTGACCGGCCCGGGCCTGCTGGCGGGTTTCGGGATGCTCCCGCGCGCTGCGCGGTACATCGGCCATTACACGATCCGGGCCGCGGGGACGTTTGGGGGCAGCATCGCCCACGCCGACCCGGCAGCCGAGTGGTGCATGGCGGCGTTGCTGTTCGATGCCCAGATCGTGGCGCGCGGCCCCAGCGGCGACCGGGTCATCCCTGCCGCGGGGTTCTTCAGGGGCTTCTTGGAAACCGACCTGCGCTCGGATGAGATGGTCGTGGAGGTGCGGCTGCCTGCCGCCCGGCCCGGCGCGGCCATCCGCGAGTTCGCCAGACGGCACGGCGACTTCGCAATCGTGGCCGTGGCGGCCGCGGTGTCCAGCGAGGGCGGGGTATGCCGCGACGCCCGGGTCGTGCTCGGCGGAGTCGGCGGCACGGTGCAGCGGGCCCCAGCCGCCGAGACCGTGCTGATCGGCTCCGGCCTGGGGGCGGATGCGATCGAGGCGGCCGCGAGGGAGGCGGCCGCGGGAGCCGACCCGCAGGGCGATGTCCACGGGTCCGCGGAATACCGCCGCCATCTCGTGCAGGTGCTCGCAGCCCGCGTGATCCAGGAGGCGGCCGCGGATGCCTGACGCGCCTGGCAGTCCCGCAGCGGTTGCCGCGGCCGGCGCGGCGCCCGACTTGCCGGTGGTCGCCGCGGCTGTGACGCCGACCGCGGGGGGGTGGATCGGCAGGTCGCTGCGGCGTGCCGAAGACCGCTACTTGCTCACCGGGCGGGGCAGCTTCGTCGGCGACCACCAGGCGCCGGGCACGCTGCACCTGGTCCTGGTGCGCAGCCAAGTCGCCTCGGCGACGATCGAGGCCATCGACGCCTCGGCGGCCCTGCGCCAGCCTGGTGTCGCCACCGTGATCACCGCCGCCGACCTGGCCGGCGTGGCGCCGCTGCGCGGGGTGCTGGCGCGGCCCGAGTTCGTCGCGACCGACATGCCGATCCTGGCAGCCGACCGGGTCCGGCACGTAGGCGAGCCTGTCGCGGCGGTCCTGGCTGACTCCGCGTACACCGCGGAGGACGCCGCGGAACTCGTGGAGGTTGCCTACGGTGAGCTGACCGCGGTGACAAACATCGAGGCCGCCCTCGCGCCCGGCGCATCGGCGGTGCACGAGGCCGCCCCCGGCAATGTGCTCGTAGACGTCACCCCAGCATCGTCCCCCGGCCTTGACGACATCTTCGCGTCCGCCGCTCACGTGGTGGAAGTGGAGGTTTCCACCGGGCGCGTGACGGCGGCGCCGCTGGAGGGCCGTGCGTGTGTCGCGACCTTCGACGAGCGGACCGGGCAGGTCGTGCTGCAGACCTCGACCCAGGTGCCGCACACGGTGCGCACCGCGGTCGCCCTGTCCCTGGGCATGGACGAGCATCAGGTTCGGGTGATCTCACCCGATGTGGGCGGCGGTTTCGGGCAGAAGTGCGTGGTGGCACGGGAGGAGGTGCTTACCGCGGCGGTGGCCCGCCAACTGCGCCGGACGGTCACCTGGGTGGAGGACCGGCGGGAGGGGCTGACGTCCGGTTTCCAGGCCCGGGAGCAGTTCTACCTGGTCCGCGGCGCTTTCGACGCGGACGGTCGCGTGCTCGGCCTCGACGCGGACATCCGCTGTGACGTCGGCGCCTACTCCTGCTACCCGGTGACCTGCGGAGTCGAGGTGCTGATGGCGGCCAATGAGCTACCTGGGCCCTACCGTGTGCGGAGTTATCGCGCCCGCTCGCGCGGGGTCGCGACGAACAAGACGCCGATCGCACCGTACCGCGGGGTGAGCCGACCGCAGGCGGTTCTCGCCATGGAACGCCTGATGGATGAGGCCGGGCGGGCGACCGGTCTCGGCGCGGTGGAGGTGCGCGACCGCAATCTCATCGACGCGCTGGAGTTTCCCTACCGCAACGTGATGGGTGCCAGCTACGACGCCGGGACCTACCGGGAGTCGCTCGCCCGGTGCGCCGAGCTGCTTGGCTACGGCTCCTGGCCCGGCGTGCAAGCGCGCGCGCTCGCGGAAGGCCGGCTTGTGGGGCTCGGCCTGGCCTGTTTTGTGGAACCTACGGCGTACGGGACCGCGTCGTTCGGGATGCGCAAGATGACCATCGTGCCCGGCTACGAGCGGGCGACCGTGCGGATGGACCCTAGTGGGAGCGTCATCGTCATGACGGGCACGCACTCACACGGGCAGGGGCACGCCACCACATACGCGCAGATCGTCGCGGACGCCCTGGGCATCGACCCGGGCCGGGTCCGGCTCCGGCAAGGTGACACTGAACTCGTGCCGCACGGCTGGGGCACCTTTGCCAGCCGTTCGATAGTGGCCGGTGGCGGGGCCGTGGCCCGCGCCTCGGCGGACCTGGCTGGCCAGTTGCGGGAGATCGCGGCACACATGATGGAAGCTGCTCCAGGCGACGTGGAACTGGCCGGTGGCCGTGCCCAGGTGCGCGGTGACCCGGCCACGGCCGTGCCGATCGGCGAGCTCGCCCGCACCGCCCATCACGCCGCGCACCTGCTCCCCGAAGGGCTGGGGCGAGGCCTGGAGGCAAGCTCGTCCTTCGACCCAGAGGGGACTTTCTCCAACGCCACCCACGGCGCGGTCGTCGAGATTTCGCCCAGTACCGGCGGCGTGCGCCTGGTCCGGTATGTGGTTGTCGAGGACTGCGGCGTCATGATCAACCCGATGATCGTCGACGGCCAGGTTGCTGGCGGCGTCGCGCAGGGGATAGGAGCCGCGCTCTTTGAGGAGCTTTGCTACGACGAGTCCGGCCAGCCTGTCTCCGGCAGCTTTGTCGATTACCTTGTGCCGACCGCGGCGGACCTGCCGGAGATTGAGATCCACCACCTGTGCACGCCCACGCCGCGGACGCCGACCGGCGCGAAGGGAATGGGGGAGGGGGGCACCATCGGCGCTCCGGCGGCCGTGCTGAGCGCGGTAAACGACGCGCTCGCGCAGGTTGGCGCCAGCGTCGGGCGTATCCCAGTGCGCCCGGCCGATGTTGTGGCTGCTATCGCCGCAGCCGGTGGCGGGCGCGCGCCGGGGGATGGGCTCGACACGGGCGCAGCGCCTGGGGGCCCGCCAGACGGCAGGAGGAAGACTGGGTGACAGACGTTCATTCGATCCGTGTCACGGTGAACGGCACCGAGCACGAGCTTGCAGTCGAGTCGCGCCGTACCCTCGCCGATGTGCTGCGCCACAACCTGGGGTATACCGGTACGCACGTTGGCTGTGAGCACGGGATCTGCGGCGCCTGCACGGTGCTGGTGGACGGGATGCCCGCCCGTTCGTGCCTGATGTTCGGCGTCCAGGTGGACGGCAGGTCGGTGGAGACGGTGGAGGCGCTCGGCACCCCTGACGCGCTGAGCCCGCTGCAGCAGGCGTTTACCGACCACCACGGGCTGCAATGCGGTTTCTGCACGCCAGGTTTCCTGATGCTGATCACGGCGTTCCTGCGGGAGACGCCGTCGCCCACCGACGATGAGATCCGCGAGGTGGTCGCGTCGAACCTGTGCCGGTGTACCGGGTACCAAAGCATCCTCCGGGCAGTGCGGGCAGCCGCAGACGCCCGCGCCGGAAGCTGATGGGCTACGTCGGCAGCCGCATGCGGCGGCTCGAGGATCCCAGGCTGCTTGCGGGCGCCGGCCGCTTCGCGGACGACGAGGCTCGCCCAGGCCAGCTGTGGATGCGCCTGGTTCGCTCGCCAGTCGCGCATGCCGTTCTGGGTGCCGTAGACGCAGCCAGCGCGCTGGCGCTCTCGGGTGTGCGCGCAGTCCTGACCGGCGCGGACGTAGGGCTGCCACCGATTCCGGTGCGAGTCAGCCCCGACCATGGCGACCTGCAGGCCTATCTGCAGCCAGTGCTAGCCCGGGACCACGTCCGCTATGTGGGTGAGCCGGTGGCGGTCGTGGTTGCCGACGATCCATACGTGGCAGAGGACGGAGCCGATCTCGTCGCAGTCGACTACACCGAACTCTCTCTGGTTCGCGACGCGCGGGCGGCTTGCAGCCTCGCCACGCCGCAGTTGTTTTCCCGGAAGCCAAACGAGGTGGCCATGCTGACCGCATCGTTCGGCGATGCGGCGACGGCGTTTCGTGCCGCAGCGCACGTGGTCGAGCTGGACGCGGTGATCAGCCGGCAGACCGCGGTCCCGATCGAGCCGCGCAGCCTGCTTGCCGAATGGGATGAGGCCGGGCAGTCGCTCGACGTCTGGGGCGCGACGAAGGTTCCGCATTTCAACCGTCAGGTCATTGCCGAGGCGCTGGGGATTCCGCCGGCGCACGTCCGCATGCACCGCTGTGACGCCGGTGGCGGCTTCGGCGTTCGTGGCGAGCTGTACCCGGAGGACATCCTGGTGGCCTACCTGGCGCGGCTGCTCGGGCGGCCGGTCAAGTGGACCGAGGACCGTGCGGAACACCTGGTCGCCGTGAACCACTCACGTGATCAGGCGCACCGCATCGCCGGGGCGTTCGACTCCGGCGGGCGGTTGCTAGCAATACGCGACGAGATCTGGCACGACAACGGTGCCTACATACGGACACATGGCCTGACAGTTCCCGAGCTCACCATCAGCATGCTGCCTGGCCCGTACCGCATGACGGGCTTCGAAGCGACAGTGCATGTGGCCGTGACGAACAAGACCCCGTGCGGCACCTACCGGGCGCCGGGCCGTTACGAGGGCACGTTCGCTCGCGAGCGCATGCTCGACGTCGCCGCAGCCAAGCTGGGCATCGACCCGGTCGAGCTCCGGCGGCGGAACCTGCTCAGTCCCGGTGAGCTCCCGTGCCACCGCTCGTTGCGCGCGCTAGGCACCGATGTCGTCCTCGATGAGGGGGACTATCCAGGGCTTCTTGAACGGGCGCTGACCGAGTCCGGATACCGGTCCTGGGCCCGAGAGGCACGTGCGCACCGCCGCGCTGGCCGCCTCGTCGGCACTGGAGCAGCTGTGTTCCTGGAAAAGAGCGGCCTCGGCCCGTACGAGGTCGCGGAGGTGCAGGTCGGCCCGTCTGGTGGAATTCGTGTGACAGTCGGCGGCACTTCGCTTGGTCAGGGCATCGAGACCGTGCTCGCCCAGATAGCGGCCGACGCGCTCGGTGTCTGCCCGCACCGAGTGAGTGTCATCGCTGGCGACACCGAGATGCTCGGCGATGGGGTCGGCTCCTGGGCCAGCCGGTCGACGGTCGTTGGGGGTTCGGCTGTCCTCCGGGCCGCCGAGGCGACAGCTGCCCTCGCCCGGCAGGCCGCCGCCGTCCTGCTGGAGGCGGACCCTACGGAACTGTGCCTGGCTGATGGGCGCGTGACACTTCCATCTACGGGCCGGGCCGAATCGCCACACGAACCGGGTCAGCCTCTGGCTACGTCAGTCACCCTCGGCGAGATCGCCGCGGCACTAGCCGACCGTCCTGTCGGTGCGGACCTCCCGCCGGGCCCCCTCGGCGCAAGACGGGAGTTCTCTGTGGATCACATGACATATCCCTATGGCGTCCACCTAGCGCAGGTGGAGCTAGATCCGGGCACCGGAGGCATTGAGGTTCTTCGCTACTTCGTCGCTTACGAAGTTGGCCGGGCGATCAATCCCGCCACAGTGGAGGGACAGCTCGTCGGCGGGGCACTCCAGGGAATCGGCGGGGCGCTTTTGGAAGAAATGGTCTACAGCCCCGACGGGCAGCCGGTCACGGCCAGCCTCGTCGATTACCTGCTGCCGTCCGTCGGCGAGGCACCCGAGGTGCTCACCCTCGTGACCGAGGATTATCCTTCCGCGTCGAACCCGCTCGGCGCTAAGGGCGCAGGTGAAGGCGGGATCACCGCCACCGGGGCGGCCATTGCCAGTGCTGTGAGCGACGCGCTTGGGATGCCCGGTGCGCCGACGCGACTACCCATCACGCCAGAGCAAGTCTGCCTGCTGATCTCAGCTGGTTCCGGGGCCCTGGTACGCCGATCACGATAATTCATCCTCAAGGTAGCGGATGGCCCCGAGTATGTGTTGCTGTGTAATGTCTTGCGCTCGTGCAGCATCACGCTCCCGGAGCGCCTCGATAAGTTGCTTGTGCTCCGCGACAGATTCGTCACGAGGGCGCACCACCTGTGGTCCTTGCGGGAACGACTGCCAGAGCAGCCGCATAAGAGCGAGCAGCAAGGGTGAGCCGGCCATCTCATAGACCCGGAAGTGAAGCGTGCGATTAAGGTCACTTACCTGGCCGGGAGTTAGGTTCGCGCCTGCGAGTTGCTCGTTGTAGGATTCAAGCTCGAGGATGTCCTCGTCGGAGATCTTTGGGGCAGCCAGCGACGCGGCAAGGCCTTCGAGGACGGCGCGTATCTGGTACTTTTCCCTCGTGGCACCCGCCTCAGCCTGGACGACCGTCGATCCTTTATGCGCGTCATACCTGACAAGACCCTCCGATTCGAGCCATCGCAGTGCCTCGCGAACCGGAGTGGGACTGACGCCGAAGCGTTCTGCCAAGTCGCGTTGCCGTAGCTGTTCCCCTGGTTTCAGGTCCCCACTGATAATGAGGTCCCGGAGCAGGGCAGCGATGAAGTTGCTCTTGCTCAGATAGATTCCCCGGCCGGCCGGTTGGCCAGCCCGGCCGAGCGGCAGTGAACTCCCTTGAGCGCCATCCATGTCGATTACATATGTTATCGCATATGTCACCAGAGCTCTGCTACCCATCGCCCTTCCCGGTCGGCGAGGCCCCTGGCATGGCATAGGAGATCGCGTATCGCCACAGTTCACCGCAGAGGCATCCCGTGATCCTGTCGGAACCGAATCACGAGCACACCCAAGCCCAGATCAAGCCGTGTGACGGCGCTGGACTCGGACTGGGCGCGCAGTCCCGTAATTGTTGCTGGGAGTCACGTGGGCTAGCTGCGGGGTGGGGCGAGATCGTGCCTGGCGGTCAGGATCAGCCAGGTGGCGGCGCCGGTGGCCAGGGCGGGCGCGGCGGGGTGCGGTCCCGCGGCGAGGACCGCGGCCGCGCCCGCCGCGGCGGCGGCCAGGATCCGCAGGGCCAGCCGGAGCGGGCGCCCGCGCCGGACCCGGGCGGACAGCGCTGCCGCCGCGGGGGGCAGGGCGGGCCGCCAGGCCACGGCGGACCGGCGCGCGCTGGCCTGCCGCGCGGGCCGCGGCGCGAGGCCCAGG
>Ga0126373_10001390_pt1 | contig 17192 bp, 28 predicted proteins | sample PanSoiMetPlot_11_FD_92545 | JGI IMG/M metagenome (GOLD analysis project Ga0126373, IMG submission 92545) | Tropical forest soil microbial communities from Panama - MetaG Plot_11 | ecosystem: Environmental > Terrestrial > Soil > Tropical forest > Bulk soil | place: Panama | collected 2016-02-17 | reverse complement strand
TGATCGATAAACCGTTCACGCAGAACCTGGATGAGTGCATGCGGTATTATAGCAAAACTTATGATTACGGGACGCGAACGGGGACATCCGGCTCACCAGGAGGAAATTGGAATTGGCTGAAAGGCCAAGGCAATTATTATTTGAGTTGGTATCCATTTCCTAAACCAATGGCTAAGATTCCGACAGTGACAATTTATAATCTTAATACGGGCGCAGCCAACTCCATTAATACCTATAGCGGTGATCAAACAGTTTCAAGTCTCGGCGGTGTCGGCACTAAAGGTTTTGGACAAGTAAATGTATCGACTACAGCAGCACCTGAGGCATATGGGCATCATGCTGCCGATACCGGCTGGTAAAAATTTATGAGTGATTATACAACTTCCCACGTAATACGGTACTCTACACCGCATTTATCTCAACAGACCGAGGTCGCTGTTGTCACGGCCGCGGTCTCGATCCAGAATGAGGATCCCGCTACGCCTGATCATGCTAACCGTTTACGTTGGGCCAATTGGGCGATTCACAATTCCAGCGTGGCCTGGCAACCGTTCGCCTGGCCGGTCGCTAATAATCCGAGCATAGTAGAGAAAATCACGGCTGATCCCAGCGGGCAAACGGTGCCGGATAGCGACGTGCAGTTCGTGGTCAACAGTTACGTTGAGATCGTCATTATCGAATGGGTGAAGAATAATCCGGCACCCGTTTAAGCTTTGGGCAAAGCTCCTTTTAACAAGGAGTTGACCAGTTCGGACTGTGACATCCGGCGTTGCCGGGCAACCGCTTTAACCTGTGTCCGCACATCTTCCGCCAACCGGAAGCCGCATAATTGCCAGCCGGTTTTACGGGGCCGGCCCGCGCCGCGGCGGGCGCCACCGTGGTTATTGGGTTTCACTTGTGCAATATCCAGGCGTTGATGATCTGGGCGGCAATGCCGATGATGGCGACCCAGATCAAAGTGCGTTGGTTATTGAGCTTGCCCTCCAGGCCATTGATCCTGGCGTCCAAGGCGTTGATCCTGGCATCTAAGGTGTTCATCGCTTGGGCGAGTTTATTTTCAAGTCTGCCGAGGGCTATCTCGAGATAGTCCCTGGTGAGGATCTTGTCCGCGTCTTCGAGGTCGCTCAATTTCATGATGCTGCTCTAGTCGTCAACCGTAAGAAACCTTTAGCGTTTTTCAAGAAATCTTTTCGTGGCTAAAGAGCGCACCGGCAGTTCCGGACGCAACCCGCGCCAGGTGCGCATCAGCCGGCCGTAATGGGCGTCACAGAGTCCGCGCGCCTTGGCCGGGCGCACACAGTCTTTAACGCTGCAACGGCGCCATTTGCTCATACTCGTTCCTTGATCCGCCTCCCGGTATGGTCGCGCGCGACCTGGGGCCGGCGCGGCAGGTCTCGCACGATTTTGCGGATCCGGTCGATCAGATAGCTCGTATAGATCAGCATCCCGGCAATGATGAGGGTGATGGCACCCAGGGCAATTAAGAGGCTGCGGCTCAGGAGCTCGGTCATGCCGTCCTCCAGACCCAGGCGGCAAAAATGATGCCGCTGAAAATCGTGAGCGCTATGGTCCAGTCCATTCGATTGATTCCTCCGGTTCGGCCCAGTGCAGCCGGAAATGTTCCCAGAGCCAGCCGCGCGTCTGGCGGATCGCCTGGTTGGCGCTAGACCAGATCCGGACCTCGGTCCCGCCCCGCAAGAGCCGGTCAAAGCGGTGCTGCTGTTCGGGCGAGAGTTTGTTGCCGTATACCTTGAAATCGCCTAACAGCGCACGGCCGCCGTGGACGATGGTAAAATCTGGCCAGCCCAGTGTGCCGCTGGTGCGCCGGTCCATCCGGTCGTGCCGGAACTCGATCTCGTGCTGTGAGAGCCAGTTGATAAACACCTTATGTTCTTCCCGCTCGGCTCTGGTTGCGGCTTTGCGCAAGGCTTCATCGGCAGTCAATTGGCCGGCGGCGTACCGTTTGCGGTCGGGCGGGCTCATGGCGCGCAGGATGTTTTCGGGCAGGATCATAAAGGACAGGACACCGTTAGAACGTTTTTTCTGCGTTGTGCCGATGTTGAAAAGTCCGTCGCATCCACGTACTTGTAGACCTTCCGAGGGATTGTTTATGGTTCTTGTAGTTGAATTGTTCCGGCTGGAGCAACAGACCGGAGACCTTTCGATGAGCCGTATAGCTTATCTTTTTCCCTTCAAAAGGATTGCCTTTTAAAACGCCTCGAATTCTTCGTTGGATTTCGATCGAAGATTGCTCAATGCTCTTTATGAGCGAGTTGGAAATAGGAATCTTCGGACGCTTTAAACGAAGACGAATTTTCTCCAAGGAAAGATCTTCCGACATAGGAATGATAACATGTATTTTACTATGGCAGTCCCGGCAAATTCCTATCAAATCGTTTGTAGTCACATCATCGATATTTCGATACCGAAGATGATGAACATTCTGTGATTTGTTTCTTTCGCAGACCCTGCAAATTGGGTCCCGAGAGTACACCCGTGCCCGGAGTTCTTGCCAAGCGGAAGAGCGCAAATAATCGGCGTATTCTTCCTTGGAAAACCTAACTGAAAAAGAAGTATTCATGCTTTAATATAAAGAACATGCACCGTACTCCCCTTGGGGAGTTGCCGGTTCTGTTCCTTGACCTTATCTGAGGAGTGGTGACACCGGTTGTTGTCGTTCGTTTGTCTTCGGGCGCAAACTCCGGGAAAAGCCGTTTAAATGATCTCGCTTAAAAAGGTCTGGCGTTCTTCAGGGCTGGCTTTTTTCCAGTCTTTGCGTAATTGCTCAAGCGGGGTCGGCACTTTAACTATGCCAGCGGCAATGGCGGCTTGGCGTACGCTCTTGAATTCGCCGCGTTCATAGGCTCCTAGGATATTAGGATGCTCACGAGCCAGACGGCGCAGGAGATATTCAGAAGCGGTTCCACCTCCTTTATTATCGTTCTCTCCTCTTAAAACCGTGATATTATCACGGTTTCGATTCATTCCCTGTTTCCGCCATTGAACCTGATCACGGGCCAACTCAGCACGCACCTTTTCTACCTTTAGTTTTCCTGTGTCGCCGAAGTCTTTGATTAATCCCTCGAGAGTTTCCCAGGAATGTCCAGTTATCGCTTTGAAATAATCGGTCTGTGTTCCGAACGGTTTATCTTTTGGCCAGATTTTCCATGGTCGTGGCTCGACGGAATTTATTTTCTCCACCGTCTCCTTGAGATAAAAACCTGTCTCGGTGTTGACTGTCGACGCTTGGAGTTGCAAACGATTAGACATCCGTTCCGCCCATTCGATACTACCACTTGGCCAGTCTTCCGGCGGACCGAGCATCGGTTCAAACTGGTACAACTTTGGAGTGGTCATTAGCGAAAGATTAGTTTTTCGGCTTCTGGCAATGCGTCGATCAGCCGCTTTAGCAACTCAGCATCATCAAGATCAGTGACGCTTCCACTCCAGATTCCACAAAGCTCTTTGGCTTTAGTCTGAAGTTCTCGGACCTTTTCGCGCCAATGATCTGGACTGATGCCATAGTTCACATGTTTGGAAACTAGGCGTTTCGCCGCATTCCCGAATTCTCCGATAATGTCTTCCAACGGTTTATCGACGTCTTTAAATCCTTGGGCTTCTTCTTGCTGTCGCTTCGCTTCGTAGTCGGTTCTGTTTTGCTCCGTTACAATAAATCCGCCTCTCTGATAGTTCTCTAGAATCTCCGCGTCCGTAAGGTTGCCGACGTTGTAAACGTGTTTGATAATTTCCAGCGTGATTTCGTGATCGCCGCTTTGCTGTTTGCCGTATTGGTCGGCATACCTCGAGACACCTGAATCCTTTACGTAGCATAAACGGCTTGCTTCCTCTGGTGGGGGTATAGGTTCTTCTTGTGTTAAATCCACCTTTGTTTCCGCTTCGCCTCCTTGGTCGCGAACCATTCGATTGTAAGCATTTCGCTGCCCGATGTGATCTACCATGATGAGATCTGCTGGATTTCTTTCTTCCTCCCAGATCGTTAAGGCACGAGACAAAGCTTGCTGAGGAAGTGCCCCGTCACACATAGGGCTGTTGTAGATTTCAATCTTACACTCTGGTACATCAAGACCAACAAGAGCCATCATTTTCACAATCAGAATGTCTATTTTTCCCGCTTGGAAATCCTTTATTTTTTGTAGTGCTTGGGCGTCGGGAAAACCCTCATCATCTGTGGTTGTAGCGATTGCGATTCTGAATAGATCAGGGTTCCTGCCGAAACTGATGAGGGCCTGCCGAATTGCCTGCTTAAAATGGTTGGCCTGACTGTTTCTCTCGAAATCTCCGTAATCGAATCCAGTAACGACTAGCATGCGTGTGCCATGACGTCTGCGTAAAAGTCGCTTAACGCCGACTGCAGACGCTTTGGCAATAAGATCGTTTGATTCCAAGATTGCTCTCAGGCGACCTCTCAGCTCTTCCTTGGTTAATTGGCTTAACATCCCAAGCTCTTCGTCTGTTTCGGAGTCGATGACCTTAGTATCGATCCAAATCGCGTTGACCTTAGATAACGCGCCTTCATCCCAAGCTGTCTTCCAGTCTACATGTACTTGACCACGAATTTGAACGATCTGTCTAGATTGTCCTTCGTACGTCTGCTTTGAGTATTGCAGTTCCCCATTGACGAGCTTTTTCCTGATGAGCGTATAAGTTACCTTTTTCCAATCATCAGTTATCTGTTCGAATTCTGGCATGCCTAGAACTGGCGTCCCTGTGAGCGGAACTATATAGCAACCCAGTTCCTGTGCCTTCAGAGCGAGATTACTCCACGCTTGGTTCTTTCTCACCAAGTGGCATTCGTCAATAAACACAGGAACTGGAACGCCATAGGTTTCTTTGATTTCTTCGAGCCCGTCAAAGAACTGACTATCATTTGCGTTGGCAAGGCCGATCGTCATAGAAATCAAGTTGTAAAGACCTCGGCTTCGCTTCCACCATCGAGACGTTCTCATCTTAATACACCGGTGCAGGAAGAACGGCGTATTGACTGGAATTGCGTATCGTTCATACATCAGTCTGACTTTTTCTTCGTCCTTGATCTGATCAGCAAGATATATCCATGGGACTATCACTACAGAAGTTACCGCTCCGCATTTGATTAGCTCTAATGCACTGCCACGAATAATATCGGCTTTTCCGTACCGAGGTGGAACCATTACGGATGTTCCCGGCTCACTGGGAAACCTTTCAACTATTGTTTCAATGCCGTGAAAAATCTTTGGTCTTTTATTTTCGGCTAGCAAGTTGAGATAATGCAGGCTCATTTAGCTCCTTTCTTCCGATTGCAACGTCGATGAGTAGCTTGTAGCTCTGGATAGATTGTTCTGCCGCCTTTTGAGAACGCGGTCTTATGATCGATTTCGAAATCTTCGCCCAGAGGTTGACCGCAAATTGCGCACATACCGTTCTGTGCTCGCCAGATATTGTAGCGTTTACGCGTTGAGCGGAGCGTCCGCTTCATAGCTCACGGCAGCTCCAGGCTGACCAGTTTGGGTTCCCCTTTCACTCTTCTGAGAGTGGCGGCATTTTGCTTCGTTTCCATTAACCCGTGCAGGATCTCCGCTAACTTCTCTTTGAGCGGCCCGCCTTTGAGTTTTAACTTTTTACCCAGCGCCTTCTCGATGTCGCCCAGCCGGTAGGACGCCGCGCCCCACAACTCGCTGGCCTCGAGGTACTCGTTGAGCCGCAGGTGGGCCGATTCCCAGGAGGTGACCTCGCGCCGGGTTGCGCCCGGCACCATGGCGTAGCCGGGCAACGAATAAGCCGGATCAGCCGTCAGTTTGCCGGCGTAATGCTCCTCAATGCCGTCGCAGAGTTTGCGTATTAAGCTCACTTCATCGAGCAGCTGCGCCGCCCGGGGACCGTCCTCGGGCAGCGCGCTTACCTGCAGCTTGGTCACCGGCGCAGAGATGTTTCTCACCGCCTGACAAATTGAGATCGCCGGGCACCACTGGCACGCTTCCGGACCGGGCGTCAGTGGCGCATCGATGGCGTTAATCTTCTCCAGGGTGGCTCGGATATCGCCGTAGGCCTGTCCCAGTGCCGGCAGATCGTAGCGCGCCTCGGTGACACCGAATGGTCCGGAGATAATCTGCACCACGACCTCGCGCAGTGTCTCGGGCATATGCAAGGCCACCAGCACCGCCAACACTTTGAGTTGGGCGTTCTGTTCGGCCGGATCCGGTTCCTTCCACCCAGTCTTGAAATCCTGACAGAGAGCAACAGTGGGCGTATAGACGACTCGATCAAACCGGCCGCTTAAAACGTGTTGCCCTTTTAAAGTGAGCCAAAGCCGTTTCTCAGCCAGTTGCTGCGTCGGTTCATCACCGAAGATCCGAACCTTCTGCTCAGTGGCACGTTCCTGGAGGAACTCCGCGGTCTGCTGCTCGGACTCGTTCAGCTTGATTTCGTTGCCTTCCTCGTCCGGAATCCCGGCCAACCAGGCGTGAATCAACTCGCCGCGGTGTGCGGCGTGAGAGTTTTCCTTGTAGGCTTCCTGGCCGAGCTTAATCGCCTCCTGCTCGAGTTGGAATGAGCCCGCACATTTCACGTATCTGTGCCAATTTGATGCGCTGGGCAACCCGGCGCGTTCGTCATATTTAGCAACCATGTTTATAGAAAGCAGGCGAATGCGGCGATGCCGAACGCCATGATGATAAGGAGGATTAAAAAGATTTCGTCTAACCGGCGCATGGACTAGAAGGGGATATCGTCGGGCTCAAACTCCGTTCCGCCGGCGGCAGCCTTTACTTCCTGCTGCGCCTGCTCGTGTTGTTGCACGCTGGCCTGCGTTTTGGTAGCCGGCCCGATTTCCTTGGGCCGATGGAAGAAGGCGACTTTGTTGACTTCCTTGCCTGCCAAGGTTCCCTGCTCGGCGATCTCTACTTTCAAGCGGACCTTCCCCTTGGCGCCGACTAACTTGGCCCACTGCGGTTCCTGGCCGATCGCGGGCGCCCGGTTAATACAGAGTAAGAACTCTGCGATCGAATCACGCTCTTCGCCGTTCTTGTCGGTGCCGCACCAGGGATTGGCAAAGACCGGGATCCCCTGGGGCAGAATGTTAATTTTAAGCGGCAGCACCAGGTTGCCGCTCTTAGCCTGGTAAGGCTCATCGCAACTGGCAACGCTGAAAGCGTAATCGCCCGGCGGCAACGGGCCGAAGACGCGCTGTTCGGGGGCACCGTGATACCTATAATCGCTCATATTATTGGTCGTAGAATTTCTGCACGCCGGTTTCTAAAGCTTCCCATTCGAATGGGATCGGGGACTCGAGGTTGAACCGGTTCTTGGCCTCAATCCCGGTGGCCGGCTGGGTCCAGAGCAAACGGTCACCGGAGACAATCCCGCGGCCTTTGCGCGCCTTGGGCGTTTCCTTGGCTACCGTCACATCGAGATTGGCGAACAGGATCAGGTCCACCATCTGGCGGATGATGTCGGCCGACTTATCATGGACCTTGATCTTGTACTGATCATAAGCGGCCGAGAGCGTCGGATCGGTAATGGTCTTCAAATGGCTATGGGCGAGCAAAAGAACGTTGAAGCGTTCATTCATCTCGCTAAGCTTGTTGAGCAAGCCGGTCCAGATCTCACGAGCCCGCACGTAGCCTTTGCCGTAGCCGGAACCGTAATCCTCGATCGAACTGACTTTGCCCTCGGCGCAGACTCGGGCCCAGATCAGGAGCTCAACGGCGTCGAGGGTATCGACCACGATAGTCTCAAACTCGTGCGGTTCAGTGTCGAGGACCAGCACCATGTCCCAGAGTTCTTTGAACGTTTTGGGCGTAGGAAATTTGCTGGTGGTGATCTGGTCCAGGCCGCGCTCAGCCGGGATAAAGACCGGTTTGGGCGCAGCCGCCGCAAACGTACTTTTACCGATGCCCGGCGGCCCGTAAACGACCGCAAAGACGGGCCGGCGCCGTTTGCGGGTGGTGATATTGGCTAACAAACTTGGTTTAGCCTTTTTGCCGTTCTCGGCCGCCACTTGGGCGGCGCGCTGGGCAAACGGGTTTTCCTCGAGGGCGGTGTTAGTATCAGGTTCCATATTTAATCCTCCAGGGCTAGTTTGGGCTGCGGCCCGTTGCCCGTTGCGAACTGCTCAAAGCGCCAGCTGTTTTGCTGGATCTCGCACAGGTCGATGGCACCCTTAAGGGCGCACAGATAGCCTTGCACAAAGGGATTGTCCGGATTGCTCGCGTTAGCATCGGCGCGCAGGGTTTCGAGGTGCCGGCGCAAGAGATTGATCTGATTAAAGCTGCAGGTTGTCATATTGTTTAATATTATCGGACAATATTGAGATAACTTTAGCGAGTTTCAACTTTTTTCTTGCCGGTATCCTGCAGAATCAGCCAACTCAGGTAGCTTGACACGGTCCGGTGATCGGCCTGGGCCAACCGTCGGATCACCGGCATGAGTTCGGCCGGCACCGTGATACAGAAGCTTTTGGTCCGCGGTTTTTTCATTTACTTTGTTCAATATGACGGAATAATATTTCCGGTGATGGCGGCTAAACCAAAACCCGGTCTCAAAAAGTACGTCAGCCTGTCGTTCACGGCACCGCTCGAGCTGGAAGAACCGATGAACGAGGCGGCCGCAGCCCGCGGCATGAACCGCAGCCAGTATATCTGCTGGCTGGTGCAACAGGACATGTACGCCCAGAGCCGCAATCCCGCGGTGCCCTTGAACGCTTCGCCCAAGGTGCCGCCCCGGATCCGGCGCAAAGGCTCGTGACTCATTCGATCCTCCAGACCAGGTAACGCACCAGTTCGCCGGTATCGCCCCGCTGGGCGCTGACGGAGATTCTGATGCCGACTTCCCCTGCCATCCGATAAAGGTTCGTCCGGTCAATCTCGTTCGGTGAGAGTTCAAAACTCTCACCGATTTCCATCCGGGCAAAGGCGTTGCGGACCTGTTCGCGCAGCGCGTTGTGGCGTCTAGGGATGGGTACACCTTTGAGCAGTTTGATTTCAGGCATATAAAGTATCGCTCTTGGTTATATTTTGTCTGACAACTGGCCGGGATATTCGCCCGCCAGGATCCTGTCTTCGACCTCGCGTACGTCGCTAAGCGCATAGATGTCGGTCCGTTTGCCTGCGCCTTGCTTGGCCGCTCGTGGCCGGAGCCAGCCCGCCAGGAGGGCGTCTTTAAAGATCTGCGGGCCTAAGACCTTTTCGACTTCGCTGCGTGAAAGGAGCCGTCCGGGGGGAAGTTGTTTAATCTTGTTCACTGGAAATAATCGTGGAACTGCGCTGCGACAGGCGTCAGGGCCAGGACGAGAGCGGCAATGGCCAGGATGGGCGTTTTGTTGTTCCGTAAGCGTTTCAGCATCATCTTAGTGGTCTTGCGGACCACTCCGCCTACGCTTTTACCGCTGGCGATTGCTTCCTCGTTAACCGCGCGTAATTGCTCAGGCTCGAGTTCAACCAGCAGAACGACGGCCGTCTTCTTCTCATTTTTTCTGGCTTTAGGCATAAACAAACGTTTGCAATTTGTGAAACAATAGCGACAATTGAGACAACTGAGATAAATACGGTAGATTTCGTCTGACATGCCACAGAAGAGAAGAAGAAGACCTTCGCAGGCTAATCCCAATCCGCCGGAGCGCGATGTCAATCTGCCCCAAGTGGCGGTGCGCTTTTCGCCGGAGGTGATCCAGGAACTCGACCAGTACGCCGCTGATTCCCAGGGCCGGGTTAACCGTTCGGACCTGATCCGGGAAGGCGTTTACTTGCTCTTGCCTATCTTGAGGCAACGACGAAACGTAGCCGAAGGCGAAAAAACGTAAGCGATCCTGCATCTGATACTCCTGAAAATTACGCGCTTACTGGAACGATAAAACATTGCAACACGTATTGTAAATAGAAAAGTGCCTGCCCCGTACGAAAGGACGGGGTGTTCAGGATTTCCAGTGCGCCAGCATCCAGGTTATGGCCACCCATTGCGCAGCCAGAAGCACCAGACCCAAGGTCAGAAAACGCCAGTAGAGAGCGATCTCGCGTCTCAGAACCAAATTCTCCATCCGCGTCATCGCGGCATCGAGATCGCGTTTGGTGGCCGGTTTATCCAGATCGGTATCATTCATGCGCTAGCGCTCCGCATAGGGACAACGTTATCCGGGCGGGCTGAGAGGTTAATGTCCGGCAGATAAGTGGCCAGCCGGCCGTAGTGCGCCTGGACCACGGCGACATCGTCCCCCAGCCATTCGGCCACCATGTAAACACTTTTGCCGTCGCTGACCCGCTGGCTCGCGAACGAGCGGCGCAGGTCGTGGAAGGTGTAGCCCGCGAAGCCATGCTGCCGGATGTAACGCACAAAGCGTTTCTTGAAATCGAACCGGTAACGGGCTTTACCCTGCTCGACATCAGGCGCGATCATGTAGGTGCCGCGGTCTTTCAAGCGGTATTGCTTTTCTAAAAAATCTATGAACTGGTCGGTCAACGGGATCGAGCGCAGATCCCGGCCTTTGGGCGTCCAGTTGGTAAGCGGGTCTTGCTGGATATGCATGACCTTCGCGCGCAGATCGAACCACTGGGGCCGGCTCATGATGACCTCTTCTTTGCGCAGGCCGGCATGGAACCCGGCATAGAGGCAGTACCGGAGCTCGAGGTCGAAACACTCTGTGATCAAGCGGTCCATGTCGTCGCGGTTAATCCAGGCGGTACGCCGCGGCTGACGCTTCGAGGGGAACTCGCGCACGATGACCTCATCAGACGGATTGCGCTGCAGTCCGGTAATGTCGTTAAAGACCCGTTTGATGATCTGGAAATAGGCACCGGCGGTCTCCGCTTTGACGACCTTCTCTTTGCTGATCAACCACTGCTGCAACCGGTGCGGGGTGACATCGCTTGAGAGCCGGACGCCGATTTCGCGTTCGAACAGATCCATCACGAAAGCGACCTGGTCGATGTAACGGCGGCTGCGACCTTTCAGGCGGAGTTTTTCCAGGACCCGCGCCGTCGCGTCGTGGATGGTCAAGCCCTTGGACTGCGCTGGATCGCCACGCAGAAACTCTTCCTGCAAGAGCCGAGCTTTCTCGATCGCCCGCGCTTCGTCGCTTTCACCGGTGGAAAGCTGGTGACGCTGACCATTGGCACAGAACTGGTACCAGTATTTTGTGCCGCGAAGATAAAGGCCTTTCATAGACTGTAGTAAAACTGTAGTAAAATCACTGTAGTAAATACGGCTGAAAATACGCCTTTTTAAGCGTTTGTCGCGATTTTGTAGTAATTTATTTTGTGTCGTTTTCCCTATGGCGAGAAGGGATTTCTACCAGTTCGGCCTCTATATTTGGGAGCAGGCGCACCGGCAAGCTAAGTGCCTGAAAAAACGAGAGTTACAAATGACTGTAGCAGAAGCACTGTAGTAAACGGGCGGTAACTCAGCTTGGTAGAGTGCGTGCTTTGGGAGCACGATGTCGCAGGTTCGAATCCTGTCCGCCCGAGGCTATCTTTGACGCAGTTGCCTGTTTTCCTCTTCTAATGCTGCCACTTGCTGGCGCAACCGACCAATCAGCTCATCGCCAGCTTGAGTGCCAGCCTCCATCTCAGGAAGTTCTGAGGCCCAGGGCCCCTCTTTAGTCGCTGCGATGAACTCGTACATAGCGCGCACGACATCCGCACGCTTGGCATTAGAAACATAGTTCATGCGACCTTCGCCAAAAGGAAAGCACAGGATAACAAAACCCCAGCCGAACGGCAGATCGCGATCAATGAGTCGGCCGAATTTTTGCATGCGCGCCCTAACCTGATCATTTTCGCTCATGTGTTCTTCTTGGTCCGCCGCTTCTGCGTTTCCAACCTGGGCGGCCAGTTGATCACCGCACCCGAGGCGAGCTGCTCGTGCAGGTCACGGGCGCACAACCGGAGGAAAAGCGCGACCGTGATCTCGGTGCCGACGCGGTCTTTAAGCAACTGCTCCAGGATAGGAATATCGGCGTCCAGATTCTGCTTATCCTGCGGTGTCATGGTGACCGTGATTTTCACGCTTAATTTTTCTTTTTCCGGCATCGCCTTGCGGTCAATCCTCCACCTAGCCGCCGACCGCACAAAAGCAAAATAGTGTCCAGCAAATCGCCTGATGCTAGCTAGACAATATCACGATTTTCTGTTTGTCTCATTGTAATGTTTTGTCGTACAGTGCCGACTGAGTTGAAGTCGTTGTTTTTTCTACAGGATTCTCCCATGTCTCCCGGCTTGCCAGGGTTGACCAGACGCGAAAACGAGGTCGCCAGACTCTTGGTCCAGGGTTGGATCAACAAACAAATTGGCGACAACCTGGACATCAGCGAACGCACCGTTAAGGGCCACCGCAGCGCGATTTATCACAAGCTCAAAATTAAGTCAGTGGCCGAACTTGGCCGTTTCATTGACGTTACCTACGCGATTCGGTGGCGTTCGGACAAGACCGGCGCCTGTGTCTGGGTCAGCGAACAATTACTTGAGTTCCGGGGTATTACCGATCCGCACGGCGACGGCTGGCTCAAAGGCCTGCATCCTGATGAGCGCGAAGCGGCCCGGATTGCGTGGAACAGAGCTGTGAAAACCCGGACCGATTTCGTGCAGTTGCGCCGGGACATCCAGGCTGACGGTTCCTACCACTGGGTATTTGATCTGGGCATCCCGGTCTTTGACGCCGCGGGCGGGTACCTGGGCCATCACGGGGTGGTGATCCCCATAGGTGATGAACTGGCACGCTGGATGAAATCATGAAACTTGACTCTCACGACGATCTGTTTGGCCAGTTGCTCTCGGTCCTAAGTGAGGAAGAACTGATCCGGCTCGAGTACCGGGCGCGCAAAAACCACTTCTGGTCCCTGGCCGAAGAACTCGGCAAAGAGTTGGCCGGACGTCAGAACCGGGACGAACTGCCCTAGCTTTTTTTTGCGCGTTGCGAAATATTATTGACTCGTATTCAATAGCAGCCGTAAAACTCAGAGCGTGAAGCGCGACCCTAAAGCCCCTTAGTGCGGGCTTTTCTTCCCTGGTGCTGCGAGCTCTCATTCCAATACGCGTCGCCTTCATGCTTGCGGCATCAGGGAAGGAGAGCCCCGCTATGATCGATCCCCAGACCCAGGAATATCTTAGCCAGCGTACGCTCGAGATCGCCGAGGACGTTTTACGCCAGCGAATCATTGAGGACACGCCTGCCCTGGCCGCCGAAGCGCACCACTTAGCCCAGGTCTTGCGCGAAAGCGTGGACCTTGAGCGCACCAAACGCAGGCTCGAGACCGGCTCGGGCTCAATTGAGCTTTATCCATACAAACGCAAAAAAGATTCTTCCCAGCCTGATCTGGTCGGCAAAGGTCAGGTCGGCGGCCGCAATTACAAGGCGGCTGCCTGGTTAAAAGACGATAACGCGCTGCGCATTGCTTTGATCCAGGAGAAAACCAATGGCTGAGAACTGGGCTGAATTCCGCCAAGCTTTCAGCAAAGGCCAAGCCGAAGGACAAGGACACGCCTGGCCGCAGCCGGTTCGTTATGCCGAGTTCAAGACTCAGCTCATCGAGAAGCCGCGTCCGATCGTCGAGAACCTCCTCGATGTCAGTTCGCGCATGATTTTCGGCGGTGGCTCTAAAACCTACAAAACCTGGGTCATGACCGAGATGGCCCTTTCAGTGGTGGTCGGCGCCGACTGGTGGGGCTTTTCCACTTATGCGATGCCGGCGTTGTACGTCAATTTTGAGTTGAAAGACTACTACATGCAACGCCGGATGCGCGCGATCCAGAGCGCTAAAAAACTCAGTGACGGGCCCTTATACGTCTGGAACCTGCGCGGATACGAGATCACCTTGAGCGCGTTTGTCTCCGAGTTGCTCGAACTGGTTAAAAGCCTCGGCGTGATGCTGGTGTTTATCGACCCCTTCTACAAACTGCTCGCCGGCCGCGACGAACGGGTCAGTGCCGAGATCAACCAGATTCTGGCCGCCTTTGACGACGTTAACCGTTTGACCGGCGCCACCGTGGTCTTCAGCGCTCATTTCACCAAAGGCAACCAGGCCGGTAAGGATTCCATGGACCGGATCAGCGGCGGCGGCTCAATCAACCGTGACCCGGACGATCTGGTCACCATGACCAAGCACGAGGAGGAACACGCTTTTACCGTTGAGTTTACCGTCCGCGACTTTGCCCCGATTGAACCTTTCGTGGTCAGGTGGGAACACCCTTTACTGGTCAGAACCGATCTGGATCCAACCAAACTCCGCAAACCAGCTGGACGTCCCAGCTTTGATGCCCAAGACCTTTACCGGTTGATTCAGATAAACGATGACGAACTGTCCAGCGGCGAGTTGGCCCAAGCGGCGGCTGAAGAGTTTGGCTGGTCCCGTCGCACAGTGTTTAACAAACTCAAAGCGCTGGGCAAAAGAGTCTTTCTTTCCAAGGTCTCAAAACATTGGAACACCGCCTCAGTGCAAGAATGAAAAAATATCTGCACTTTTATTCGTGCATTTTTGCTTAACGTGCAAAGTGCAGGCAGTGCAAAATACTCACACTTTAGTGAGTATTTGCACTGCACTTGTGCACGTCACTTTTTGCGCGGTGCATTAATTCGCTTGGTGGTTCACCGCTTCCGCTTGAGACAGTATCGCCAGATAGGCAGCTTTGGCGTTGTCGGCATATCCCGTCAGGCCAACCTTGCGGTATTGGCGCTCAGCGTCTCCTAATGCCATCATCACGGTGTGGAGCTGGTCGCCTGAGAGGGTTAGGGTGTAATCCTGATTTAGTTTCATACCATTTATTTACGACCCAATCTTGAAACGCTTTAACGCTTTTCAAAAGATTCTTCACTTTTTTTTCCTGCTTGCCTTTCCCACCAAATTACTTGACAAATACGGTTCAATCGTATCTAAGAGGATTGTTCCACGTGAAACGCAAAATCCTCCAGCTCTGCCCGTACGAAGATAAAATCTTCGCCCTCGCCGATGACGGTTCCTGGTGGCGCTTGCTCGGCGATCCCCTCTCCGCTTCCTGGTCCCGTATGCCTGATCTCCCGCAGCCTTCCGGACACCAGGAACCTGAACTCGAGTTTAAACCCAAAGTCCGGATCCCGGTTACAAAGTGAAAAATGGCTAGACCACTCAAGCATATCGATCCCAAAAAAGTTGCTCGCCTGGCCGGTATCGGTTGCCCCCCAAATGAGATTGCCGCAGTGCTCGATTGCGAGGAAAAACTTATCATCCGCCGTTTTAGTGACGTGGTACAAAGAGCTGCCGACGCTGGCAAAAAACGCGTCCGTTCCCGCCTTTTTCAAATGGCTGTTAACGGCAACTTAGGAGCCTGTATTTTTCTGTGTAAAGCTTGGATGGGCATGCGTGAAACTGATCCGGTTAGTATCAACGTTTCAGCTAATGCGGTGGCGACCTTCGGTCTAAGCGACCAGCAGCAAAAACAGATCAGTCGCCTGGCTGAACAGATTCAACATCGCGTCTTTGTCCGTGAAAAGCCCCAACCTGAAGCCATAGCCAATGGCAATGGTAACGGAGATCACACACCGCCCGCTCTCAATTGAGATCCCCTTCGCTTATCCCACCGGTGTCTTACCTCCCTGGGCCTTCGCCATCAGTGTCCTCGGCGTTAAAGACCTTTACGCCTGGCAAGCCGAATGCATGGAAGCGGTCGGGCAGAAGCTTCCCACTTGTCTCTTAGCCGCTAACGGTTCGGGCAAAACTAGGCACATCATCGCTCCGTTACTTTTGTGGTTTCTTTTTTCTTTCCCGCGCGGCGTCGCCAAAATGACTTCCGGCTCCTGGCAGCAGATCCAGGAACAGCTTTTGCCGGCGCTGGACGCCCACAGGGCGCGTTTTGAGCCGCTTGGCTGGTCCTGGTTGCAGGGCTTCATCGAAACGCGCCAGGGGGGCTTTATAAGCGTTTTCTCGACCGACAAAGCCGGCCGCGCCGAAGGGTTCCACGGCACCGAGGACGCGCCGCTCATGTACATCATCGACGAGGCTAAAAGTGTCGATGACGGGATCTTTGCCGCCAGTGACCGTTGTACGGTTCAATACCGTTTAATCGCATCCAGTCCCGCTGGGTCCGGCGGCCGCCTCTACGATTGTTTTAACCGGCTCAAGAGTTTTTATTACGGGATTCGCGTGACATCACATGAATGTCCCCACATCTCGGAAACTACGCGGACCCGTGACCGCGAGATGTGGGGCGAGGCGGATCCGTGGTACCGGAGCCGGCATTTGGCCGAGTTTGCCGATGACGAGACCTTGCCGCGGATCGTCAGCCCGGCCTGGGTCCGGGCTTGCTGGGCTGAACCACCGGCTGAGCGGTCAGGCAACCGTAAAGCGTTCTGTGATTTCGCAGCTGGGGGCAACGAGAACGTGATTGCTTTAGCGGAGGGCAATCGCGTCCAAATCGCCGCTGCCTGGACTGAGTCTGACACGGTTCAGGCAGCGCGCCAGTTTGTCCGCGAGTTCCAACGGTTGCAGCTGAACCAGGGCCAGGTCTACGGCGATGACGGCGGCCTGGGGCACGTGATGATCGACCAGATTGCCGAACTGGGTTTTCATGTTAAACGGGTCCGGAACGAGGAAGAGGCGTCCGACCCGGAACATTTCGCTAACCTGGGCTCGGAAATGTGGTTTCAGGCAGCGCGCCGGATCGAGAAGCGCGAAATCATCTTGCCGGAGGACAAAGTGTTTTTCGATCAGGCCACCAGTCGCCGGCGCGATTACGACAGCAAAGGCCGGTTAATAGCTGAGCCGAAGAAAAAGATGGCGGCCCGCGGACTTGAGTCGCCGGACCGAGCGGATGCGATCTTCGGAGCGCTCTACAACCCGGTGACCGGGGCGATTACGGCTGAAATGCTGCGCGGGATGGCGCTGGCACCCAGTCCGTTCGGGGTACGGGAAGAGTTTAGTTTTGCGGAGACCGAACCCAATGAGTTTTAGACACCTTGACCTTTTCAGCGGGATCGGCGGCTTCACCTTGGCTGCGCAACTCGCGGGATTTGAAACCGCCGGTTTTGCTGAGGTTGAGCCCTATTGCTGCCAACTCTTAGCTGAACGCTTTCCCGGGATACACAACTATGGCGACATCAGAACAGCCGATTTTAGTAGGCTTCGAGGCCGCATCACTGTGCTCTCAGCCGGAGTGCCCTGCCAGCCTGCGAGTCTGGCCGGGAAGCGGCGAGGCAGCAAAGATGACCGTTGGCTCTGGCCGGCAGTGCTCGATGTT
>Ga0126373_10001389_pt1 | contig 17202 bp, 9 predicted proteins | sample PanSoiMetPlot_11_FD_92545 | JGI IMG/M metagenome (GOLD analysis project Ga0126373, IMG submission 92545) | Tropical forest soil microbial communities from Panama - MetaG Plot_11 | ecosystem: Environmental > Terrestrial > Soil > Tropical forest > Bulk soil | place: Panama | collected 2016-02-17 | reverse complement strand
TTGGGCGCAACGCCTAGAATTTCGGCGGCCCGGGTCTTGTTCCCGCCGGCGAATTCGATGGTGCGGATGATGAGCTCGCGCTCAACATCCTCAAGTGAGGAACCCATCCGAACGCGGAACCATCCGGACTCGCTCTGGCCCGTGGTGCGAAATTCCTGCGGGAGGTCCGCAGTGGTGATGGTTGAACTCTGACAAACAATCAGGGCGCGCTCGATTACGTTGCGCAGCTGGCGCACATTACCCGGCCACGGATGCCCTTTGAGGACCTCGCGGCATTCATCATCCATGGTTGGCAAGGGCTTATGCTCGCGCTCGGCGAAAAATTCGAGGAAGGCGTCGATCAGCAGCGGGATGTCTTCGGTCCGTTCGCGCAGCGGCGGCATCTGGATGGTGAAAACCCCGAGCCGATAGTAGAGGTCCTCGCGCAGCTTGCCTTCCTTGACCGCCCGGTCGACGTCGCGATTGGAAGCCGCCAAAACCCGGACATCCAGCGCCACCTCCGAGGTGCCGCCCACCCGGCGTACACGCTGCTCTTCGATGATCCGCAGCAGCTTGGCCTGCAGCTCGATCTTCATCTCGGTGATTTCATCGAGTAGCAGGGTCCCGTGATTGGCCAGCTCGAAGCTGCCTTCCTTGCGGCGATCCGCGCCGGTGAAGGCGCCGCGCTCGTAGCCGAACAGCTCGCTCTCCATCAGCGTGTCGGGAATCGCCGCGCAGTTGACCCCGATGTATGGACCGCTGCGGCGCGGCGACAGTTCGTGGATCGTGCGCGCCGCGAGTTCCTTACCGGTGCCGCTCTCCCCGCTGATGATCACCGAGGCCGAGGAACCGGCCATCCGCTCGATGTAATTCATCACCCGCCGCATCGCGAGCGACCGGCCGTAAATTGGTCCGAGCTCGCCGTTTTCCATGAGCCGCCGCCGGAGTCGCAGGTTTTCCTCGCGAACCGATATGTTCTCGCTGAGGGTCTTGAGGATCTGCCGCAGGTGATGCGGATCGACCGGCTTGCGCAGATAGTCGAGCGCGCCGAGCTTGATTGCCTGGACCGCTTCGGGAATCTCTCCTTCACCCGAAACAATGATGGTCGACAGCTCCAGCCCCATGTCGTGGATGTCCTTCAGCAGGCTGAGGCCGTCGCGCTTGGGCATCTTCAGATCACACAAAAAAATGTTAGGCGAGAAAGTCCGGATCAACTCGATAGCGCGGTCGCCATCTTCTGCGACTGCGACTTCGTACCCCCACGCGGTGAGCGACTCGGACCAGTCTTCGTGCGTCGCTTTGTCGTCTTCTGCGACCAATACTCGCTTTCGATCAGACATGACTTATAAAACCACTCGAGCACACGCGCTGCACGGCGCTGTGAGAGCAATCGAGGGACCGCCCACTTCGGGAAGTGTCACACAGGTGCGGATCCTGACGATCTGTCTCCTTAAGAATCAACAAGTATCAATTTTGCCACAACGTTCGGCGCGCTACTTTATTTCGTGGAGCTCCATCTTTTGGTGTTGGCTCCGGTTAGAGGTCCCGACGTTTATGATCTGGGTCTCTAAAGCGTGCTCTTTTGGGCATTAATTCGCAGACGCGTCTTCTTTACGAGCCTCTCGACAATTTTGACCGTGCCACCACCGACTTGCAATCTCGACGAGGGCAGCTAAGTGGCATATGTCTTGCGGTGGCAATTCCGGGGCGTCTCAACCGAGTAGGAGGTTTGAGCGATGGCTGATACGAAATTGCAAGACGGCGAGAGCGCCGAGGGCGCGGCTCACAACGTAGCCGCAGCCGGACGCAAGGTACTCGAAGAGAGCTACGACAACCTTCGCGAATATGGAGAAAAATCGCTGAGCTACGCTGGCCATTTGACTGACGACCTGCTGGAATTCGTGAAGCGCGAGCCCCTGATCGCGGTGGGCGCGGCCTTTCTTTTAGGCTACGTGACGGCTCAAGTTCTTCGGCGTTTGCCTTCGTGAACAAATGCCACGGGAAAAACTTTCACAGTCCGACAACGAGCAGGAAGCGCCAGACCTGCGACGCGCACTGAAACGCGGTATCGGGGCAAATCCGCTTCCCGCGCTTGCTATCGCAGCTGGCGCGGGCTTTGTTCTGGGCGGCGGTCTTCGACACCCTCTAGGCAAGGCGCTCCTCGCTTTCGCGGGCAGAGCGGTCGCGAAAGAAGTGATGCAGAGCGCGATAGCGACATCGAAAGATGGTTCAAGCAGACGAAATCTCGGAACTTCAGGATCAGCTCGCCGAGGCCGAAACGGATCTCGAGCGGAGTCTGTCCGAAGTCAATCAGCGGGTCGAAGCGATTGACATTAGGCCCCGGCTGGAGCGCGTCATCAGAGAGCATCCGCTCGCTTCCGCGGCGCTGGCAGTGGCCGCCGGGGTCGCGGTCGGCAGCCGCACGTCACGTCTGTCGGTAGTGGGAGGGCTCGCGCTGGGCGTGCTGTTTGGTCTTGAGCTTGGGGCTCTGCTACCCGAAGACAAGGGTGGTTAGTCGTGCAGCAGGGAGAAAAGGTCAGTAACGGCCCGCGCAAGTTTGAAGCTCACGACTGGCCCACCCTGGTCGCCCGCGTCGTCAGCGACGTCGCGCGTATAGTGCAGACCGAAATTCGTTTGTTTCAGGCGAGCCTGAACCCGATACTCTCCGCGGCGATCGATCGGTTGCTCGGCAGCACACTCGCACTTGCGGCATTTCTTGCCGGTGGCCTGTGCCTGCTCGCCGCGGGCGTGGTGTTCCTGCACCGCTGGCTGTGGTGGGACGCGTCCCTCGCGATCGCCGGGCTCCTCAGCTTCGTCGCCGGCTACGCGGCAGCACGGGTGGCAGCGCTGCGAGCAGACCAATCGGTCAACACCCTGCAGCGATCCTTTCGACGCGAGACAGTCAGTAAGGAGCGCACAACCTCGATCTCGACCGCGACCGGGATAGCGACCGCGACGCAATCGGCGCCGCCTTCCGCAAAGCACGCTGACCCGGGCGCGCGGGGATCAACTCTCCCTTACAACGACGACCGAACCCGCTGACATCTTTAAGCCGCTGAGTCTCCGTACGACTTCTCCGGACGACAACAATACCTCGCCTTCGCCGCACGGTAGGGTTCGCTCGCGGGCACCAAGGTTGCACAGAACTGAGATCGGCCCGCGCTGTATCGTGATCCATCGTGTAGCCTCGTCGTATTTGACCTGGGTCTCTTCGAGAGACACCTGCGTGAACGCGGCCACCTCTCGGCGCAGTCGAATCAAGGAGCGATACCAGTCAAGGACTTCGCGATGGGGTGAGCGGTCGAGTTCGCTCCAGTCGAGCTTCGATTTGAGAAAGGTGGCACGCGCTTGGGGATCGGGTATTTCCTCGGGCCGCCATCCAAAAGCAGCGAATTCGCGACGTCTGCCCGCGCGCACACTCTGCGCCAGCGCCCGGTCCTGATGGTCGGTGAAATATAGAAATGGAGAGGACGCCGCCCATTCCTCTCCCTGGTACAGCATGGGGACAAACGCACTGCTCAGGACAATTGCCGCGCCGATCTTGAGATGAGCGATGTCCATAAGGTGCCCGCTGCGCTCTCCTTTCGCTCGGTTGCCGATCTGGTCGTGGTTCTGCAAAAAGACCACGAACTTGCTGGCGGGCAGGCCATGAGCACTGCGGCCGTAGTGGCGCTCTCGAAACGCCGAATAGCGTCCGTCAAACACGTATGGATGCTTCAATGCCTTTGCCAGATCGGCGAGGGTGCCGAAATCCTGGTAATAGCCGGTCAGCTCACCGGTCAGAACGCTGTGGAGCGCATGATGGAAATCATCGCTCCATTGCGCGTCGATGCCGTAGCCGCCGGCTTCCGGTGCCCGCACAATACGCGGATCGTTCAGGTCGCTTTCGGCGATCAGCAGCAGCTTCCGTCCCAGCTGCTCTGCAAGTTTGCGCGTCTCCGCTGCGAGCTGCTCGAGAAAATGAACCGCCGACATGTCAAAAATCGCGTGCACTGCGTCGATGCGCAGCCCGTCGAAGCGGTAGTCGCGCAGCATCGTGAGTGCGTGATCGCAGAGGTAGCGGCGCACCTCGTCGCTGCCGGGGCCGTCGAGATTGACCGCACGACCCCACGGCGTTGCATATCGATCGGTTAGGTAGTGGCCAAATCGCTCGAGGTAGTTACCCAAGGGCCCGAAGTGGTTGTAGACGACGTCGGCGATGACGGCCAAGCCGCGTTCGTGGCAGCCATCGATCAACCTCTTTAGGGCCGCCGGTCCCCCGTAAGCGTGGTGAGGTGCGTAGATGTCGACGCTGTCATACCCCCATCCATGCGACCCGGAGAACTCATTTACCGGCATCAGTTCGACATGCGTGACGCCAAGGTCGACGAGATGATCGAGGTGCTCGATCACGCCATCGAAGGTTCCACTCTGCGAGAATGTGCCGACGTGCAGCTCGTACACGATAGCCTGGTCAAAGGCGGTCACCATCCATGCGTCATGTCGCCAATGAAACTCGGCATGATCCACCAGCCGAGAAGGACCGGCAATGCCGGAGGGCTGTGATGGCGTGCGGGGGTCGGGAAGCCGTTCGCCATTATCCAGGATAAACCAATAGTCATCGCCATTGTGCGCCGATGGGACCTCAGCTTCGTACCATCCGCCAGCCTTTTTGCTCATGGCGAAGCGGCCGCGGGGGGTTTCGACCGCTGCCTGCGTTGCCTTGGGAGCCCAAACCCTGAAGCCAGCCATGATGCTAGGTGCGCGAGAGCAGGCAGACCGGGAATTCGCCGAGTAACGATCGGAGTTGCATCATTCCATGAGCGACCTGTGCGCCCGTGAATTCATTCCTCCACGCGCCCGGCGGAACTTCTATTGCAGTATCGCGCCAGTCATTGCCCAGTCTGGCGACCAGGCGCGGTGCCACGGTGACCACACGGCCTCCGCGGACGTAAGCCATCGCGTGCTTGCGGCGGCTGCCGACAGCCTCAAGCGACTCGAACCCGGCCGAGGGTCCGAATGCCTCGGGCATGAGCCGGCGCAGATGCAGGGCCTGGCGCACGACCCACAGTTTTGGCAGTCCTTCATCGGTGCGTCGCAGGATTTCGGGAACGGTCATATGCTCGATTTCCTTCAGGAGCCGGCGCCGCGACTCGTAGTCAATCGTCGTGCGATTGTCGGGATCGACCAGGGCGAGGCTCCAGAGCTCGGTGCCCTGGTAAAGATCGGGAACGCCCGGGGCGGTGAGCTTGAGCAGGGTCTGGGAGAGCGAGTTCAGGCGTCCGAGGGGGATCAAGGGTCGCACAAATTCCTCGAGATCGTCGAGAAACGCCGAATCATGCAGCAACGCGGCGGCAAACTCACGAATTGCGCCTTCGTACGACGGGTCCGGATGGCTCCACGAAGTATACTGCTTGGCTTCGCGCACGGCCTTCTCGAGATAGGCGAGGAGGCGCTGCTCGCCGATGGGCCACGCACCAACCAGGGTCTGGTAAAGAAGATACTCGCTGTTCCGGTCGCGAAATGGGGAAGCCCAGTGCCGATCGTTGCGCCGGGACCAGCGTGCCACCGCCGCGCACCATTGATCGGGAATTTCAGAAAGGACATTCAGGCGCGCACGCACATCCTCGCTGCGTTTCGTATCGTGGGTTGAAGAAGCCAGCATGGTCCGCGGCCAGCTGCGCGACACTTCCTTGGCGGTCGCGTAGAAGCGCTCGGGCGGGGTGCCAAACGTTCGCGGATCGCCGCCCACCTCATTTAGCGAAACCGCTCGATTGAAACAGTAAAATGCCGTGTCTTCGACGCCCTTTGCGAATGCCGGGGGCGTCATTTGCTGTAGCCGCAAGACCAGTTCGGTTTCCGCGTCGCCACGAATGCGGCGCAACAATACGTCGCCCAGAAAGTCGAAAAGGTCGTTTCCCAACTCCGGGCGCGCACGCCTGGCCCGCTCAATGGCCGTGCTGATGTAGCCGACGCAGGCGGCCTCCAGAAATTCGGAATCGGCTCGCGCGTAGGTTCGATAAACCGGAAAGCAGGCGACCACTTCGCGGAGCGCTTCGTGGATTTGGTGACGCGTATAGTCGCGATGCCGCCGGTGCCGCTCGCATACCTGGAGGAGCAGGTGAGTCAAACGATTGAGGTCACTGCCGAGGCTCTCGGTTAGGACGGCCCGCTTCTTTTCGCGGCACAGCGCCTCGAAGTCGGCGCTTTCGCCGGTGAATTCCGTGTAGAAGCGTGTGAGCGGCTCTTCGGCCGCCGGATCGATGAAGAGCCCGTTGCACAGGTTAAGAAAGTCGTAGCCGGTTGTTCCGGCCACCGGCCAGTCGGTCCGGAGCCTTTCCGCCGCTACAAGAATTTTCTCGACCACTATCCAGGCCTGCGGCGCGGCATCATGAAGGCGCTGTAGGTAAGCGGTCGGATCGCGAAGACCGTCAACGTGATCTATCCGCATCCCGTCGATGAGACCGTCGGAGGCCCAGCGCTGGGGCAGCGCATGGATCTCGTCAAAGACCGCCTGGGTCTCGGTGCGCAGGCCTACCAAAGTGTTGATGTCGAAGAACCGCCGGTAGCCCAGGTCGCGCTCCGCGGTACGCCAGAACGCTAGCCGGTAATTTTGCCGCTCCAGCAGCTCGTCGAGCAAGTTGGGATCGGAATTGATTTCGGCAACTACGCGGTCGATGGTGCGAGCGACGACCTCGTGTTCGGAAATCAGGTCGGCGAGCATGAATCCAAGCAGCTGCTTGTCGCGATGCCGCCGGGCGATTTCGTCGGTGGCGGTAGGCAAGGGAAGGCCGGCGAACCCCTCGGCGAGGAAGCTGAGCATCTCGGAATTGCAGCGCAGCGCCGCGGAATTGAGCAGCACTCCAATCGAACGAGGCGCTACCGGAAAAATACGATCCTTGTAACGGATGACGAACTTAGCCCCGTTGCGTACGAGTTGCAGCTCTCCCGCTTCCAGCACTCGCCCGTAGTGGTCACCGAGAACCGGCAGCAGGACGAGGTTGCGCAGCCTCTGTTCGGGCGAGTCCCATTCGACGTCGAAGTGCGCGGCGAACTTGCTCGAGGGCCCGTTCTCCAGAACATCCCACCACCACTGGTTGCCCCACCCGCTGATTGCCATGTGGTTCGGGACGATGTCGACGACGAGGCCCAGGCCCCGGTCGCGGAGCACCGCACACATTCGCACGAACTCTTCTTCACCCCCGAGATCGGCACTTACCTGGCTATGATCGATCACGTCGTAGCCGTGCGCGCTTCCTGGCGTCGCTTGCAGGCAAGGTGAGCAGTAAATGTGCGAGATGCCGAGCGCCGCCAGATAATCAGCAAGCGCAGCAGCTTCTCGGAAGCCGAAGTTGCCATGCAGCTGAAGGCGGTACGTCGCGAGAATTTCACGCGACACGGCGCAACATCACGGTCGACCGTGCTCCGACATGAATCGCGGTGCCCGCGGCGCAGCGCGGACCAGCAGTTTCCAGCGACGCGGCGGCAGTATCCAGAATGCGCTGCCACGACTTGCCCCAGTCCAGATCCGGGATGACGAAATCGAGTGCTTCGTAGTGAGCGTTGAAGATCACATAGTAGGTCTCATCAAGCGCGCGACTACCGTCCGCGTTTAGGTCCGGTATGCTGCGCCCGCCCAAATAGACTCCCACCGATTTTGCAAAACCCACGTTCCAGTCTTCCGCCGACATCTCGGTGCCGTCGGGCTTGAACCATCCGATGTCTTTGGGGCCGCCTGCGCGGATCGGCCGCCCCCGAAACCAGGACTTGCGCCGAAAGATGCGGTGCCTCTTGCGCAGTGCCACCAGCGCCCGGGTATATTCCAACAAGGCCGAATCGGCCCCGTCCCAATCGAGCCACGAAAGCTCGTTGTCCTGGCAATAGGCATTGTTATTGCCACGCTGGGTGCGCCCGATTTCGTCTCCGGACAGAATCATGGGCACGCCCTGGGAAAGGAGCAGGCTGACCAGCAGATTGCGAGCCTGCCTGGCACGCAGCGCGACGACCTCCGGGTCCTCACTCGGTCCTTCGACACCGCAATTCCAGGAACGATTGTGATTCTCGCCGTCGCGATTGTCTTCACCGTTCGCTTCGTTGTGCTTGTCGTTGTACGAAACCAGGTCGCGCAAGGTGAAACCGTCATGGGCGGTCAGGAAGTTGATGCTGGCATGGGGTTGACGCCCCGACGTCTCAAAAAGATCCGAGCTTCCCGTAAAGCGTGAGGCAAATTCGGCCAGGGTCTGATCGGCGCCCCGCCAATAGTCGCGTACGCAGTCGCGGAATCTCCCATTCCATTCCGACCAGCCTGGTGGAAACCCGCCCAACCGATAGCCTCCATCGCCCAGGTCCCAAGGCTCGGCGATCAATTTCACGTTACTCAAAACGGGGTCCTGGGCTACCGCGCCCAAAAAATTGCCGAACCGATCGAATTGCTCGGAACCCCGTGCCAGGGTAGTTGCCAGGTCGAATCGGAAGCCATCCACGTGCATTTCGATGACCCAGTAGCGCAGACTATCCATAATCAGGCGCAGGACAGCGGGATGTACGACGTTCAGGGTGTTGCCGCATCCGGTGAAGTCCGTGTAATAGCGCCGATCGTCGGGACGCAGTCGATAGTAGGACGCGTTATCGATACCCCGGTAGCAAAGTGTCGGTCCGAGATGGTTTCCTTCGGCCGTGTGGTTGTAAACCACGTCAAGAATAACTTCGATCCCGGCGGCATGCAGCCGCTTCACCATTTCCTTGAACTCGCCCACCTGTTGGCCGGAGGAGCCGCGCGACGAGAAACGTGAGTCAGGCGCGAAAAAGCCAACCGTGCTGTATCCCCAGTAGTTGGTTAATCCGCGCGTGATCAGGCTCGCCTCCGCGATGGAATGATGCACTGGCATCAATTCGACAGCGGTAACTCCAAGCCTTCTGAGATGTTCGATTACCGGCTCCGATCCCAACCCCATATAAGTTCCGCGCTCCGATTCCACAATCTTAGGGTGACGGGCGGTAAAGCCCTTGACGTGGAGTTCGTAAACGATGGTATCGCTCCAGGGAACTCGAGGGGGTCGATCGTCGCCCCACTCAAACGCCGGATCGGTTACTATGCTTTTTGGAATTGCAGCGGCGTTGCTGCGATTGTCGCGGCGCAGGTCTTCGAGCCTTCCTCCCGCCCGGTAGCTAAGCAGGCTCTCGTATGAGCGAACCTGACCTTCAATCGCTTTGGCGTAGGGGTCTATCAACAGCTTGGAAGCGTTAAAGCGCCGGCCATTTGCGGGATCGTACGGTCCCCGTACCCGGCACGCGTAGCGCTGCCCGGGCGCGAGTCCCGGCACATATACGTGCCAAATGTGATCGGTCCGCTCTCCCAGTCGGATGATCGAGCTCGGCAGTGGTGAATCGGCATTATCGAATAGACAGACGTCGACTCCTTCAGCCGTCTCCGAAAAGAAAGCAAAGTTAACTCCCCGTCCGTCCCACGACGACCCCAGGGGAGAATTCTGCCCGGGGCGGACTTTTCCGACTTTGGTACTGACGTTCATTTTTTTGCCCGGGGATGAAGATTGCGCGGTTTGGCGGGGAGGTCTACCGCGTTCATGACGGGCTAGTAGCGCAATCGAGGGGGTTAACGAGTGCCGAGTCTCAAACCTTAATGAGCGGTTCCTGGATCCATTGAATGTCCGTATGGACCAAGTCTACCCCGCCGACCGCGAGAGCGAGCTGCTGAGCGGGTAAAGCCATGTCCGCTTTTGGAACTAGGCCGCTGAGCGTGACGGTCCCCCCAACGCATTTCACTTTTATCCGGGACTGCCGAGTCCTCGGATCGCTCTGCAGGGCGCTCCGCACTCGGGTCGCGAGGGCAAGGTCGGCGAAAGAGGACGCGATTGGAGAGCTGAGGGTCGATTTCATCCGTTCGTGTCCTTTCTGTATCTTCACAAAGGGGTCGGCGCTAGCGGAGCAATCGGTGGGCCAAAAATTGTTAAGGGTGGCTCGGAGGGTTTTCATCTTGTCCGGTGCACTGAGAATTTTTTTCACAGTTCTTCTGTCCAAGGGCCGGTCTCGGCTTCGGTAAAAAAGGCCGTTGACCGGAATAGCTTGGGGACTTTATCGAGAGCAGCTGTGCCAGCAGAACTGGAGCCATCAAGAGCAGGGGGCGCGGCAGATTTCTCTTGGCCTGCGGTCGGGTGACGGCCACAAAAAGAGCCAGCCTTATCCGCGATTCCTTCGCGCGCCATGCTTTACGAATGGAGTAGTCTAAGCCGAGGATACCGACCGGTCCTAGTCGAACCTGCCGGCTTAATTCATCTTCTGACGCTCGGGCTCCTCCTTTTGCGCAGGTTTTACAAGCGTCGACCAGAAAAATGATCCTGAACTTAATGGATCATACCGACAAAGCTCATCTTGATTAGCTAAAACTGCAGCGGACTCAGCTTCGATCGCTCTTTCACCGGGCACAGCACTTGCGTGGACTTCGGATGCTTAAAAGCGAGGTGGGTTGATGGATCGCACGACCGGTGCAGCGCGAAAGTCTTCGCTGTGGTGGCGGCGTTGGAGCAAAGAGGGGGGCAGCTGCCGGTGCTGGCCGCGGGAGCAATTGTCGCTGCAAGCGCGTTGGCGGCGCTCGCGAACCCACGCGGTTCGGTCAGCATCGCGCTGGCTGGTGGCGTGGGTCTGGTGACTGGTCGCAGCCGTCGTCTACACCCACCGCCATCGAGATTCGGTGATCACCGCGCTCCTGCTCACGGAGATGTTGAGTGCCAATGTTTTCATGCCAGTTGAGTCCAGCACCGCCATCCACTCGGCTCTCAACTTCAACCTTTTTCAAATCCGACTCCCAGCTCTTGAGCACAGCATTCGGTTTCGCTCAGTCAAGTCGGTTTAGCTATGTCTCAGCACATTTATCCGCGTAGGTATTGTGTTCGCCCTATTGTACGCCTTTGACACTCATGGAGCTTCAGCTTCCCAACCCAGATAAGCCGCAGAGCAGCCCGTTTTCTGACCTTGCAGGCGACTACCAGCGGTCGCGAGCGCAATCATCGAGCCATGATTGGATTGGCGTAATTGTTCGCGGCCTTGCTCTCCCTTTGAGTCCGGCGACGGCGATTTTCTTGGCGATAATACTGGCGGGCACGCTGCTCGTTTCGATCAACAGCGAATCACCTTACGCGCACATCGCGATCCCGGCACTTCTGGCGGGAGCGGCACTCGTCTGGTGCTCCTCGCAGACCGTTGTCGATCCGCGATGGCTCGCACTCGCCCTGACCTTCGAGGAGGTTCTCCCCTACGTCAATTTAATCCCTCTCGACCCGAACACGCGATGGTTTATTCGCTATCCGTTGCTGATCGCGTTCTGCGTTCCGGCCGTCCCAAGGGTCCTCAAGTCCGGCTTTCTCAAACGCGGCCACATTCCTTTTGTTCTGATCTACTTTGCCTGGGCGACTATCAGTCTGATCTACTCCGAGTATCCGGCGATCTCTGCGGGCAGGTTGTTTCCCGCTATTCTCGTCGTGTTGGCTGCCATCCTGATCGCGTCACTGGTCAGCGATGCTGACGATGTCACTACGGTTCTTTCCCGTTTCTTCCTGGGGTGCAGTTTCCTTGCCGGACTTGCCGCGCTGACAGCAACCGTCTTTCCCGTGAAGGTCATGATTGAAGGGGAAGAGGTGGCCCCAATCGGCGTTTACAATTGGATTACCGACCCATCCGGTGTTGTGCGTTTCAGCGGCTACACCACTGTACCAAATGAAATCGGATCACTGATGCTCGTTACAGTCGGCGTGGGTCTCGTGATCTGGCCCCGGTACAAGGGGCTGCGCCGGTTCGGAATCGCAATTGTGATGTTGTCCACGATGATATTCGCGGCCATGGCCGATTCGCGCTCACCCTTCATCGCGCTGGGCGTCAGTGTCGGCATCTTCCTCGTGTGGCGCTATCGATGGCGCGGATTGGTGCTTGTCGGCGCCTTGGCGATCTGCGCAATCACCGCGTACCAGATCTACGGATTGGGCGAGAACGCCGCGCTAGCGCGCGACGTCAGCACGTTCACGGGACGAACCGAAGCATGGAAGTTCGAGTTACGCAAAATAGTCGAGCGTCCGCTTACAGGTTACGGATATTCGGTTGAGGGAGCCATTTTTCAGGATCGTACCTTTCCCAACTGGGAGGAGTTCTGGGATTTCGGCCCCAATACTTCGCTGCACAATTCATACATGTCGGTTGTGGTGGGGCTCGGATTTCCGGCGCTCATCCTTTTTTTGTATATCGTAGTCACGCCCTGGACATCGCTGTTCCGTCGCGACGACGGAGACCCATGGCGGCTCAGACCGGTGTTTTTCTTCATCGTCTTGCCGGCATTCATCATCGGCTTCGATGAAACGGGTCTCGCCGACCCGCGCTACCCGAAGGGAGTCATTTTCTTTATTTGCTGGGCGCTCGCCGAGTGCCAGCGTCTTGAGGCGCAAGAGGCTCATCAGAGGGAATTCATGAGCAACCATTCGACCTTCGCGACGATTATTGGCGCGGCTGTAGTGATGATGGCGATAGTGCTGGGCACTTCGAGCGCTTTGGCCTCCGACTATTACGTGGCCAACGGCAATGACAGTTATTCAGGGAGAAGCACTTCGGGAAAACATTGTTCAAGGTTGACCGCTTCCCTTTTCAGGCTGGAGATGTGGTGCACAGGCGCGCGGTTCGATCAGAAGGAGGTGCTCAAACCCGAAGGCAGCGCCGATTCGAATTTCAGAGGCGTCACGTTTATGCCGTGAAGCCGGTTATCAGCACGCGTTCACCTGCATGCCCGATCTCGCGAATCCGCAGGCATTTCGTGATTCGACGGGTGCGCGTTGATCCTGCAGACTGGGCTCCGGAATTCTAGCTCAAGATAATGGGCGTCTATCGATGGATCCCGGAGGCCATAGTGTTAAAGCGGCGAATCCTCAACGGTTTGCAGGGGCAGTCGCCCGCGTCTCGCGGCTCGGCGATCCCTTTGAGTGACATAGCGGCCCAGGCGCGATGTATATCTTCGACGAACTTGATGCCCTGCCGGTGTTGGCGGCTCCGGAACTAACGGCGGCGCGCATGTCGGCCCTGCAAGCGGCGGCGACAAGGGCGGAAACTCCGCTAGCGCTGGTGGTCAGGGCGAAAACGGCGCCGTGGTTTGCTCGTTCTATTAAAGTGCAATGCGCATTCTGAAAGTCCTTGTTTTGGTCCTCGTGCTGGCCTGGGCGGGTGCGGCCCACGCAGTCCAAACCTACTACTTCGATCAGACTAACGGCAGCGACTCGAACGCGCCCTGCACGAACATAACCCTACCCTGCCAGACCCTGGCCGAGGCTGGGAATATTGCGCCCAACCCTGGCGACACCATCGCCTTGCACGATGATCGGGTGTGGCGCGAGCAGTTCACGATACACAACGGAGGTGCGGCGGGTAACCCGGTTATTATTACTGACTACGGTAATGGTGTTGACAAGCCGCTGATTGAAGGGAGCCAGAACCTAACCGGCTGGACCCTGTCGTCCGGTTCGATTTGGGTTATCTCGCAGAGTACCCAGGTCCATCGCGTGTACGAAGCCGACACCGCAGACGCGACTCGTGTCGTCCCGGGCTTCGGCCTTATTGAGGCTTGCGCGATCACGGGCGGCACCGTGTTGGGCGAGTGCCAGGTCGCCAACATGCAGGCAGGCTCGTTCTTCATGGACAACACCAACCACTTCCTTTATGTGTGGCTACCCGACTCGGGCAATCCCAACAACCACACTATGGAAGGCTCGACAATCCAGTTCGGAATTACCGCGCAGTACAATGACAGTCCCGCCTGCAAGATGTGCTACATCACCATTCAGAACATCCAGATACGTTTTCAGTCTAAGGCTGCGATTTTCATGGACAGTTGGGAAAATCCAGGTTGTGCAAATAACGGGGGATTGCTGGGTATAACTATAAACAACATTGTAGCCTCCAACACCAGCACGGGGATTGTGGACGCCGGTTACGATAACCAAATCAGTATCGAAGACGATGCCTCGTGCCCAGGCCGGTCCAACGATATTATCGAGAACAGCAAAGCCTCGTGGTGCGGGGGCCACAATTGTATTCAGGTACACGGAGTGAGCGACGTTTCTGTCATTAATAACGAAGCATCCCACGGGAATCACAATCTGATCGACGGCAAGGAGGGGGTGAATATGTATTTCGCCAACAACTATGCCCACGATATGACTAACGGCGGTTCCTGTTACTACATGGAATCTCGGAATACCCGCAAAAATGCTACTGCCACCTGGGCAAACAATATTTGCTACAACTCGCAGAACGGCTTTCAGTGCGGGGGTACGGTCTTCTCTACTTCTCTCCCGACAACCTGTAATGCGTACAACAACACCATGTATTCGCCGACAAGGGGACTGGGGCAGGCGTGCTTTGTCTCGGGTGGGACCAATCCGTCACCCGCGAGTGTTACTTTTAACCTGTATAACAACCTCTGTTTCAATACGGATGGTGGAATGTCCAACACCAGTTCGACCAACCAGACACTCAACCTGCACTGTACCGATTACTTCCCTTCGCCTTCGGCGGGGTGGAAGTGGAACGGCAGGTTCATTACAGCCCTGGCAGCGTGGCAGGCAACCGGCACCAACTTCGATAAAGACAGTTTCATCGGTGATCCGAAGTTTGCAACCACAACCCCCACCTTCACCCTCGGCGCTGGGTCTGCAGCCATGCACGCAGTACCGCAGCAATGCATGGTGGGCTTCGGTTACAACATCGGGGCAGCACAGAACGGCTACCAGACCGGCAAGCGGAGGCGCTAGGTGCCGGATCGGCTTCCACCGAAAACTAGCCCAACCACTGGTCAAGATTCAGCTTCTCGGTTTTACGCCGGATCTCGACCGAGCACTCGCGGCGCGCTGTCCGCTACGGGAGCGTTTTACGTCAATGACCAGGGCTACTTCGCCAACCCCTTGATCTTCTCGGCGCTGAGCGCCAGTTCGAGGGCAACCCACTTTTGCGGCGGTGCGTTTTGGTCACCAACTTCAACTCCGCTCAAAGAGCGCGTTGGTCGATTCGAAATACCCGGTTGGAGAGAAATTTTCTGCAAAACCAGATGCACGAACGTGAGCATCTGGTCCGTCCATCGGCGCGGACGTTGAATTTTCTCTTGTAGTACCCAAGAAAACCTGCAAAGCAGGTCTGGCTCGATGATTGTTTATCGTCGTGGCCAATGGGCCAGGAATAAAAGCGATGTCTATCTTCGCTAGCGCTAAGCTCAAAACCGCAAATTCTGGTTCCTTTAAAATTGACACGGAAGGGGGTCTCCCAAGGGCTGAGCTCAGAGTTCGCCAGCCCGAAACGCCGCAATGGCCCAGACGCCGGTTCAGATCGCAATTGAGCGAATAGCGGTCGGTGGACCGCGCGCGGCGCATCGTACCCGGCCCGCCACCGGTGAAAGTAAACCTTGGCAGCGGAATGTTTGTGGCGCGCGCCTGTATCAACCTTGACGCAAGTCTGAAGACGTTGCCGAGCGGTTTTTAGCCAGGTCCAAGGGGACAAACGAAGTCTTCGCCTGTCTCACCGTCCGGGCCGGGAGTAGATTTTACAGAGATTGCGGAAAACCTTACGGATTGTAGAAGATGGACAGGGGCCGCCGTGTGGCGCTTTCGGCTTTGGAGAAGTCCTTTGTTTTTGAAAGTTTTGCGATCCGACCGGCGCTGGCATGACTTGCATGTCGGACATCCCCAAGTTTGGGATGGTTGAAAGAGCGGGGGGTTTTTTCGAAATGGAGCGGCATCTGATTCCTTTGCCCTCCAGACTTTGTGCATGATCGCCGGGGCCTGCGGGACGAATAAGCACGTGTGAGCTGAAACTCGTTGTCCTGCATTTTGCCTTGCTGATTGCCGCCTAAGCCGATACGCCCGAGAAAATTAAGAGACGCGCCATGCGAAACTGACGTATATTGATCGTGGCTAACAAAAAAGCGGGAGCAGAGGCTCCGGGTATCACTGGAATGTCGGCGAAACGGATACTCGTGGTCGAGGACGATTTGTCGACACGAGAGGCCTGGCGAGAACTGATCACATCATGGAGCTTCGAGGTAAGCGTGGCGGAAGATGGCGTCCGCGCGCTTGATCTGATCACATCTTACGGTCCCGACATAATGCTTCTCGATCTCCGCCTGCCTCGCAAGGACGGTCTCACCGTCTTGCGCGAGATGCGCGAGCGGGGAATCGAGGTACCGACCATCGTGATCTCCGGGGAGGGGGAGATTCCGGACGCGGTCGGCGCGATCAAACTCGGCGCGTATGAGTACCTTTGCAAGCCGGTCGATATCGCGCTGCTGAAGCACCTGATTGGCAACCTGGTCGCACATCTTTCGGTCAGTCGGGAAAACGAACTCCTGCGCCGCCGCCTGATGAGGGCGGGGGCGCTCGGGGAGCTGGTCGGAAATTCCGCCGCGATGAAGCGCGTGATGGCGCTGATCGAACAGGTGGCTCCCACCTCCGCGTCGGTCCTCATCCTGGGTGAAAGCGGTACCGGCAAGGAAATCGTCGCGCGGACCATCCATAACCGCTCGACCCGCGCCAACCGGCCGTATGTTGCGATCAATTGCGCGGCGCTCCCGGATACCCTCATGGAGAGTGAACTCTTCGGGCATGAGCGGGGCGCCTTCACCGGTGCCGATCGGCGCCGCGAAGGATGCTTCGAGCTGGCCAGCAGCGGAACGCTGTTGCTCGACGAAATCGGCGAAATGAAGATAGAGCTGCAGGCCAAGCTGCTGCGGGTGCTCGAGGAAGGCAAGGTGCGCAGGCTTGGCGCGACCAGCGAAGTCGCGACCGACGTGCGGGTGATCGCCGCATCAAATCGCGACCTCGAAACCGCGCGCCAGGAGGGCCGATTCCGCGAGGATCTCTACTATCGGCTCAACGTGTTTGCGATCAAACTACCTCCGCTTCGCGAGCGGCCCGAGGACATCCCGATTCTGGCCGAACGCTTCATTCAAGAATGTTCCGCCTCGGCAGGGGACAAGGCGGTCCGCGGCATCGACAATGGCTGCATGGAGTTTCTCAAAGCGTACCACTGGCCTGGGAACGTGAGGCAACTGCGTAACGTAATCGAACGCGCATTGATTATGACCGCCGGACCGCTGGTGAGCTCGGAGGATTTGCCCGCGGAGATCACTCGACCGTCACGGTCTGTAGGCGCACGGTTCGAAGTCTCGCTCGGCTGTTCGCTCGATGACGTCGAGCGCGACCTGAT
>Ga0126373_10001388_pt1 | contig 17203 bp, 18 predicted proteins | sample PanSoiMetPlot_11_FD_92545 | JGI IMG/M metagenome (GOLD analysis project Ga0126373, IMG submission 92545) | Tropical forest soil microbial communities from Panama - MetaG Plot_11 | ecosystem: Environmental > Terrestrial > Soil > Tropical forest > Bulk soil | place: Panama | collected 2016-02-17 | reverse complement strand
CTACGCGGCGGCCGCGGCGCAGAGCGTCATCGCCGACGTACTGGCCAGCGTCGTGATCGGCCGCAGCGCCCTGGACGTGCCCGGAGCGGCCGAGGCCATGGCCCGCGCAGTGCGGAACATCGGGCGGCCCGGGATCGCGGCGACCGCCATCTCCGCGGTGGACACGGCGCTGTGGGATCTCAAGGCCCGGCTGCTCGGCGTCCCGCTCTCCCGGCTGCTCGGCCAGGCGCACGACAGCGTCCCCGTCTACGGCAGCGGGGGTTTCACCAGCTACGACGACGGCCAGACCCGCGAGCAATTGACCGGCTGGGTAGCGAAGGATCACATCCCGCGGGTGAAGATCAAGATCGGCGAGAGCTGGGGCACCCGCCCGCACCGGGACCTCGAGCGGGTGGCCCTGGCCCGCGAGGTCATCGGGCCGGACACAGAACTCTACGTGGATGCCAACGGCGGCTACAGCGCCGGGCAGGCGGTACGTATCGCGGCCCGGCTGGCTGATTATGGCGTGACCTGGTTCGAAGAACCGGTGTCGTCGGAGGACCTGGCCGGGCTGGCCGCAGTGCGGCGGCAGGTTCTGCCCGATGTGGCTGCGGGGGAATACAGCTGGTCGCTGGCCGACTCGGCGCGGCTCATCGCCGCCGGTGCGGTGGACTGCCTGCAACTGGACGTGACTCGCTGCGGCGGCATCACCGAGTTCCTGCGGGGGTCGGCCCTGGCGGCGGCTCACAACCTCCAGGTCTCCGGGCACTGCGCACCCAACCTGCACGCACGCGTCGGCGTCGCCGTGCCGAACCTGAGGCACGTGGAGTACTTCCACGACCACCAGCGGATCGAGCGGATCTTGTTCGACGGCGCCCTGAGCCCCGACGCCGGGGCCCTGGCGCCTGACCCGGACCAGCCAGGCCTCGGCCTGACGTTCCGGGATTCCGATGCCGAACGCTACCGGCATCGCTGAACGGAGGCATCCGATGCCGAGAATCGCGGTATTGGCTCACGCTGGCAAGAGCTTCGGCGGCGGTCTGACCGAGCTCCGGGAGGTGCTAGCGCGGGAGGGCGTGGCCGATCCGCTCTGGTACGAGGTGGCGAAGAGCCGCAAGGCGCCGAAGTACGCCCGCCGCGCGCTGACGCAGGGCGCTGACGTGCTGTTCGTTTGGGGCGGCGACGGGATGGTCCAGCGCTGCATCGACGCGGTGGCCGGAACGAAGGTCGTGCTAGCGATCCTCCCGGCCGGCACAGCGAATCTGCTGGCGGAGAACCTGCAGATTCCCGCCGATCTCACCGAGGCCGTGCGGGTCGGGCTGCACGGGGAGCGGCGCCCGATCGACACCGGATCGGTGAACGGCGAGCATTTCGCGATGATGGCGGGCGCGGGATTCGACGCCCGGATGATCAAGGAAGCCGACCGGGGCATGAAGAGCCGGATCGGCCGCGCGGCGTACCTCTACGCGGGGGCCAGGAACCTCAGCGCACGCCGGGTGAAGGCCGCCATCGATGTGGACGGCAGCCGGTTCTTCACCGGCCGGGTCTCCTGTGTCTTGGTGGGGAACGTGGGCAGGGTCCTGGGCGGGATCGAGGCCTTCCGCGGGGCGCGGCCGGACGACGGGCGACTCGAACTCGGTGTGGTCACCGCCAGGAACCTGGTCGAGTGGAGCCGGACGCTGGGGCGGCTCGCACTGGGCCAGCCGGAGAAGTCGCCGTTCGTGGAGGTCACTAGCGGCAAGAAGTTCCGGGTCCGTTTCGACCGGGACTTTCCCTACGAGCTGGACGGCGGTGCGCGCCCCGCGGCCAGGAAGCTGCGGATCAAGGCCAAGCCCTCCTCGGTCACGATCTGCGTTCCCGCGGCGTCGGCGGACGGTTCCCGCGTCGCTTAGATCGCCGCGGCTCCGGGGCCTCCGCGACCGGTGGCTGATCCGGCAGAGCGCGTGGAGGCTAGCTCAGCGCTGTTGTACCGCTCGGCGCGCCGCGGATCCGGGGGCAGCCGTCGTGGCCGCCGGCTGGCGCCGGCCGCCGCGGGTAGCGGGGGCCGACTGGGCGCGGCCATCTGAGTTGGGCCTGATCAAGACCGTGGCTGCGGTAAGCCAGAGGGCGGCGAACAGAAGGCTGCCGAGGATGTCGGTCGGGTGGTGCTCACCCCGGTACATGCGGGAGATCGCGACCAGCACCGGCATGGCAATCGCCGGGATGAGGAACAGCCACCGCCACCAGCCCCGGGCGTGGCCGATGACCAGGATCGCCACCGCGACATAAAGGCAGCAGGTCGCCGCCTCGTGCCCGGATGGGTAGGCCGAGGTCGGCAGGTGCTGGTCGAGGTGCGTAACATCCGGCCGGGGCCGCTTGACGACCGCGGCGGCGGTAAGGAACGCGGCGAGTTCCCCGGCCATGACGGTGGCGACGAACAGGACCGGCCGCCAGTGCCGGGTGATGGCGAGAAACACCACGCAGGTGGTGAGCGCCACGATCAGGATCGCCTGGGTCGCGCCGAGGGTGCTGAGGACCAGGCTCCAGCGGTCCCCGCCGGGTGTGCGGTGGGCGGCGAACCAGTTCGGGATCGTGTGGTCGCCCAGCACGTTGCCGTTCCCGTACCTGGTGACCAGCTCGCCGGCGCCGATGACGACGCCCACGATCAGCACCCAGGCGACTACGATCCCGGCCGCGGTGCGGCCCCGGTCGCGGACGCGCGCGTTACCCCTGGCGGGCTCCGGCTGGGCCGGCCTGAGATCGGCGCGCGCCTCGGGCTCCAGCCCCTCGGTCACCGGGCCGGTCACCGGCAGGCCGGCCGCGTCCCGGGTCAGCTCGAAGGCGAACGCGGTGAGGCCGAGCCAGGCGATCCCGACCGCCCACGCGCCCACCACGTCGGATAGGTAGTGGACGCCGAGCAGGATCCGGCTGATCCCGATCAGGGCCACGAGCACGACGATCACTCTGATGAACACCGTGCGCCACCGGCCCCGGGCCGCGGGCAGGAACACGAGAAGCACCGCGCCGTAGCAGACGATCGAGCCGAGCGCGTGCCCGCTGGGGAAGCTGTTCCCGGTGCCGTGGGCGATCGGGTGCGCGACCACCGGGCGCAGCCGGCCGACCAGCGATTTGAGGACCGGGTCCAGGATGAGCGCGCCCGCGCCGGTGACCAGCAGATAGATCGCCAGCCGCCACTGCCGCCGGAGCGCGAGGACGACGGCCGTGGCCCCGACGACCGTCCACAGCACACCGTCACTGCCCAGCCAGGTCACCGCCTTGACCACCGCGACGAGCGTGGCATTCCCAGCGATCAGGCCGTTGATGCCGGCCGCGGCGCCGTGGTCGGCCGCCTCCAGCGGGGCCCAGCGCAGGCGCACTAGGACGAGCAGGACCGCGAAGGTCAGCGCGGCGGCGGTGACGCCGGCTAGCGGCGCGAGGCTGCGCCGCCGTCGGCTGAGGGCGCGTGATGACATGAACCCCAAGCTGCCCCCCCCGCGGGGGTTCACACCCTGCCCGTTCACCCCTGCATACGCAGGTGTGGCCCGGGCAGTAGGTGAGACGATGCGCGGGCATCAGGGCCGGGAGGTGCGCGACCGTGTGGGAGCGGCTCGAGCGGTACGAGATGAGGTACCTGGCGCGTCGCGCCGGAACCACCGAACCGGGCCAGCCCCCGGATCCGTCCCGGCCGGTCGGCACTGACCTACTGCCGCAGATCGAGCACATCGTCGTCCTGATGATGGAGAACCACTCCTACGACAACTACCTCGGCATGCTCCACGGCCGTGGCGAGGGCTTCCCGCTCGAGGCGGACGGCGAGCCCGTGGTGTCGAACCCGGGCACCGACGGTGAGCTGGTGCCTGCGCACCACCTGCCCTCCACGGTCCAGCACCCGGAGGCGCCCTCGCAGAGCTGGCATGCGAGCCACCTGCAGTGGTGGCACGGGACCTGCCGGGGGTTCGTGGCCGGTAACCAGGAGATGCTGCCCGACGCCGATCCCGCCATCAGCATGGGCTACTGGACCGAGGCCGACATCCCGTTCTACTACGGCCTGGCTCGGGCCTTCCCGCTCGCCGACCACTGGTTCAGCTCATGCCTGGGGACCACGTTTCCCAACCGCCGTTTCCTCATCGCGGGAACCGCACACGGCCTCATCGACGACCTGCCGTACGATCTGCTCGACTACCCGCCCGCCGGGACCATCTTCGACCTGTTCACCAAGCACGGGATCTCCTGGGCCAACTACCATTCGGTGCCCGATGACAAGCACATGGCCCGGCGTTATGCCCATCACACGCGCCGCATGGCCCGGCGGCGGCTGCAGCGCATGGGCCGGTCGCTGCGCGGGGTGACCGAGGGAGTCCAGAAGGACCTGCAGTTCACCGCCAACGTCTTCCCGCTCGGCATCGCCCGGTACATGCTGCACGTCCGCAGCACCGACCAGTTCTTCGCTGACGCCGAGGCCGGCACGCTGCCCTCGTTCAGCATCGTGGACCCCGATTTCGACGTCTACTCCGAGGAGAACCCGCAGGACATCAGCAAGGGCGAGAGCTTCGCCGCCGAGGTGATCAACACGGTCATGCACGGCAAAGGGTGGCCCCGCACCCTGCTGATCTGGGTGTACGACGAGCACGGCGGCTACCACGACCATGTCCCGCCGCCCGCCGCGGTACCCCCCGATGACGTGGAGGGCCGCAGCCTCACCGGGACCCCGTCCCGGCCCCAGCGCCTGCTGCGGGTGATCCTCCCCCGCCAGGTCCACACCGCGGAGAATGAGACGGAGGGGCCACACCGCTACGACCGGTACGGGTTCCGGGTGCCCGCCGTGATCGTGTCACCGTACGCGCGGCCCGGCTACGTCTGCTCCGAGGTGTTCGATCACACCTCGGTGCTCAAGCTCATTGAGGAGAAGTGGAACCTGCCCGCGCTCACCGCGCGTGACGCGGCAGCGGTCTCGCCGCTCGGTGCGCTGGACCTGACCGGGCCGCCGGCCTTCCTCGACCCACCGTCGTTGCCCAAACCCAGCCTGACGTGGGGTTCCTGGTAGCTGGACCGGCTGGCCAAGCCCGCGTCGACGTTTGATGTGGCGCCTGCGAGGAAGAGACGGGCATGCGATCACTGGCTACCGCCCGTGCCGCAGGCACGGCAAGGCGCGCATCAGACAGCCCGGCATCGCGAGCGCTGGCCCGGGCGGGCCTCACCGCACGCGGGGTCCTCTATATCCTCATCGGCTGGGTCGCGATCCTGGTCGCGCTCGGTCAGACCTCGCACGAGGCGGACCAGCAGGGCGCCCTCCAGCTGCTGGCCGGCCAGCCCTACGGCCTGGTCTCGCTGTGGCTGCTCGGCATCGGGTTCGCCGGCTACGCGTTCTGGCGGCTCAGCGAAGCTGCGTTCGGCGTCACCGGTGAGGGGAATGGCGCCGGCGCCCGGCTGAAGTCCCTGGTCCGGGCGCTGATCTACGCCTTCTTCGCCTACCTGACATTTAAGATCATCGCTGGTACAGGTACCGGGAGCCAGACCAAGAAGCAGCAGGACCTGACCGCCACGGTCATGCACCACCCCGGCGGGCAGTGGCTGGTCGGCATCGTCGGCCTGGTCATCGTGATCGTCGGCTTGATGCTGGTCTTCGAGGGCATCCGCGGCAAGTTCCTCAAATACCTGCAGCTGTCGCAGCTGAGCCCCCGGAAGCGCCGCCTGGTTGAGCGGCTCGGCGTGATCGGGACCGCGGCCCGCGGCGCCGTGTTCGCGCTTGTCGGCGTGCTAGTGATCGACGCGGCCGTCACCTACCAGCCGGCCAAGGCCGGCGGCATCGACAAGGCGCTGCTCACGTTGCGCAACGAGCCGTTCGGCGAGTTCCTGCTGATCCTGGCGGCGCTCGGCCTGATCATCTTCGGCGCCTACGGCTTGTGCGAGGCCCGCTGGCGGCGGGTCTGAGCGCATGGACCTGGCCCGCGACGCCGAGGAGGTGGCCGGCCAGCTCGACGGGCTGGTCGCGCCCGCCCGTGAGCCGGAGAACGCCGTTCTGGTGGACAACGCGCGGGTGGTCAAGTGGGCGGGCCCGGCGTTCGCGCTCTTCTCACTGATCCTGCTACCGTGGATCGCCTACCTGGCGTATTCACTTCCCGCGCGCCAGGTGTCGGCCGACTACGACGTCGCCTGGGCGGGCTTCGACGTCATGCTCCTGGCCGCCCTGGCCGGCACGGGTTACTTCGCGCTCCGCCGGTCCCGGTATCTCGCGACGGCCGCGACCTCGGCAGCGACCCTGCTCGTCGTGGACGCCTGGTTCGACGTCATGACCACGCTGCCGCGCCCGCGTCTCGAGCCGATCGCCCTGGCCGCGGGAGTGGAGCTTCCGCTGGCGGCGGTGTGCGTCTGGCTGAGCCTCCACACCCAGCAGCTCGCCGAGCGGCGGCTGGTCCTGCTGCTCCGCCGCGGCCGGAAGACGGAAGTACGCAGCCGCTGACAGGAGCTACCGGCCGCTCGCGGCTACCCGTCATTGCTGGCCGGAACGCGCACCAGCAGGCAGCCCGGGTTCAGGGTGACCCTGAACTGGCGCGTGGTTCCGGCCACCTCCCCGTCGACCTCCCACGGCCGGGCGCGGCTGGCCTGGACGGTCAGCTCATGGCAGGTCAGCTGGGCCACCCGGCCGGTCCTGCGTTGCAGCAGCACGTCGGCGGCGAGCCGCAGCCACCCCGTCCATCGCGAGGCGGCCAGCACCGCCACGTCCAGGACGCCGTCATCGGGCGCCGCGTCCGGCAGCAGCTGCACATTGCCCTGCAGCGAGCCGACGTTACCGACGATCACGCCGCTGGCCCAGCGGCGCTGCGGCGGGCCAAGGTTAAGCGCGAGCAGATTCCCGGTGCCGCACGGCAGTATGCCAAGCGGGACCCCCGACCCGGCGATGCCGCCCACGCAGGCGGTGATGGTCCCGTCGCCGCCGCTGGCCAGCACCAGGTCAGCACCGGATCGCACGGCCTCACGCGCCAGCCGCTCACCCGTGTCATCTGGCCTGGTCTCCAGCCAGAGCGATTCTGCCCAGCCACAGCCGGCCATAGCGTCGTTGACGGTGGCCCGGACGCCGCCGATGTCGTCGTGCTTCGCCGGGTGGATCACCACCGCGGCGCGTTTCACCTGGAGGCCGCCAGCAACTCAAGCGAGGCCTGCATCGCCTTGAGCTGAGCGCTGAGGCCAGCGATGTCGCCTTTGCTTGCGCTCTGCTCTTCCTTCTTGAGGGTGAGAACCAGCTGCCCGTTGGGCTCCATCACGCCGGTCGCGACCTCCGTGAGGTCGTCGCCATTCTGCACCCGGATGGCGTGGTCCACGTCGGTCGGCCGCAACGACAGCCGCCGGGCTGCGCCGGGGAGGAAGCGGCCGTTCTCGATGATGGTCGTGGGCTTGCCCTCGAGCACGCGTGCGGCCCGCTTGCTGACGGCCAGCCACCGGTTCAGCGCCGCGTTGACGGCGACCAGGGTGGCCGCGCCGATGATTCCTCCCAGGAGACTGGTGTCGCTGCCGATGATGGCGTTCTGAACGACGTTGGACAGCAGGAACAAGACGACGAAGTCGAACATGTTGAGAGTGGCCAGGTCGCGTTTGCCGGTAAGCCGGAACAAGATCAGTATCGCGGCGTACATCAGGAGGGTACGCAGGATTTTCTCCGCGATCGGGATCTGGACAGCAAACATTGAGTGCCACACGGGACTCACTCCTCCCATTGCGGGAGGACCAGGTGTCAGGTGCCGGACCTTACCGGCGAGCCCTGGCGTCTGGCTGCCGGTCGGCCGCGCCCGGGCGCTGGCCGCAGGCAGCGCGGTCTGCCCCATGCCGCCGGACGTACCACCAGATCGCGATGATGAGGCCGATCACCACCACCCCCGCGATGATGTAGGTAGGACCACGGAAGGCGCTGGCGATGGACTGCCAGTTGGAGCCGACCGCGTAGCCGGCGTAGGCGAGCGCGGCGATCCACGGGATGGAGCCGATGGTCGTGTAGATCCCGAACCGGACCGGCTTCATCCCCGCGAGGCCAGCGGGCAGCGAGATGAAGGTCCGCACCATCGGCAGGAGGCGCCCGATCAGGACGGCCCTCGGGCCGTACCGGGCGAACCAGGTGCTGGCGCGGTCCAGGTCGTGCTCGCGCAGCCAGAGCCGGTGGCCCCAGCGGCGCAGCGCGGGCTGGCCGCCGTATCGGCCCGCGGCCCACGCGAGGTAGCTGCCGACGACGTTGCCGACCACCCCGGCGGCGATGACCGCGATGAGGTTGAGGCTGGTCCCTGGGACCGCACCGGCGGCGAGCGCACCGGCGAAGGTCATGACCAGCTCGGAGGGGACCGGCAGGCACGCCGACTCCGCCACCATGAGCACGAACACAGCGACGTATCCGTAGGTGGCTATGAGGTGCTGCATGAGCCTGCTTTCTTCGGGTTAGCGAGCTGCCTGGCATGTGGCCGGGGCGTCGGCCGCGTGGAGACCGCCTACCCCGACGCCGTCGGGCTACTCGGCGAGCGGCCAGTTGGCACAGGTTTGTCTGCACCATGCACGGGCAGTTCCCGCGCGTGTCTGAGCAGACCAGTATCTGGCGATGCAGGAGCTGAGCGGGCCGCGCGCCGGCCGGCGTCGCCGGCGTCGGCGTGAGGTCCAGGCCGCCCGCCGGGTCGTGGCCTGGCTGGTGTGGTGGGTTCTGCTCATGTCGCTGTGGGTCATCGTGGACGACTCGATCGCTCCGGATGAGTTCCTGGCTGGGGCCGGTGCCGCTGCCCTGGCGGCCTTCCTCGCCGAACTGGTCACCTACCAGGCAGGCACCCGGTTCCGGATGCGGGCGGAGTGGCTGGTCCGTGCCCTCAGGCTGCCTGGTGAGATCGCAGGTGACACGGTGACCGTCTTCGCGGCGCTGGGGCGGCGCCTGCTCCGCGGCGAGCAGCCACCCAGCGGATTCCGGGAGATCCCGGCCCGCTTCGGCGGCACCAGCGACGAAGATGTCACCCGGCGGCTGCTTCTCATCGGCGGGCGGTCCGTCGCCCCCAACACCTTCGTGCTCGGGATCGACCGCGAGCGCGACGTCATGGTCGTCCACCAGCTGGTGCCGAATGAGACAAGGCCTGCTCGGTGAGCGGTTTCGTGGTCGCGGCCGTCGCCATGCTGATCGGGATCATCCCGTGCGCGATCGTCGTCTGGCGGGGCACGGCCATGGAGGCGCTCGCCGGGTACGAGGCCATCAGTTCCACCGCCGTCATGGTGCTGGTTCTCCTCGCTGAGGGCTTTAACCGCTTCGGCGAGCTGGAATTGCCCATCGTGCTGGCCGTGCTGCTGCTCGGCAGCGGACTGGTTTTCGCCCATGCGCTGGAGCGCTGGCTGTGATCGTCAGGGAGGTCTTCACCGACGCGCTGCTGTCGCTCGCGGTGGTTATTGTGCTCGCCTCCAGCACGGGTGTGCTGGTGATGCGCGGTGCTTGCGACAAGCTTCACTTCGTGGCTCCGGCCGCCCTGGTCGCCCCCGTCCTGGTGACTCTGGCGGTGCTGGTGCATGCGGGTTTCTCCGCCACCACCGGGGAGACCCTGCTGGCCTTGCTCTTCATGGCGATCGCCGGCCCCTTCCTTACCCATGCCACGATCCGGGCTGCGCGCGTCCGGCAGAAGGGGAACTGGCGCCCCAGCAGGCATGAGCATGCCCGCTCCGATGGGGGGCACCGATGACCTTGAGCGCCCTGGCGGCGGCCCCCCGGTACACGGCTCCGCTGGGCCTGATGGATGCCCTGCAGGTGACGATCCTGGTCCTGGTGGCGGCCGGCGCCACGGGCGTGGTGCTCGTCCGCGACCCGGTCCGGCAGGCCATCGCGCTGAGCGTGTACGGGGTGCTGCTGGCGATCTTGTTCCTGGCCTTCCAGGCGCCGGATGTCACCTTGTCCGAGCTGACAGTCGGCGCCGTGGTTCTCCCGCTGCTGCTGGTGCTGACCCTGGCGAAGGTCCGGAGGCGGGAGGAATGACCCCGGCGGTGCGCCGGTGGGTCTTCCTGGCCGGGATGGCCGGGCTTGCCGCCTTCTACTTGTGGGGCCTGACCGGCCTGCCCGGCTTCGGCAACTACCCCGGCCCGTACGGGGACATCATCAACCGGATCGCCGTAGCCCAGACCAAGGCGACCGGCGTGGTGTCGGCGGTGAATTTCGAGTACCGCGGCTTCGACACGCTCGGCGAGGAGTTCATCCTGTTCACCGCCGCCATCGGGACGGCCACCGTGCTCCGCCGCCTGCGCGGCGAGCGGGAGCGCGCGGCCCGCGACGAGGCGATGGACCGGAACGTGCCGCCGGTCAGCGACGCCGTCCGCATGGTATCCCTGCTCCTGGTCGGGCCCACCCTGCTGGTGGGGTGGTACCTCGCCTCGCACGCCCAGACCAGCCCCTCCGGCGGCTTCCAGGGCGGGGTGGTGCTGGCCACCAGCTTCATCCTGATCTACCTGGCCGGGGAGTTCCTGGTCTTCCGGCGTATCGGCCCGGTGGACGTCACGGATGCCGTGGGGGCGGTGGGGGCCGGCGGCTTCGCCGCCCTCGGTGTCAGCGCGGTGGCCATGGGCTTGCCGTATCTGTCCAACTTCCTGCCGCTCGGCAGCACGCCGGGCGCGGTCAGCTCCTCCGGGACCATCGCGCTCATCAGCTTCTTCGTCGGCATCGAGGTCGCCGCCGCCTTCGTCTTGATCGTGAGCGAACTGCTTGACCAGACACTCTTTGTCCGGCGGGAGAGCCGGTGATGCAGTTCTTCCCGTTCGTCGTCGTGGCGTGGATCGTTGCCGCCGGTCTCTACGGCATGGTCACCAGCCGCCACCTGGTGCATCAGATCGTCTGCCTGATCGTCGTCCAGTCATCGACCTATGTGCTGCTGCTGGGCGTGGGCTATAAACGCGGCGCGGCCGCCCCCTACTTCTCCGACATACCGGTGCACACCCCGGCAGTCGACCCGGTGGTCCAGGCCCTGGCCCTGACCGACGTGGTCGTCGAGGCGGCCGTGACCGCGCTGCTGCTGGCCTTCGCGATCCAGGCCCACAAGCGGTTCGGCACCCTCGACCCGCACGAACTCGTCCAGTTCAAGGGCTGACGGCGCCCGCTGTGGAACCGTTGCCGGCGCTGGCCACCGCGACGCCGCTGCTGGTGGCTGCGGCGATCTCGGCGCTGAACATGCTGCTCCGCGGCCAGCGGCGGGTCCTGGACGCCGCCGCCGTCCTTACCGCCACCGCGGTCGCAGTCATGCTGGCGGTGATCACGGCCCGCACGGCTCACGGGGACGCGGTGTACTGGTTCGCCGGCTTCCGCCCGTCCCACGGGATCGCCATCGGCATCGACTTCGCCGCCGGGCCGCTCAGCGCCGGGCTGGCCGGCCTGGCCGCTGTCCTCGTGACCGCCGCGATGATCTTTTCCTGGCGTTACTTCGAGCAGGTAGCCACCTACTACCACGTCCTCATGCTGACCTTCCTGGCGGGCATGGTCGGCTTCTGCCTCACCGGCGACATCTTCGACCTGTTCGTGTGGTTCGAGCTCATGGGAGTGTCGGCCTACGCCCTCACCGCCTACCGGCCAGAAGAACGCGGGTCGCTGCAGGGCGCCCTGAACTTCGCCATCACCAACAGCGTGGGCGCCTACCTGTCGCTGTCGGGCATCGCCATCATCTACGGGCGCACCGGGGCGCTGAACATGGCCCAGATCGGCACGGCCATCGCCCGGTCCGGGCCAGACCGGCTGGTCGTGGCCGCCTTCGTCCTGATCATCACCGGATTCCTGATCAAGGGCGCCATCGTGCCCTTCCACTTCTGGCTGGCCGATGCCCACGCTGTCGCCCCGACGCCGGTCTGCGTGCTGCTGTCCGGGGTCATGGTGGAACTCGGGCTGTACGGGATCGCGCGCGTCTACTGGTCCATGTTCGGCTATTCTCTCGGCCACCGGACCGTCATCACCGGCTGCTTCCTGGCCCTCGGGCTGCTGACCGCCGTGGTCGGCGCCTTGTTCTGCTTCCGCGAGCGGCACCTCAAACGGCTGCTCGCGTTCTCCACGATCAGCCACGCGGGCATGTTCCTGACCGGCATCGCCCTGCTCACCCCGCTCGGACTGGCCGGCGCCGCCGTCTACGTGGCCGGTCATGCCCTGGTGAAGGCCGCGCTGTTCCTATGTGTGGGCGTCGTGTTGCACCGGCTCGGCTCGGTCAACGAGACCTGGCTGCACGGCCGGGGCCGCCGGCTGCGGGTCACGGGCGTGGTGTTCACCCTGGCCGGCCTCGGGCTTGCCGATGTGCCCCCGTTCGCCCTCTTTCTGGGGAAGGGCTGGATCGAGGAGAGCGGCAGCTCACGCGGCCTGGCGTGGCTGACGGCCGTGCTGGTCATCTGCTCGGTGCTGGTCGGCGGGGCCGTGCTGCGGGTGGCGGGGGGCGTCTTCTACGGCCTGGGCGACCCGCCCAGCGAGGACCCACAGATGGCGGTGGAGGCCTCCGAGGAAACCAGCGAGACCGACGAGGGCAAGCAGCGGACCCCGCTTTCCATGATCGTCCCAGCCGCTGTGCTCGGCGCGGCCGGCCTCGTCGCCGGCTTGCTGCCCGGCATCGGCCCGGCGATCCAGGCGGCAGCGGTGCGGTTTCAGGACCAGGCCGCCTACAACGCCACTGTCTTGTCCGGTGCGCACGTGGCCCATCCCTCGGCGCTTTTCGCGCCCGGGCCCACCGGGATCACCGCGGCGGGCCTGGCCACCGGCCTGAGCTCGGTTGCCGGGGCGCTCGTCCTCGCCTTCGTGGCCCTCTACTGGCAGCGCTTGCCGCTGCTGCGCCGCGGCTTCGAGCCGGGCACCGGCCTGGTACGGGCCATCCGCCGCTTTCAGAGTGGAGTGGTCAACGACTACGTGACCTGGATCGTCATCGGCGTGGCCTGCGTGGGCGGAACCCTGGCGTTCTCCATCCGGTAATGGCCCTCGGTCAGTCGCCGAAGCGAGGACTTATCGAGAGCAGGCTAAGGACGCCCGCTCAGCGTGCCCGCGGTGGCGACATCTCCGAATACCCATCTCCCGCCCAACGACAACAGGCCGGCGTGTCGCGTTAGCGGTGAGCGGCCCGGGGTAGCTGCGCCCCGCTGAAGAAGACGGCGCCCATGGCCGCGTTTCCCCGCCGGCCTGGGTGCCCGCAGGTCACGGGGTGGCTGGTAATGGCGCATGTGGACGAGCCGCGGGGCAGCGGAGCGCCGATGGCGCGCGGGGCCGCCGGCCCGGCGCTGGCCCCCGCCGCTGACCGGATGCAGCCCGCCGCTGACCGGATGCAGCCCGCCGCTGACCGGATGCAGCCCGCCGCTGACCGCATGGATGAGGCGCTGCAGGTCGCGGCCGTGCAGGCCGAGGAGACCGGGGGGCTGGGCCGCCCCGGCCGGCCAGTGAACAAGCGGTCACCGTTTTTCATCGGGATGACGGCGGCGGCCGGGGTGGCGGTCACCTATGGGCTCGTCGAGCTGGTGATCCGGGCCCGGTCGGTGCTGGTGCTTATCGGCCTGGCGCTGTTCATCGCGATCGGCCTGAACCCGGTGGTGGCCTGGTTGACCCGCCGCCGGGTGCCGCGCTGGGCGGCGGTGGTGATCATCCTGCTGGCCGGGGTGGGGATCGCGGCCGGTTTCGTGATGGCAGCGGTCCCGCCGCTGGTCGCGCAGGCGAAGCTGCTGGCCGCGCATTTCCCGCAGTACGTGAACGCCCTGGAGAGCCATGACTCCGAGCTGGGCCGGCTGAACGCGCGGTTCCACGTACAGCAGCAGCTGACCCACCTGCTGACCAGCAGGGGCAGCTCGCTGGCGAGCGGGGTGCTGGGGGCCGGGGAGTTGGTGCTCAGCGCGGCCAGCTCGGCCGTGATCGTGGTGGTCCTGGTCATCTACTTCCTAGCCGACCTGCCGCGTATCAAGCTGTTCGCCTACCGGCTGGCCCCGCACTCCCGGCGCGCCCGGGTCATCCTGATCGGCGATGAGATCCTGGCCAAGGTCGGCGGCTTCCTGCTCGGCAACCTGCTCACCTCGGTGATCGCCGGGCTCGGCACCTACCTGTGGATGATCGCCTGGGGGATCCCCTACCCGCTGCTGCTCGGGCTGCTCATAGCCCTGCTCGACCTGATCCCGGTGATCGGCTCCACCATCGGCGGCGTGGTGGTCACCCTGGTCGCGCTGTCGGTGTCGCTGCCGGTGGCCATCGCCACCCTGTGCTTCTACGTCGGCTACCGGCTCGCCGAGGACTACTTGCTCGTCCCGCGCATCATGGGCAGGACGGTCCGGGTACCCGGCATGGTCTCGGTGGTCGCCGTGCTGGTTGGTGGGACCCTGATGGGACTGATCGGCGCGCTGATCGCGATACCCACGGCCGCCGCCCTGCGGCTCCTGCTGCACGAGGTTGCCTTCCGGCGGCTGGATCGCAGCTGAGCCGTAGCAGGCCGACACTTGGGCGTGACCGATCAGCCAGCAGGCCGGCCCCCGACGGCCTGGCCTTCCCCGGCCTCGCCTTGCCGACTGAACGCCTCCGGCGGCACAGTGTCCCGGTGCGGCATCTGCTCGCATGGGTCGCCGCGGAAGGTAACCGTCCCGGGCCAGGTCCTCGCTCGCCCGAGGCCAGCGCTTCCTAGGACGACCCGGGCGTGGCTTGTTTCGTCTGGCGTCGTGGGGCAGCCCGGCAGGCATGGATCACTCTCAAGCGCCGGTCCTCGATGCCCGGCGGTCCAGGCGCTCACCGCCCAGTTGGACCTTGCGGCTACCGCAGCGCTGCGCGCAGCGCGTTTTCACACTCGCAGATCGCCGGTGCCCCCACGTTCGGACCGGCGCCCTGATTCGCTTGCGGCCGTCGCTGCCCGCTACGCGGCGAGCAGCCGCTCGAAGAAGGCGCGGTAGCGCCGCAGTCCCTGACGGAGATCCTCGGTCGATACATCCTCACCCGCAGCGTTCAAGCGCGAAACGAGCTGCTCACGCTCGGCGGCGAGAATTTCGGCCAGTCGCTGCATCACGTCGGCGACAAGGACATCGGCATCCTGGACTGCCCGGCTGGGCTCGTCCACGAATCCTGCCTGGATCTGCTGCCAGCGGACGGTAAAGCCCTCAAGCTCGCCCGCTTCCAGCAGCGGTAGATGGGCTTGCTTGCTGGCACCGGGACCGCCGGCCGCTGCCCCCGACTGCACCCTCCGGCTGTGGCCGCTGCCCTCGGCCGCCGGGATACTCTCCACGATCGTCTCGTCATCCAGCGCGGCGCTGGTATCAAATACGGCACCGTCGTCCAGCGCGGCGCTGCCGTCGAAGGCGGCACTGTTATCGAGCGCGCGGTCATCATCGAGTCCAGCGTTCCCATCCAGCCGGCCGTCCTCGGGTGAGCGTCCACGCCAGTTGGGCTCAGCGTGCGTCATCGTCTGCCTCCATCGCAATGGGACCCTCGCCGTCACCGGCCCGTGTCTGGCCGTCGCCGGCGCCCAGCTCTGCGGCCGTGGCGCTGCCCGGGGCCCGGGCCGTGCTGACTGCCGCTGCAGTAGCGGCCTCGGGTCGCAGCAGCTCCTCGAACAGGGACCGGTACCGCAGCAGCGCCTCCCTCAGGTCTTCGGTCCTCGTCTGCTGGTGCTGGGCCCGCTGGTGGATGCCATGGGCGACCCGGTAGTTCTCCACCACGTCCGGGTGGTCCACCGACACCAGGTCGGCCTGGGCATCGAAGTCCCGCATCGGGTAGCCGCGTTCGTCCATCACCCGGTGCAACAGCTCGTCGGCTCCGGCGACCGCCTCCGCAGGCTCATCGACAAAGCTCGCCTGCACGGCGCGCCATTCCTCGGTATAGCGCACCCGGGACGCTTCCGGAAGCGGCCTGATCTCAAGCCGGGCGTGCTCCCGCTGCCGACCGCGAAGCTCGGCCTCGGCCGCATGCTGATCCTCGTGCGCGGCCACGGTCCTGTCGTATTCGGCGCCAAAGCGTTCGCGCAGCATCGCCGTTCTGCGTCGGCGCATCATCATCGCCGCGGCAAAGACGACAACCGCCACAACGATGACGATCACGATCCAGAGCCAGGTAGCCATCGGACCCCTCCAGTGATTCGGCTGGCCGCACCTCTACCCGGCTGCCAGTCCCCAAACGTCATGATCGAGATGGCGCCGATTTCATGGCTGTTATCGCGACTGGGTCAGCAGGTGAGCAGCGTGCTCACGAACTCGGCACGTTCGCCGCCGTACGCTCACATTGGCTGAACTGCTCACTGCACACAGCCGGGGTGAGAACCGGCGCGCTGAGGCGCCGACTGCTGGCGCGGGTGCACGGCCACCAGCACGCTGTCATGGGCTGTGATCTGGCGCCGCACACGCAGAACCGGATATCTGCGCACGCTCACGGCAGTCATCGAACGCCGGCCAAGCGCGCCGAGTCGGCGACCGGCGTGCCCGATCGCTGCGCGGGCTGGTTACGCTCCTGGCATGAGCCCGTCAGGCCTCAGGCAAGTTGATCGGGCTTTGTTTCAAGTCTCGGGAACTCAATTCCGCGTTGCCGTTCGCCAGTCTTTACACCGGCACACCGACACACACGCTGCCCCGGCGGAGGGCTTGCCCGTCTGCGCACCGCGCGGGCGGTCGAGTAGCGAGCAGTCCGCTGGTCCGCGGCGCTGGGAGGTCCTGGCCGCGGGTGCCATATCCGCTATGGCAAACAACGGCTCGTTGCCGGGCAGCAGGCGGGGCACCGTTCGGTTGGATCTTGCTTGGCGGAGCGGTCTTGGCAGCGCCAGGCGTTTGCCGTCTGGTCAGGTGCCGAGGAAGTAGTCGTTGATGTACTTCTCTCCCTCGTCGCAGAAGAACGTGACGACGTGGTGCAGGCCCGGGCACCGTGCGCGTAGCTCGCGGGCGGCGAGCAGGTGCGCGCCGGAGCTGGGGCCCACAAACAGCCCGAAGCCGCGGGCCAGCCGGCGCATCTCGCCGATCGCCGCGTCGCTGTCCACGGCGACAATCTCATCGATGAGGCGCTGGTGCCTGGCGAAGATGCCGGGGACAAAACCATCGGAGATGCCCTCGATGAGGTGCCGGCCGACCTCGCCGCACATCAGCGTGCACGACTCGTTGGGCTCGACGGCGACGACCCGGCAGAAGGGGTTGCGCTCGCGGAAGCACTGGCCGACGCCCACGATCGTGCCGCCGGTGCCCACCCCGCCGACCACGGCATCCGGGACCACGCCATCCGGCAGCTGGGCGAGGGTCTCCGGGCCGAGCCAGGTGCGGTTCTCCTCAACGTTCCACTCCGAATCGAACT
>Ga0126373_10001387_pt1 | contig 17212 bp, 13 predicted proteins | sample PanSoiMetPlot_11_FD_92545 | JGI IMG/M metagenome (GOLD analysis project Ga0126373, IMG submission 92545) | Tropical forest soil microbial communities from Panama - MetaG Plot_11 | ecosystem: Environmental > Terrestrial > Soil > Tropical forest > Bulk soil | place: Panama | collected 2016-02-17 | reverse complement strand
CGTGGCCGCGGCGTTTTGTCTGACACCTACAGCCTCGGCTGAAGCGGTCCCAGCAAACGCAGCCGGGCCGAGCATTCCCGCCACCAGCACAGGGCCGGCGAACGAAACGAGCCACGGAATCACACTTGGCGAGGCCGGTGCTAATGCGGCTGGGATTGCGGCAGCGAAACGCGCGGCCACGATATCGGGGTCCGCCTCAGCACTTCCAGCCACGTACAGGGTCCGGCCAGGCGATTCGCTGTCGTCGATCGCGGCCAACATTTACCACGACCGCGCCGCCTGGACAGTGCTGTACTGGCGCAACCGCCAGCGCATCGGCTGGGCCGACAACATTCACGCGGGCCAGGTACTGCAGGTACCGCCGATGCCGGCGCGAATACCGGCGGCCCCAACTACGCTCGGGCCCGCGCCAGTCGCGGGCACCACGTCTGCGCCGGCCGGCTCTTCCGGAGCCAGCGCCGCCTACACCGGCGGGATCCCGGGCGGCGCGTTCGGTGCCTGCGTCGTGGCCCGTGAGTCAGGCGGGAACGCGCAGATCATGAACGCGACGGGCCACTACGGCCTGTACCAGTTCAGCGCCGCAACCTGGGCCGCCTACGGCGGCAATCCAGCGGACTTCGGTCACGCCAGCGTCGCCGAGCAGAACAGGGTGTTTGCCAACGCGCTGGCGGCCGGTGGCCAGTCGAACTGGGCGCCGTACGACGGTTGCTAGCTCAGCAAAGCAGAACACGCACCAGCTCCGGCCCGGCCGACATATCGTCGGCCGGGCCGGCCGGCGCTTACTCGGGGGCTGGCGCCTCGACCGCCTGAAGTCCCGCCTCTGAGGCCGGCTCGGCGTCGGACGCTCGCCCACGGCGGAAGCGATGCGCGATGACGCCGAAACTGAGCCAGCCAATAGCGATCGCGAGCCAGAAGTTCACGATGCGGAACGCCAGCGTCGCCGAGACGGCGGAGACTTGGCCGACTCCGTACGCGACCAGCACGACGGCGAGGCTCCCCTCGACGATGCCAAAACCGCCGGGCACGACCGGAAGCGACCCGACGACGACCGCCACGCCGTACGCCAGCAGCACCGCGTGCCACGGAACTGACGCATGCACAGCTCGGAAGCTGCACACCAGGCACAGGAAGTCACAGCTCCACACGGTCGTGGCCATCGCCACGACGGCGACGGTGGACCTGGGGCTCAGCGGAATCTCGCGCATCCGGGTTAGCGTGCGCTCAATCCGGGCGGCGATCGTCGTTGGGTCACCATCCGTCGGCCCGTGTCGGCGCATCGTCAGCCGATCGACGCTGCGGACCATGGCGCTGGCGAGCCGCAGCACCAGGTCGCGACGGATCAGGACGGCGCCCGCAGCCAGCACCAATACCAGTCCGACTACCGTGATCCCAGCGCCTTGCGTGCTGGCGCTGCCGGCGAGCGCGACGACGACGCCGAGCAGCAGGAGCAGCGACATGCCGATGGCCTGCGCGATCAAGATGGTGAAGATGGTCCACCCGGCGCTCGCGCCAGTCGCGCCACGGCGTCGGTAGTAGCGGTACCGGTAAGCGCTGGAAACGGCCGGCTCGCCAGGCACCGTGCAAGCGATCGCGTCATTGGCGAGCGCGAGCAGGAACAGGCCGGGCAAGGGTATCGCCGTCCCGCTAAGGCGCAGTACGCGCTTCTGGAGCCAGGCGAACGTCAGCAGCGACAATGCCTCGGCGGCTATCGCGGCAGCCACCCACCCACCGCTCGCGCCGGCGAGATGGTGCAGGGCGGCGGCCAACTCGCCCCGCTTGCCAACGAGCAGCAGCAGGACGATGCATCCGAGTGCGATGCCGACCAGATAGCGGACAATGGCCTTCACGTCGCGGCCCGCACTTGAGTCAGCACCGTCGCCCGTCACTGCACCACCGTACCGAGTCGCCCCGGGGCGGCCAGCCTCCTGGCAGCATGGGCTCCAGGTCAGGCCGCGAGCCACGCGGCCCGTGGTCGCGACGGAAGGGGCGGGCGGCGGTGGCGCAGTACTTCGGCGGGCGGATCGGGGCCGACTGGCGGGACTCTCAGCCATGGTGGCCGCCGGAGCCGACCCCACCGGCTGGCGCCCCGAACGTGCTGCTGATCGTGCTCGACGACGTCGGCTACGCCCAGCTTGGCTGTTACGGCTCCGACATCGAGACGCCCGTCATCGACGCCCTTGCCGCGACGGGAGTCCAGCTCGCGAACTTCCACACAACCTCGTTGTGCTCCCCCACACGCGCTTGCCTGCTCACCGGCCGCAACCATCACCGCAGCGGCATGGGCAGGGTGGCCGACCTGGCCATCGGCTACCCCGGCTACTGGGGCAAGCCGCCGCGCGAGAACGGCTATCTGTCCGAGATCATGCGCGCCGCCGGCTACGCCACTTACGCCGTGGGCAAGTGGCACCTGTCGCCCGAAGACGAGACCAGCATGGCCGCGTCGCGGGCGAGCTGGCCCCTGGCGCGCGGATTTGACCGCTGGTACGGCTTCCACGGCGGTGAGACCAGCCAGTTCGTGCCAGCGCTCTACCACGACAACCACAGCATCCGTCCGCCCAGGTCTATCGAGGACGGCTACCACCTCAGCGCCGATCTCGCCGATCGCGCTATCGAGTTCCTCGCCGACCTCCGCGCCGCCGATGCCGCCAAGCCGTTCTTTCTTTACTTCGCCACGGGCGCGTGCCACTCACCGCACCAGCCGCCGCGGCGCTGGCTCGACCGCTACCGCGGCGCGTTCGATCTCGGCTGGGATGCCTGGCGCGATCAGGTATTTGACCGCCAGCAGGCGCTAGGTGTGCTCCCGGCGTCCACAGTGCTGTCGCCGCGCCCGCCCTGGGTGCCAGCCTGGAATTCTCTCGGCGACCGGGACCGGATGGTCGCAGCCCGCTTCATGGAGTGTTTCGCTGGCTTTCTGTCACACGCGGACGAGCAGATCGGCCGCATCCTCTCCTTCTTGCGGGAACGGCGTGAGCTCGACAACACCATCGTGTGCGTGGTCTCCGACAACGGCGCCAGTGCCGAAGGCGGCGCCGAGGGCTCGATCAACGACATCCGGATGCTGAATATCGACCCGGCTCAGCCGGCCGAGATGTTCGCCCGCCTCGACGAGATCGGCGGGCCGCTCACCCACAACAACTACCCGTGGGGCTGGACGATGGCGGGCAATACGCCGTTCCGGCGCTGGAAGCGCGAGGTTCACGAGGGCGGAGTCGCCGACCCGTGCATCATCTCCTGGCCAGGCGGCGATATCGAGCCCGGCGCCATCCGGCACCAGTTCACCCATGCGATCGATGTGCTGCCGACGCTCGCCGAGCTCACCGGCGTACCGATTCCGGCCGAGATCGACGGCACTGCGCAGACGAAACTTGATGGCGTGAGCATGGCCTATCTGTTGCCATCCGGCGGCGCGCGGGCCGACGAGCGGCACACGACGCAGTACTTCGAGATGTTCGGCTCCCGGGCGATCTATCACCGGGGCTGGAAGGCGGTGGCGTTCCACCCCATCGGGCCGCTCTACGACGACCAGAACCCGAACGCACCGTTCGAAGCCGACGTCTGGGAGCTCTACCACGTGGCGACCGACCTGTCGGAATCGCGGGACCTGGCCGCCGAGGAGCCGGAGCGGCTGGCCGACCTCATCGAGTTGTGGTGGGCCGAGGCCAGGCACAACCAAGTGCTCCCGCTCGACAACCGAGTGCTGTGGACGCTGGTGCATCCTAAGCCGGACCGCCGCCAGCCACGGGAGGAGTACGAGTACTTCCAGGGCGGCGCGCAGGTCCCCGAGTCCGTCGCGGTCAACGTGCGCAACCGCTCGCATCAGCTCGTCGTCGACGTCACGATCGCGGGACCGGACGGCACCGACGGCGTCCTGCTCGCCCTGGGGTGCGCACTCGGCGGCTGGTCCTTGCATATCATCGGTGGCCGGATCCGGTACGTGCACAACTTGTACGGCGCCGAAGCGCACGTCATCGAGTCCAGCGAGATCGTGTCACCCGGCGACCACCGGATCGAGTACGACTTCACCAAGGACGACGGCCTCGGCGGCGCAGGCGTGCTGCGCTGTGACGGCCGCGAGATCGGACGCGGCTCGATCCCGCGCTTCACCCCGTCCGGATTCAACGGCGTAGGTGCGGGCCTGACCTGCGGATATGAATGGGGGCCCGCCGTAGGCGGGGGGTACACGGCCCCGTTCCCGTTCCGGGGGGTCATTCGCCGTGCCGTTGTCCGGGCTACCGGCCCGGTCGTCCGTGATCCGCTGGCCGAGCTTGAAGCGATCCTCGCCGAGCAGTGATCAGCCTGGAGTGTCCGCGTCGTGGAAGAGCCCCGACCAACTGCGGGCCGGAGCGAGGGATTCCGGTAGAGCCTTAGGGACGCTGTCGCCGGACTGCGGAAGCGCTCGGCCGCTTTCAAACCAGTGCGGAACGAACAGGCTGAGTGCTGTAGCAAAGGCCAAGAGCTTTGACACCACATTGAAGGTGAGCGGTAGCGGAGCTGAGGGATAGCCGAATCCGGACAGTCCCCAGATCGCGAACACGACGAACATCAGGGCGAAGGAATAGAGGCTGACCCTTGAGACTCGCACCATCGGCGACAAGGTGAGAAGCGACATCGTGGTGAGTTCCACCAGGAAAAGGGGCCCGAAGAACCAAGCCCGGTACAAGGCCGGGTCAGGCGGAATCGCCGGGTACGTCCTAGCCATCACGATGAGGTCGAACGGTAGCTCGAAGATCATTGGCGCGGCCATCGCTGCGATGACCGCACTGGCCAGCCGCACTGCTGGCCGCTCCGCCGCACCGACGATGAGGACGACGAGGAAGACGGCGAATGCTGCCGCGATGCTGACCGGCGTAATGGGATCTGACGGCGGTGCCTTCGCGAGTTGATCGTGGATCAGCTGATGGATATACACCGACAGGCCCACGGCGAATGTTCCGAGCGCGACGGCCCACGCCAGAACGATCAGGACCGAGACCACCCGGCCAGGTGTCGGTGGTTTGAGCGGACGGCGTAGCCGTGCTGCCGCATAGGCGAGCGCGCCAGCCGCGACCAGCAGGATGATGGCGAGGGCTAGCCGCCCATTACCGCTGTAGGTCAACCATGTGCCGTAGTGAGTCAAGCTGGCCACCTTCCTTCGGGCTTTACTTTGCCTTACAAAGCTACAAAGCTTTGTAAGGCAAAGTCAAGGTCACAGCGCTAACGTGCCTGACCTGCAGTCGTGAACCCTGCTAGGCCGCCGGGTCGGTCGCCTTCCGCGCGGCGGCCAGGAACGCGGCCCTTATCGAGGCGGCGGCCTCAGCCGGGCGCACGGTTATGTCGTGCCAGGTGAAGTGGACCACCTCGTAGCCGGCTTCGCGGAGGCGCTTGTCCCGCCGAAGTTGCGCCCTGGCTCGGCTGGGGTCGTTGTACTTCATCGCACCGTCCACTTCGGCAATGGTCTTGTGTTCCTCCCAATAGAAGTCGACCCTGCCGATCGGCTCGCCGGTCGCGGCGGGAACCCACACCTGAAGCCGCGGAGCGGGGAGGCCGAGTCTGTCGAACGCCACCCGCGCGATCGACTCCAGCACCGACTCCGCCAGGCCGTTCGCGAACTCCACGACGCGGCGCGCCTGGACCACGCCTGGGATGCCGCCGATCGTGGCCAGCACAGTCAGCAACTGCGACTTGGACGCGAGGCCCTTGCGGATTGCAGAATCCGCGGCCACTACGCCATCTGTGAATGTCATCGTCCTCGCAAGGTCAATCACCGTTCTCGCGGCAGTCGTAATCGGTAGTCCGAGCTTTCGCGTGACGTGTTCCGGCGGCAGCGGCGTCGTATATAAGTGCACGCCAGCGGTACCCTTACGGCCGCCAGCCGGCCGTCCGGTAATGCTGACATCCCTGGGCTTGATCACGAGGTCAATGCCATGGATCACCGCGGCTGACTGATGACTCACGACCGCGCGGCGGCCAGCCTGAACCAAGGCGGCCGCCGCTCGCAATATGTGCGCGCCTTCGGATGTCTCGGCGAAGACCCTTGCAGCTTCGGGTGGGACGTAAACACCGCGACCAATCCGAACGAGCTTTCCCCGGCGGACAAGTGTTCGGATGTGTTCAGCCGAGTGGCCTTTGGCGAGAAGCCACGAGGTTGTGACCAAAGGTAACTTTTCGGGCCATTCTGGATGCGTCACGGCACCTAGCGTCTCGCCCGTCGCCGACATTTCGGATGCCGATCCGCCTGCCGGATAATTATGTAGGGATTACGTGGCATTTTCCGGAGGATATGACCGGTTCGTCCCACGGGAATCCCTACGCCGGTCCGATTCGGCCTCCTAATCCCTACACGTCGAGGCCAACGGTAGAGACAGGTCGGCGCCAAGGTAGATCCGCGCCGAGGCCGGCTGACTCCCCCTCCTAGTCAGCCGGCCCACATACGGCGCCGAGAGCGCCGAGATATCAGACGGTCGTCAGGTCAAGCCAGACCGCGGTGGGATTCGACGGGTCCACCGCGCCCCGAACTGTCATTCCCGGCCGGAGCCGACCGATCTGCATTTGGCTGACCGGCTGCTGGGTCGTCGCCGGGTACGGCGGCATCCCGTCGGCCATCACGGTCAGCTCGAACTCGACCAATAGATCGAAGTTGATCATTCCGACCTGGCGCATGTTCGAGATCATCACGGTCCTGTATGCCGCTGTTCCGTCGGCCAAGCCGGCAGCAGCCGCGGCTGCGGCGTTCGCGGCCTGTGTCTGCGCGGCCATCATCTGGTTGGCCCTGGCCATCCGCTCCTGCGCCGCCGCCATCCGCTCGCCGACCGGCGGCATGGTCTTCTCGATCTCCCTGGCCTGCTTCTGCAGGTCCCGCATGTTCTTGAAAACGCCCATCGGTCAGCTCGCCCGGTACAACTGGTTGAAGCGCTGGGCGACGGCCGGATTGGCCTGCATCCTTGCATTCCAGCCCTTGCTCGCTTCGTCCCAGCTGCCGGCCGGAATGCCGCGCGACGCGGCGATCTCCGGCAGTTTTGTTCCGTCGTAGTTATAGGCAGCAACGCCCTTAGAAACGGCGACAAACTCCTCAAGCGAGACACCGGCAATAGCGTCGAAGTCTGCGCCACCCGGAGCGATGCCCGACGCGGTGCCGGGCAATCCGCCGAACTGCCCCATCTGCTGCGCCTGCGCGTACTGCGCTTGGGCGGCTGCCTGCTGCGCTGCCGCCATCTGCTGCGCCTGGGCGCCAAGCTGCTGCGCCTGGGCGATCATGTCGGGCGCGGCATTGACCATGTCCTTCATGTCCTTCATGCGCTTCAGCATTCCCATGGGCTTTGCTCCCTTGTCTTCCCGCCCTGGTCGGTGATTTCCGCCCAGGCACACCGCGCTCCAGACTCCGATAGGCGTTGATCGGCGGCAATATCAGCCGAGTCTCTATTTGGTACGCTGGCCGTGTCGCCAGTCCGCGATGCCGGCCCCCTCCGCGCGGACGCACTGAGCCGTCGCGTGCAGGAATGGGGACCGATGGGGGACGAGCCGCCGCGCCGGACGCTTGCTGCCCGCCTTGAAGACCGGGATCGCTCTCGTTTCGCCGGGCGAGTTGACGAGGTCGCGTTCCTCGTTCGATGCCTTGATTCCGACGATCCGCCGGCCAGCGTGGTTCACGTCTGCGGTCCGGGCGGCGTCGGCAAGAGCTCCCTGTTGCGCGAGGTCGCGCGGCACGCTCGTGATCGCGGCATCTGCGTTGTTGCCATCGACGGTCGTGAGCTCGGCCCGGCTCCCGGCGCCATCGAGGCTGCGCTGCGCAAGGAGGAACAGGCGGACCGGCTCCTCGTCCTGCTCGACTCCTATGAGCGCATGGTCGCGCTCGACTCCTACCTTCGGCAGGAGCTGCTGCCCGAGCTGCCGGATCGATCGCTTGTCCTGATCGCCGGCCGCGGCACTCCCGACCCTGGCTGGTTCTCCGGCGGGTGGGAGGCAGTGACCGCACGGATCGACCTGACGGGCCTGCCGCCGAGGGACGCCCGCCGTCTCCTCGCCGCGCGCGGTCTTACCGACAGCCGCGTCACCGCCATCGTCGACTGGGCGGCTGGTTCCCCGCTCGCGCTTGCGCTGGCGGCCGACGCGGCCATCGCTGACCCTGACTGGAACGCGGCCAGCGCGCCCGACCGTCCCGAGATCCTGCGCGCGCTGCTGCACCGGCTGGTCGAGACCGAGCTGCACGACATCCGCCCGTCGGCGCTCGGCATCGCCGTCGTGGCCAGGAACGTCACGCCCGACCTGCTACGGGCCGTGATGTCGGACGAGAAACTCGACGAGGCCTACCGCCAGCTGTCGGAGCTGACGATCACCGAGCGGCTCGGGACCGGCCTCACCATGCACGAGCTCGCCCGCAAGGCCTTGCTGGCCGACCTGCGCCAGCGCAACCCTGTGCTGGAGCGAGACCTGCGCCGGCGGGTCGTGGACTACCTGTACTCGCGCGGCATCGCCGGCGACCAGATGATGATGATCGATATGGCGCACCTCGTGGAGAATCCGCTGCTGCGGTGGGGCTTTAGCTGGGACGGCAACGTCAGCTTCCGGATCGACTCAGTACGGTCTGGCGATGCGGACCGGATCGAGGCACTGACCAGAGAACAGGACCGGCTCTGGTGGCAGCTGACCCGCCGTTACTTCGCCGAGGCGCCGGACCGCGTCGCCGTCGCCAGGGACCTGTCTGACCGAGTCTGCGGCTTCCTGGTCAGCATGAGCCTGGCGACTGCGCCTGCGTTCGCGGATGACGACCCGCTGGCCGGACCGTGGCTGGCCCACGCCCGCCGCAACGCCGCGCTCGGCGACTCGGTGATGTGGCACGCGGCAGTGGATTTCACTGGGGAGGGCAAGGTCCAGGCCATGCTGGGAATCGCGGGCGTCCTGCGCTGCGGGTCGCCGAGTCCGCGATTTGCCTACCTGCCCATCGACCCGAGATTGCCCGGCGCGGTCGAGTTCGCGCATGCACTAGGCGCCGCGCACCTGGCCGATCTGGACGCGCGCCTCGGGGGCGACGTCGTCCAGTGCCACCGGCTGGACTACGGGCCCGGCGGCCTGTTCGCGTTCATGCGCGATCAGATTTATAACGAGCTCGGCTTGCCGGCGCCCGTACCGGTACCGGTACCGGTGGCCGACCTGGAAACTGTCCGCGACATACTCAAGAACTTCGGCGTACCGCGTGAACTGGCCCGCAGCCAGCTTGCGCACGGATCCTCGGTACTGGAACGGGCCGAATCGGTGCAACGGCTCGTCTGGCAGGCCGTCGACGAGGCGTTCGGTGACAGCGAGACCGAGAAACTGCTGCGCAGTGTGCTCATCGCGGGCTACCTCAAGCCGCTGCGCAGCCACGAAGAAGCCGCAAGCAAGCTGCTGCTGAGCCGGGCCGCTTACTTCCGCAGGCTGCGTACCGCAGTCGAGCGGCTGGCAGAGTACATGGCGACCGCCGGCGCGCCGGCCGATGTCGCCTGAGCCGATCCAGTTTTGCGCGAACTCCCGCAGATTGTGTTATTGCCGACCAATCCGCCCCGTAGTAGCGTCCAGGACGCGGGCCACTGCGGGGAGCGATGACCCGGCAATCGGCGGCCGACAAAGTGCGCACCGGTGTCCGCACGCCGGTCAGCCACCAGCAGCGGAGGCATCTATGGCGCTGGACGAGGCAACGACGGCTTTCATGACCGCGATTGCTGAGAGCGGCGTCAAGCCCATGCAAGAGATGACGCCGGAAGAAGCGCGGGCGGCCTTCGCAGTGCTTCGGGATCTCTACGGCCCGGGACCCGACGTCGCAAAGACGTATGACGTCCGGCTTCCGACGGCCGACGGCCACAACTTCACGGTGCGAGTTCTCATCCCAGCGGCCGAGATCCGGGCCTTGATCGTCTACTATCACGGCGGAGGCTGGGTCGTCGGCAACATCGACGAGTACGACAACCTCGCCCGCACCCTGGCCACCGGGCTGCACGCTGCGGTGGTCAACGTGGACTACCGCCTGGCTCCCGAGCACCCGTATCCGGCCGCAGCCGACGACGCGTGGACAGCGCTCACGTGGGCAGCCAGTCAGCTGGCCGAGATCGCGGGCGGAACCGTTCCGTTGATCGTGATGGGTGACAGTGCCGGCGGCAACCTGTCGGCGGTCGTCGCGCAAAAGGCGCGCGACGCAGGCGGTCCTGAGCTGACAGCGCAGGTGCTTATCTACCCGGTCACGGACGCCGACGTCGACAACGCGACGTACACCGATCCGGCGAACCAGCTGATGCTGACCAGGGACGGGATGATCTGGTTCTGGGATCACTACGCGCCGGACGTAGCCAGCCGCGCGAACCCGGACGCCTCGCCCCTGCGGGCGAGCAGCGTGGCCGGCCTCGCGCCGGCGATCGTGCTCACCGCTGAGCACGACGTCCTGCGCGACGAGGGCGAGACGTACGCCGAGCGCCTTCGCGGTGCCGGAGTTCCGGTCGTGCACCGCCGGTGCGCGGGCCAGATGCATGGCTTCTTTCCGATGATCAACCTGCTGCCAGGTAGCGCGGACGCCATCGCGTACATGACCGAGCAGCTCAACGTCTACCTGGGGGCGTAAGGGCGCCATGCCAGCCGGCGAACTGCTATGACGCCGTCGTCGTTGGTGCGGGCCTGTCCGGGTTGAACCAGCTGTACCGGCTGCGCGAGCTTGGACTGCGCACCAGAGTGCTCGAAGCAGCGGACGATTCAGGGGACGGAACGGGGTTGACCTGAGGTCGCAGTGGTCTGCCGGGCCGCGGAATTACCTGGGCCTCGCGATGGCCGGATTCCCGAATCTGTTCACGATCACCGGACCGCTGTCGCCGTCGGTGCTGAGCAACATGGTCGTCTCGATCGAACAGCATGTGGACTTCGTCGCCGACTGCGTCGTCTACCTGCGCGAGCACGGCTGCGACGTGGTCGAGGCGACGCAGAAGGCGCAGGACCAGTGGGTTCAGCACGTCGCCGACGTCGGGTCGTTCACCCTGTTCCCGAGGGCAGAGTCGTGGTACCCCGGGCGCGAACGTGCCCGGCAAGCCGCGCGTGTTCATGCCCTACATCGGCGGCGTCGGGGAGTTCAGGCTCAAGTGCGACGCGGTCGCGGCCAGCGCCTACGAGGGGTTCACCATGACGGCGGCCGGTGCGCCGGCGGTCACCTAGGCAATCACGGTCGACACCACGTGCTCGGCGATCGCCAGGCTTGCGGTGGCTGCCGGTGAAGGCGCGTTCCGGACGAGCAGGACCGCGCCCTGGGCTTGCAGCACGAAGTCGTCTTCCAGGGTGCCGTCTCGTCGCACCGCCTGCGCGCGGACACCGGACGCGGACCTACGGAGATCGGGGAGCTCCAGGTCGGGCAGATAGGTCCGGACGCTGGCCAGGTACCGCCGCTTGGACAGGGATCCTGCTACCTCGCGGACCCCGCTGCGCCAGTTTCGCCGGGCCAGCTGCCAGGCGCCAGGCCAGCGCGCCATCCGCGCCACGTCGCGCGGGCTGATGTCTGACCAGCGGTAGCCCTGCAGGGCAAGCGCGAGCACGGCGTTGGGCCCGACGTGGACGGTCTCGTCGACCTGCCGCGTCAGGTGCACGCCAAGGAACGGGTAGCGAGGGTCGGGCACCGGATAGACCATGCCGCGAACGCGATCGCGGGCCTGCGGTGCGAGTTCGTAATACTCGCCGCGGAACGGAATGATCCTCAGATCGTCGAGCCGGCCGAGGCTCCTGGCGAAACTGTCGCCGTTCAAGCCGGCGCACACAATGAGGTGATCGAACTCGAAGGTCTCGCGTTCCGAGCGCACCTGTACGCCAGACGAGGTCTCACGGACACTGGTCACCGGCGTGCTCAGCAGGACCTTCCCGCCCTCGGAGCTGATGATCTTCGCCAGCGCCTCGCACATTCCGACATAGTCGACGGCGGCCGTGTACGGGGAGTAGAGCGCCGCCACACCCTGGATGTACGGCTCGATCTCCGCGATCTCCGCGCGAGGCACACGCCTGATCCCCGGCACCTGGTTGCGGGTCGCGCGATCCTCAATCCGCGCGAGGCCTGGGAGTTCCTGGGCCGAGGCGGCCACGATCAGCTTGCCGAACTCGCGGTACCTGACCTCGTGCTCCTGGCAGAATTCCCGCGTCATCGCGACGCCGCGGCGGCAGAGCCTCGCCTTGAGGCTTCCCGGCAGGTAATACACGCCCGCATGCACAACGCCGCTGTTGTGGCCGCTCTGATGGGCCGCGACGCGGTCTTCCTTGTCGAAGACGGTGACAGCGACGCCCGGGATGCGCACGGTCAGCTCTCTAGCTACGGCCAGGCCTACGATGCCGGCGCCGACGACACCTACGGACTTCAAGGACGCCACCACGCGAGCTTGCTCGAAAGTGACGCCGCTCCGCAAGCGGTCAGCCTCGGCTGCACCCGGCCGGGACACTTCCCGCCGTGGCCGCTACGCGTCAATCCCATCGGAACGGCCGGTCCCGAGCGCTAGCGCATCCGGGACCGGCCGCGGCTGGCCCGAGCCCGGCGCAGCCGGGGAGCCGGGCGGCGCAAAGCGATGTTTGCTCGCCGTCGCAGGCGCGGTGCACCGAGCCGCCCCGACGTCGGCAACTTGGTCCGCTTCACCATGCTGGGTGCCTCGCCGGGTGCTCGTAGCGCTGCGGCTTCCGGGCCAGATCGGCCTCGATCGGCCGTGTTGACGGTCGCCGCGAGCGCCATCGGCGCGCCAGCGGTGCTCGCACCGGCCTCGGCTGCGCCGGCAGACGGAGCCGTCACGGCCCCATAACCCGTGGTCGCCCGCGTACGCCGCTCGGCGCGCACAACCTGGAAGCTACTGAGCCCGATCCCCAGGGTGATGGCGGCGCCCCCGGCCAGCTGGGCAGCGCCGGCCGGCTCAGCGAACAGCGCCATGCCCATCACGGCACCAACGAGCGGCTCGAGGTTCAGGAACGCGCCAGCGACGTCGGCGGACACGCGGCTCTGCCCGAACGCAAACAGCGACGTCGGCATCACGGTGCCCGCTACCACGAGCCCGATAACGGCCAGCAGCGCCGTGGGGCTAGCCGCTCCGCTCGTGTGGTGCTCGGTGATCAGAGCCATCGGCAGCACCATGACGGCCGCGCCCAGCAACTGGAGTCCGGTGACCGCGATCGGATCGCGGCCCTTGAGCAGCCTGGCCTGCGAGACAGTGAATCCAGCCGAGATCAGCTGCGCTGCTAGCACCAGTCCGTCACCGGCCAGGCTTGATCCCGTGCCCTGACCGCCGGCGATGAATCCGACGCCGATCAGCGACAGCGTGAATCCGGCCCACGCAAGCGGGCGCGCGACGCTGTGCCGCAGGGCAGCGGCGATGATCGCGACCAGGACTGGCGTAGCGCCGATCAGCAGCGCGGCGTGGGCCACGCTCGTCCGCTCGATGCCGATGTTCTGCAGCAAGACTGACCCGCCGTAGCCGATCGCCCCGGTGATCATGATCGCGGGGCTGAACGCGGCGCGAAGCCGGGACCGATTCGCCATCAGCAGCACCGCCGCGGCCAGCGCGAACCTGGCGAACGCCAGCCAGGCAGGCGGGAGCCAGCCCAGAGCGACCTTCGACAGCGGCACTGTGGTACCCCACAGCACCCCTGCGCCTGCGAGCGCTGGGAAGACGAGGCGACGGTTGGTGGTCATGCCTCATGTCTACTGGGGACAATCCCGAATTTCGCTGCTCGAGCTGAGAACAAGATAATGTTTGGCAACATGGCGATTGCGCTTGATGAAATTGACATTCTGCTGCTAACCGAGCTGCAGGCAGACGCGGACCGCACCAACGTCGAGCTGGCTCGGCTCGCCGGCCTGTCGCCGGCTGCGACGCTGCACCGCGTTCGCCGGCTCAAGCAGTCCGGCGTCATAAAGGTCATCAGCGCCCGGCTTGATCCGGCTGCTGTCGGGTTCCCGCTCCAGATGTACGTCGGCGCGACGCTCGGACGGCATGACCCGCGGGCGACCCGCGGCTTTGAGGACCTGGTCCGGTCGCTCCCCCAGATCATCGCCGCCGATAACGTGACCGGCGAGATGGACTACCTGCTGACGGTCGTCGCCCGGGACGTCAGCGAGCTTCAGCAGGTGCTGGCCCGCCTGGCGGCGCGGGGCGGTCAGCGGCTCGTCACCTACTTGCGCCTTGAGGAGGTCAAGCCCCCGTCCCGGCTGCCGCTCAGCGTCGACGTCACTCCGTAACTGGCCTCGAGGGCGTCGCTGGGGTCGAGGGCGTCGCGGCGCCTTGTGCGCCCGCCCCGGCGTTACCCGTCTCAGTGCTGCTGGACGGATCTTCGCCCGGTTCGCCAGACGCGGACGCCGTCGCGTGCCAGGCGCTCTTCACGATCACCTGGATCGCCCCGGCCGCGGGAATCGCCAGCAGCGCCGCGACAAACCCGCCAAAGAAGCCGCCGATCCAACTCCCGATGGATGCGCCGACGAGGATCGCGACGAGTACTAGGAGCGGATTAATCCGCACGGTGCGGCTCATGATGACCGGGTTCAGAACGTGGTTCTCGACCTGTGTGTACACGAGGAAGACGACAAGTGTCACGATTCCAGCAGTGATCCCGTGCGTCAGCGCAAACAGCACGACGGGGATCCCGGCGAGCGCACCGCCGATCATCGGCAGGAAGTCGATCAGCGCCACCCACAGCGCCCACAGGAACGGGAAGGGCACCCCCAGTAGCAGCAGCGTGGCGAGCACGACGACGCCCGCGATGATTGACGTAGCGAAGTTACCCAGCATGTATCCGACCACGGACCGGTTCACGTCGCGTGCGACCTGCGTGTACCGGGCCGCGCGGTCGGGCGCCATGAGGCCGATCAGCCCGCTGCGCAGCTTCGGGCCTTCGAGCAGGATGAGGACCACCAGCACGAAGATCGTGAACAGCGAGAAGCTCAGCGACAGCGCGCCTTTGCCCAGGCTCAGCGCGGGATGCGCCAGGTCACGCCCATAGCCGGCGAGCTTCGGCGCGTTCGTCTGCACCCAGGCCTGCAAGTGGTGTTTGGTTACAAACTGCCCAAGCCAGCCCTTGCCGTGCTGAACCCTGCTCACGTCTCCGGGAAGCGCCTCTGACAGATGGACGATGCCGTTGACCAGCGGATACCCGAACGCTGCGGCCAGTCCGGCGAACGCCAGCACCGCCAGCAGCGTGACGACGGCGACGGCGATGCCGCGACGCCCTAGCCACCGCTGCAGGATCACCACCAGCGGATTGAGCAGCAAGGCGATGAAGCCGGCGACTACGAGCAGCAGGATCACGCCACGCAGTCGGTCGACGATCCGGCCTGCCAGGTACGCCAGCACGACCACGCCGACCGTCACAAGGATCGCGCGGAGCGGGACTTTGCTGGACTCCGCGGCGAGCCACAGCCGGGCCCGGCGCGTCTGCGCGGGTGGCAACTCGGAACTCACCCGGCAAGCATGCCAGCTTCAGGCTCAGTCGCGGCTGGCGATTGCCAGCGGAGCCAACGAATGGCTGCGCCGCCAACGATTGGCGGCGCAACAGCGCGTGGCGCGACCGGCGAGTGGCGGCGCAGCAAAAAGCGGTGTAACCGGCGGCAGCTACTAGTGCACTGGCGGCGGCTTGCTGTTGGCGCTGGCGGCGAGCACCGCGTCCCATCGGCAGATCGTGCAGGCATGCTGGAACGCGGAGCGCGCGAATTCCAGCGCGGCGGCCTGCGGGTCGTCAGTCGTCCGGATGTCGTCCCAGTTGAGGATGTACTCGCCAAGACCGGCGTCAAAGCGCGCCGCAGGAGGAGTGAGCTTTCCGTCGCTGAACTCGGCCGGAGCCGGATGCGCGTAGGCGTAGAACGCGGCAGCCGGATGTCGCGGATCTCCCGGCCACCAGCCAACGGCGACCTCCTGCGCATCCATGGCATTACGCATGATGAAGTCGTCGGAAGGCGGCTCAGCCGGCTGGCCCGAGAACAGGCTCACTGCCAGGTCGAGGGATCCCCACCAGGCGTTGACGGGTGTGGACCGGCCGCGGAACGGCGCCCGGAACTCAGCCAGAACCATCGCGGCCCGGCCAGCGGCATCGAAGTACGCCGACACCTGGTCCTCGTTATAGGTGGCGTGCTCCTCGTCCACGTCCAGTGGCGTCGACCACTGCACCTCCTGCGGGGTCGGATCGATCTCGACGTCTCCGGCCAGCAGGCGGACCGCCGCCAGCACGTCCCGCGTAACGGCTCCGACGGACCGGTTCGGCGTCAGCGGAATCCGCTCGGTGCGGCCGTCGCTGTGCTCGGCTATCGCTTCGTGCGTATGCAGGTCCAGCACCACCACCAGCCGCCCCGAGTCATCCGGCGCGGGCAACGGCGCCGTCTCCCAGCCGCGAGCCGTCAGCCGCAGGGCCGCGTGCTGGAGCTGCGGCTCCGGCGGCGCGAGCGTGACCGCTAGCTTGCCGAGAACTTGAGTGTGCGCATGCAGCGTGTCGCAGGTGTCGCTCCATTGCTCGTACGACACCGCTGGCCAGACAGGAGACATGTGCTGCACGCTAACCCGTCCCGGGAAACAATCCGTCACCGGGCGGCTTCAGGTTGACATGTGACCGAACGGTCACCTATTCTCGATGGCGTGGATGAGGTATTCAAGGCCCTCGCCGATCCGACGAGGCGCGAGCTGCTCGATGAGCTGTATCGCACCGATGGCCAGACGCTCAGCGCGCTGGAGGAGCGGTTCGCGATGACGCGATTTGGTGTCATGAAGCATCTCCGCCAGCTAGAGGAGGCAGGCCTCGTCGTTACGAGGAAGCGCGGGCGGGAGAAGCTCCACTTCCTGAACCCAGTTCCGATCCGGCTAATCCATGACCGGTGGGTCAGCAAGTACGCCGAGCCCTGGGCCGCCGCGCTCAGCGAGATCAAGCAGAAGCTGGAGAGACCGATGGAAAAGATCTTCGAGATCTACATTCGCACCACTCCTGAGCTGCTCTGGGAAGCCATCACGGACCCGGAGATAAGGAGCAAGTACAACTTCGGCGCGGGCGTCCGATCGGAATGGACGCCGGGCGCGCGGCTCGAAATGGGGCATCCGGCGGCGCCGGACCTGCTCGCCGAGGGTGAGGTGCTCGAGGTCGATCCTCCGCGCAAGCTTGTCCACACCATGACGGCGCTGTGGGGCGATGACGTCAAGCGCGAAGGCGCGAGCCGGGTCACCTGGGAGATCGAGCCGGTAGCCGACTCGTGCCGCCTGGTCGTCACGCACGACCAGCTCCGCGAAGG
>Ga0126373_10001386_pt1 | contig 17213 bp, 15 predicted proteins | sample PanSoiMetPlot_11_FD_92545 | JGI IMG/M metagenome (GOLD analysis project Ga0126373, IMG submission 92545) | Tropical forest soil microbial communities from Panama - MetaG Plot_11 | ecosystem: Environmental > Terrestrial > Soil > Tropical forest > Bulk soil | place: Panama | collected 2016-02-17 | reverse complement strand
TGTCGCTCCGGTAGCTAGCCAATCCGGAGCGGCAGCACCCGCGGGCCGCGGATCTGGCCCGTGGACCACTCCACCGCGGCCGGATCGGCGAGCCTGAACTCCGGGATCCGCTCGAGCCATGCTTCGAGTGCGATCCGGAGCTCCATCCGTGCGAGGTGCGAGCCGACACACCGATGGATACCGAGGCCGAACGCTGCGTGCCGGTTGATCTCTCGGTCGATGACGACCTCACCCGCCCGGTCAAACTGAGCCGAGTCGCGGTTAGCCGCCGGGAACGACAACAGGATCCAGTCGTCGGCCTTCATGTCGACGCCGCGCCAGTGCATGTCCTCTTTCACGAGCCGGGCCATCGTGACCGGAGCGTACGCGCGCAGGAACTCCTCCATCGCGGTCGGCAGCAGGGCCGGTTCGGCTACGAGCCGACGGCGATCCTCTGGAGTCTTGGCCAGGTGCCACAGCGATGCGCCGATCGCGCTCCAGGACGTGTCGATGCCCGCGATGAGCAGCAATATCAACGTGCCCACGACGTGCGAAGCTTCGAGCTTGCGCCCGTAGAGCTCCGCGTTGAGCAAGTAGCTCGTCAGGTCATCGCGCGGGTTATCGAGGTGGTCGTGAACCTGCTGGACCAGGTAGTCGGACAACGCGGTCATCCGCGCAATGCGCTCCTCCGGCGGCAGGTTGATGCCTTCGAGCGTGTTCTCGACGAACACCCGGAACTGTGGCCCGTCCTCCGGCGGGAAGCCGAGCATGTCGGCAATGACGCGCATCGGGATGTGCTGCGCATAGTCGCGAGCGGCGTCCACCACGTCCTGGTCGCCGAACGCGTCGATGAGTGAGTTGCAGAACGCCCGCGTGGCCGACTCCTGCCTGCCCACCGCCGTCTTAGTGAATGCCGGCAGCAGCAGCTTGCGTGCGTCGTGGTGAAACGGCGGGTCCGATGAGATCGGCGGCGCGCCGCCGATCGGCGCGATCTCGCGCGGCGGCCTGAAGTTTCCCATGACGATCTGCCGGGACGAGAATCGCTCGGTGTCGTACGCGATCGCGGAAACGTCCTCATAGCGCGTCGGCAGCCATCCGCCACCAAACCGCTCCGTGCGGGCGATCGGGCAGCGCTGCCGCAGGTCATCCTGTATGAGGTACGGATCGGCCGCCCACGCCGGCTCGAGGTGGGAGAAGTCGGTTGCCCAGTCGGCGACTGGGCCTGTGATGATCTCGTTGCGGGTTCCGAGAAGCTCGGCGTCCTCCGGCTCACGGGAGTCCCGGGGGAAGCGTTCGTCGACGGTCATGTCAGGACTCCCCTGCCTCAGTAACCTCTAGCAGCGTGATGGCGTGCTCGGGGCAGTTGGCGACCGCCCGGCGTGCTTGCGGCTCTTTACCTGGGGGCACGATGCCGTCATTCAGCACCTGCCCGTAGCCCTCGTCGTCATCGCCGAACAAGTCGGGGGCGAGGTCGTAGCAGCGGCCGTGCCCTTGGCAGACCGCGGGGTCGATCTGGAGTTTCACGGTGCGGCTCCTGTCTGTGCGGTGATGCCGATCGGTGCGAAAGCGGTCACCACGCGGCTGAGCAGCGTCGACCACTCGTCATCCTCAACCGCGTGCAGCTCAGGTGTTATCAGCGCGCTGCCCATTGAAAGGAGCAGGCAGAAGTGCGCTAGCGCGCGGGGTGAGAGGTCAGCGTCGATCTCGCTCGCTGCCTGGGCCGCACGCATGAGGTCGCCTAGGCAGGCTGCGCGCTCGCCGACGTAGGCGCGCATCGGGACCGCGACGTCGGTGTCACGACGAGCCGCGACCAGCGCCTCGACAATCAGGTACCCCTTCGCATCTCGGCGGCGCGGTAGCCAACGACCGATAAAGAGCAGGAGGTCGGTGATGGATTGGCCCGGGTCGGCGGCGAATGCGTCCGCGAGCAGCCGCGGACCGTGCGTCCGCAGCGCGTCGACGAGCAAGTCAGCCTTGGACGGGTAGTGCGCGTACATCGCGCCCTTGCTGACGCCAGCGGCCGCGGCGATGTCGGCGACGCGGGTGCCGTCGTATCCCCGCGCCGCGAAGACTTCGGCGGCGGCACGGAGCAGCCGGTCACGCGTGTCGGCTGCCGTGACGCCGGCGATGCGGCCCATAAGAGAATTAAACGAACGGTCATCTAATTCGTCAAGGAAGCCGCCAGCCTGGCGCCAGCTCGCCGACCCAGTACGACCCGGTCGGTAGAAATGACGTGGTTGGGTTTCTGCTGCGCATACAGGCGCAGGGGAACCCCAACCACGTTGCAGAAATAACTGGCCACATCCGACGTCGGCGGGGAACGCGCCCGGGAATTAGCGCGGGCGCCAGCAGGTTCGCGACGTTACCGGCCCAGACGGCCGGCGCAACTGGATCGTCGTGCAGTGATCAGGTAGTGATAGCGGTATGGCAGCGGAAGTGGCTCGCTACTGGCGGCACACGGCGGTCGACGGCGTCGACCTGCTGCGGGCGCGGTATGTGACGCACCGCTACGGACGCCATGCGCATGAGACCTATACGTTCGGGGTCATCGAGGCGGGCGTCGAGGAGTTCGAATACGGCGGCAGCATGCTGCGTGCCGGCGCCGGAGCCGTCGCGCTGCTGGATCCCGACGTTGTCCACACGGGGCAGGCCGGGACCCCGGCAGGCTGGACGTACCGGGTGCTGTACCCGCAGGTCAGCGTCGTCACCGACGTTGCCGCCGAACTGGGCTGGTCGGCGGGCACTCCCCGGTTCCCGCAGACCGTGCTGTACGACAAGGCGACCGCCACGCTCGTGCGAAGCGCTCACCGGGCAGCCGAGAACGCCGACGACCTGGCCTCGGCGACGCTGCTGCGGATGGCACTGGCTGGCCTGCTGCGCGCGCACGCGGCCGGCGGTCCGGCCGCTGTTGCGAGCGTTCCGCGGCGGGCACCAGCCGCAGTCGGCGTCACCCGTGATCTGCTGCATGAACGGCTTGCCGATCCGCCAACCCTGGCTGAGCTAGCCGCGATGACCGAGCTGAGCCAGTTCGCGCTGCTGCGGGCCTTCCGGGCCGAGACCGGCCTGCCGCCGCACGCCTACCTGAATCAGCTACGAGTCCGCCGGGCCCGCTCACTGCTCGATCACGGCGTGTCCGCCGCGGAGGTAGCCGCCCAGGTCGGGTTCGCCGACCAGGCGCACCTGACCAGACATTTCAAGCGGGTCGTTGGCGTCCCGCCCGCGGCCTACCAGCGCGAGCGCCGGCAGCGCGCCAGCTGACCCGGTCGCGCCCGGGCAAGAACGTACAAGACCCGGTCGCACCCCCCGCATACATTGGCCAGCGTGTCAGCGCCAACACGCACGCGGGTAGCCGTCAGACCGGCCCGGCCGGTCCGCGACGGCGTCGGCCTGGGCCTCGCCGTTGGCGTATCCGGGGTCGCCTTTGGCGCTGCCGCGGTGAGCTCTGGCTTGAGCGTCTGGCAAGCCTGCGCGCTGAGCCTGCTGGCATTCACCGGCGCGTCCCAGTTCGCCCTGGCGGGCGTCATCGCCTCGGGTGGCAGCCTGCTGGCCGGGACGGTGAGCGCGATCTTGCTCGGGAGCCGGAACACGCTGTACGGGCTGCGGCTCGCCGAGGTGCTGCGGCCGCGCGGCGCGCGCCGACTGCTCACGGCACTCGGCGTCATCGACGAGACCACGGCCATGTCGCTCGCGCAGCCCGACGCAGGCAGCGCCCGGACGGCCTTCACGGCCACGTTCTGGTGCCTGTACCTGACGTGGAATCTGGCCACGCTGGCTGGAGCCGTGGGTGCAGGGCGAATCGGATCACCGCAGTCGTTCGGGCTGGACGTAGTCGGGCCAGCCGCCTTCCTCGCCCTGATCTGGCCGCGGCTGCGGGGCGGGCGCACCGAGCGGCTGGTGGCGGTGGCGGGCGTGGCCATCGCACTCGGCATGATCCCGCTGCTGCCGGTCGGCGTGCCGGTCATACTCGCCGCAACGGCGGCGCTTGGCGGCGCGCTCGCCAGCCCGGGGGCGCCGACCCGCAGCCTGGCCGCGAAGCCCACCGCGTCGTCGGAGGCGGTGCAGTGACCGCAGCGTGGATCGCCGTGCTGGCCACAGCGGCGGGATGTTACGGCCTCAAGCTGGCTGGGCTGACGGTGCCGCAGCGCGTGCTCGCCAGCCCGCGGGTGCGCAGGTTCGCCGAACTTGTGCCGATAGCGCTGTTGGCCGCGCTATCGGCAGTGCAGACCGTGACCAGCGGCCACGCGTTCGATCTCGATGCGGCCAGGCTTGCAGGCTTGTCCGCCGCCGTCGTGGCGCTCCTACTGCGGGCGCCGTTCTTGCTGGTGATCGTCGCGGCGGCTGGAACCGCCGCGGCGCTGCGGGCAGCCGGCATCGCCTGACCGCAGGCGCCTGCTGGCCGGGCCGGTAGAGTGCCCCGAGTGACAATCGCCGTTGAAGTACTGGACGAAGCAACGGACGAGGCGGTCGAAGCATTCGGCAGGCTGCTGCCGCAGCTTTCAAGCTCGGCTGTGCCGCCTGACGCCGCTGCGCTCGCCACCCTGGTGCGCTCGCCCGCCGTCACCGTACTTGTCGCTCGCAGCGACGGCCAGATCGTGGGATCGCTGACCCTGGCGATGTTTCCGATCCCGACCGGGCTCCGCGCGTGGATCGAAGACGTGGTCGTCGACGAGGCCGCGCGCGGTCAGGGCGTCGGCGCGCTCCTGACCCAGGAGGCCATGCGGCTCGCGCAGGAGGCCGGCGCGCGCAGCCTGGACTTGACCACGCGGCCCTCTCGTGAAGCCGCGGGCCGGCTTTATGAGCGGGCTGGGTTCAAGCAGCGCAAGACGCGGCTGTACCGGTACACCTTCGAGTAGGCGAAGCAGAGCCGACGGGCTCAGTCCAGTTCGGCCAGGGCGGCGAGCAGTCGATCCACATCGTCGTGGTCGTTGTAGTGAACGAGGCCCGCCCGCACCGCGCTGCCCGCGTCCCGGATACCGAGAACGCCGGTCAGCTCCCAGGCGTAGTTGTGCCCGTTCCAGACGTTGATCTTGCGGCTGGCCAGATGCTGGGCAACCTGGGCGGGCGAGTAGCCGGCAACAGTGAAGTAGGCAGTCGCCGTCCGGCTTGCCGCTCGCCCGTAGGTCTGCACCCGCGGCATGCTGTCCAGCCCGGCGAGCAGCACCTCGAAAAGCTCGCGCTCGTGCTGCTCAACGGCGGTCATCGACTCGAGCAGCCGATCCCGCAGGCTAAGTTCTGCGCCGCGCTCGGGCGCGTCGGCCAGCGCAGCCAGGTGCTGCACCGCCGCGGCGACGCCCGCAAGGCTCGCAAACGGCAGAGTCCCCAGCTCGAACCGTTCCGGTACCGCTTCGGGAGAGGGAACGAGCTTGTCGGGGTGCATCCCGTCCAGAAGGGCTGGGGCGGCGGCCACGATGCCGACATGGGGGCCCGACCACTTGTACGCGCTTGTCGCGTAGAAGTCGGCACCGAGCGCGCCGATGTCGATCGGCAGGTGCGGAGTGGCATGCACGCCGTCGACATAGCTGAGCGCTCCGGCAGCTCGTGCCAAGGCGGCGATGGCCGGCACATCGGGCCGTGTCCCGATGACGTTGCTGGCCGCCGTCACTGCCACCAGCCGGGTGCGATCGGTGATCAGACCCTCGTACTGGCCGACCGGCAGCTCCCCGGTTTCGGGATCGACAACTGCCCACCGGACTGTGGCGCCGGCGTGCTCGGCGGCCTGTACCCAGGGACGGACGTTCGCGTCGTGGTCGAGTTGTGACACGACCACCTCGTCGCCTGGTCGCCAGTTCTTGGCCAGGGCCGCGGCGATCCGGTACGTGAGCGCCGTCATACTCGGCCCGAAGATCACGCCCTCCGGCTCGCCGCCGAGCAGCGCGGCAGCGGCGGACCGGCCGGCCGCAGTGATCTCGTCCGCGCGCTTACTGGCGGGGAACGCACCGCCCGCGTTACCCAATCCGCGGGCCTGCGCCCGGCTCATAGCCTCGATCACCGCGGTCGGTACTTGCGTACCGGCGGCGCCGTCCAGGTAGGCGTAGCCGTCAGCCAGCGCCGGATAACAGGCCCGGATGGCCTCCACGTCGAGCTTCAATGCTGGTCATCCCTTCCGCCGCAACCGCAGGCGCGCCGGCCACACGGCCCGCAGCAGCCACGAAGGGACAACCGCGTCATCCTGGCCAGGGCGCGCGAGCCGACCAGAAACCGCGAGGACAGCATGCCAGGGGTCGAGATGCCGCACGCCCTTGGCTCCCGGCCCCGCGCCGATGGGCAGGTGCGGCATGCCGGCCTGCCAGCCGGCCAGGACGGCGCTCGGGTCAGCGGGCCGGTAGGCACGGCCGAGCGCCTGCGCCAGGTCGAAGGCGTGCAGATGCCACTCGGCCGTTGCCGCACCGGCCATGCCGCCGACAGTCACCACCGTGTCCCGGTACTGGTGATGAGGCAAATCCCACACGGCGGCGACCCTGGCCGCGTAGCTTCGCGCCGAGGCGGCGAACGCGGCGATGTGCTCGGCGGGGGGCGCATCCGGAAGCGCGGCTAGTTCGGCGGCATTCTGGCGAGTGAGCTTGCGGCGCAGGGTATCTGGGTGCGCGCCGGTCGCCATCAGCCGCGCGTACCGGCTCACGGGTGCTTCGTCGAGGTATTCGTGCAGGTCTTCCGCACTGCAGCGCAAGTGCCCGGCGAGTTCGATCGCGCGCCACTCAGGCAACGGTGTCTGCGCGCCCCAGCTAGCGTCGTCGAACTCCGCGGCGAGCTGGCAGATGGCGGTGACGCCCGCGTCGTACGCGGCTAATAACGGAACCGGCTCCCGTAACGGCGCAGCCAGCGCCCGCGAGTGGGTGCGCTCCACGGAACCCCTCCAAGCCGACTCCGGCGCAGCAACGCCGTCGTCTGGCCAGCGTGCCAGAGTTACCCGTTCTTCGCCACCCTGCGCGCTATCGATGCATTGACAACCGGCGGCTGGCGACCCGATGGCCAGCCCGTTGCGGGCAGACGGCCAGACTTTGAACTAACACCGACGGGCGACCTGCGAGGCTGGTGTGGCCGCTGCAACAAAAAATGCGTTCGTTGTGCCGCAGAGCCGTCAGCTGGCCTGCGCAGACGCGGTGGTCACGCAAAAAACTCTGGTGACAGCGCTCTTGCCTGCAAGTTAACCTGCAAATAATGCCCCCCACGTCTGCTAGTTCGCCGCCGCATGCCCAGACAACGGCGTCTGAGCATGGTTCGGAGCCTGCCCAGGCGCAGACTCCTGCGCAGGCGCTGTGGCGCCTGCGCGAGTACATGCGGCCGTACTACGCGGGCTTGGTCCTGATGATCATGGCTGCGATTCTCGCTGTGACAGCCGAGATTGCGATCCCGCTCATCACGAAGTCGGTCATCGACAAGGTCGTGGTGCAGGGCGTCAAGTCCGAACTCGTGCCGCTCAGCCTGGCTGCGATCGCGCTGGGATCGCTTCAGGCTGGACTCAACTTCTACCGTCGGTGGTCGTTGTCCCGAGCGGTAGCAGGCATGGAGAAGGTGATCCGCGATGACCTCTACCATCACCTGCAGCGGCTAGAGCCCGCCTTTCACGAAGACTGGCAGTCGGGTCAGCTGCTGTCGCGAGTGACGAACGACCTCTCCACGATCCGGCGGTTCGCCGGCTTCGGTGTGGTGTTCGGCATCACCAACACCTGGACCTTCTTGCTCATCCTCGTGTTGCTGGTCAGGCTCAACTGGTGGCTCGGCCTGCTGACTGGTTGCCTGTTCCTCCCGGTGACCGCGCTGTGCCTGCGCTTCGAGAAACGGTACCGAGTGCTTTCCCGGCTGTCCCAGGACCAGCAGGGCGACCTCGCCACCTACGTCGAGGAGGCCGCGCACGGCATTCGGGTCCTCAAGTCACTAGGCCGCCGAGACGAGGCAGCAGCGCGTCACCTGGCCCAGGCGAAGCTGGTCTACCGGACGCAGGTCGACAAGGCCCGGCTCCGCGGCACGTTCTGGGCCGGCCTGGACATGGCGCCGAACGCCGTGATCGGCCTGATCCTCCTGCTCGGTGCCCTGGCCGTGAGCCAGCACACGCTCAGCCTCGGCGGGCTCGTCGCGTTCGTCACGCTCACCCTGCTACTGGTCTGGCCGATCGAAGCCATGGGTTTCATCATCGCCGGCGGTCAGGAGGCGGCGACTGCGGCGCAGCGCGTCTACGAGATCTTCGACACCCAGCCCACCATTACCGACCCGGCCGACCCGGCGACCGACGCCCGACGCGGCCGGCCGGGCCTATCCGCAGGGCGCTGGCAGAGCGGCCGGGAGGCTGCGGCTTCGGCCGAGCAGTCGCAGGCCCGGAAGCAGACGCGCCCACGGGTGGCCGGCCGGCTGGTCTTCGACCAGGTGGCGTTCAGTTACCCGGGAGCGCGGCGACCGGTCCTGCGCGGCGTGACCCTTGAGCTGTCGCCCGGCGAGACAGTCGCCCTAGTCGGCGCCACCGGCTCGGGCAAGACGACCCTGCTGCACCTGGTGCCGCGCCTTGCGGACGTGACCGGCGGCAGCATCACCCTCGACGGCACCGATGTCCGGGATCTGCCGCTGCCGGAGCTGCGCAGCCGGGTTGGCTGCGCGTTCGAGGACCCGACGCTTTTCTCGGCAAGCGTGCGCGAGAACGTCGGTTTCGGCGTGCCGGACGCCAGCGAAGCGGACATCCTCGCAGCGCTGGACGCGGCCCAGGCCGAGTTCGTGGCCGACCTGCCGTGGGGTCTGGACACCAGGATCGGCGAGCAGGGCATGGCGCTGTCGGGCGGCCAGCGTCAGCGGGTAGCACTGGCCCGGGCGATCTTGGCCAGGCCGCAGGTGCTGCTGCTCGACGACCCGCTCTCCGCGCTGGACGTGCACACGGAGGCCAAGGTGACAACCGCGCTCGCCGAGGTGATGACAACCTCGACGGCGCTGATCGTCGCGCACCGCCCGTCCACCGTGCTGCTCGCCGACCGGGTGGCCTTGCTGGCTGACGGCGTCGTCGCGGCGGTCGGCACGCATGCGGAACTGCTCGCTACCGAGCCCAGGTATCACGACCTCATGAGCTCAGACCGGCTGGAGAGCGGCCGGTTCGGATCCGACGGAGACGGCCATGCGGCACCGGGACTCACCGCAGGAGCGAGCCGATGACCGCCACGCCCGCGCAAGCATGGCGCGGGATTGCGGCCGAGCAAGAGGAGGAGATCAGCGGCAGGCTCGGCACGCTACTGCGGCGACGGTCCCGGCGGCTGCTGGCTGACCTGCTCCGGCCCTACAAGCGCCTGGTTCTGACGATCTTTCTCCTCATCGTGGCGGCCCAACTGGCCGCTCTCGCGGGACCATGGCTCGTCGGCGTCGGGATCGATCAGATACCACGGCTCGCGAAGACTCACGACGCAGGACCGCTGGCGCTGATCATCATGGCCTTCGCGGTCGCTGTCGTCGTCCAGGCCGCCACGACCCGCGCCTACATCGCGGCCATCGGCCGGCTAGGCGGACGCGTGGTCCTGGAACTGCGGCGCCGATTGTTTGCTCATTTCCAGCAGCTGTCGATCTCGTTCCACGAGCACTACACCTCGGGTCGCGTCATCTCGCGCCAGGTGTCCGACATGGACTCGATCTCAGACCTCTTCGACGAGAGCCTGGCCTCGCTAGTCTCAGCACTGCTGTCGCTGCTGCTCCTCGGTGCCGGGATGCTCCTGCTCGACTGGCGTCTAGCGCTTGTCGTGATGGCCGGGTTCCCGCCATTGGCCTGGCTCTCTGCCTGGTTCCGGCGCGAGTCCGCAATCGCCTACCGCCAGACGCGCACGACGATCGCCTCGGTCATCGTGCAGTTCGTGGAGACCTTCGGCGGCATCCGGGCCGTGCAGGCATTCCGGCGTGAGCAACGGAACGAGGAGATCTTCTCGGCGCTGAACCAGGCCAACGCCGAGGCCAACCTGCGCTCGTCACGGCTGCTTGCCATCTACTTCCCGGGCGTGACGCTCGTCGCCAACCTCGCCATCGGGGCCGTGCTGCTCTACGGCGGTCTGCGGGTCATCGACCATCAGATGCAGGTCGGAGTCCTCGTCACGTTCCTGCTGTACCTCCAGCGATTCTTTGACCCGCTCATCGACCTGTCGCAGTTCTACAGCTCCTTTCAGTCTGCGGCAGCGGCGCTGGAGAAGATCTCCGGCGTCCTCGACGAGGCGCCGAGGGTTGCCGAGCCCGAGGACCCGGTGGCTCTTCCGGCGGCGGACGATCCAGCCAGCCAGGGCCGGGCTGTCACGTTCGACGCGGTTCGCTTCGGCTACCGGAAGTCAACGGTCCTGCCAGACCTGAACCTGACCATCCAGGCCGGGCAGACGGTGGCGCTGGTCGGCGCCACCGGAGCGGGCAAGACGACGATCGCGCGACTCCTGGCCCGGATCTACGACCCGCTTGATGGCAGCGTGCTGCTGGACGGGGTCGATCTCCGGCAGCTTGATGACCGGTCCCTGCGCCACGAGGTAGTGCTCATCACCCAGGAGAACTTCCTATTCACGGGTTCGGTGGCTGACAACATCGAGCTGGGCAAGCCGGGCGCCAGCCGAGCCGAGATAGTGGCGGCGGCCACCGCGATCGGCGCGCACGCTTTCATCTCGGCCCTGCCCAAGGGCTACGACGAGGAAGTGGGCAAGAGCGGCGGGCGGCTTTCGGCTGGCCAGCGGCAGCTGATCTCGTTCGCTCGCGCGTTCCTTGCCGCGCCGGCCGTCCTCGTCCTGGACGAAGCCACCTCACTGCTCGACATCCCGAGTGAACGGCTGGTCCAGGACGCGCTGCAGCGGATCCTGGCCGGCCGGACAGCGGTGATCATCGCGCACCGCCTGTCGACGGTCGCGATCGCAGACCGCGTACTGGTGCTCAGGCACGGGCAGATCGTGGAGGACGGCAGGCCGGACGAGCTCATAACCGGGGACGGTGAATACTCCGCCTTGCACACCAGCTGGCGGGAGAGCCTGGCCTGAGCGCCGCTCGTCGTTATCGTTTGGTGTTGCTCGGGTGGCTCTCGCTCGGCTGGCATTACTTCGCCCGGTAACGCGGCCGCTAAGCTATGCGGCGTGAAGAAGGGTCGCACCAAGATCAGCGCCGCCGCCGAAGCCAGTTACCTCGCCGACGTGGCGCTCGCCGCCACCTTCAGCCAGCTGCTAACCAAGGCGCAGCAGGCCGAGCGAGAGTACCGGCAGGCCCAGGCGATCGCGGCGCCACTTAGCGTGCAGTACCCGCTGGCACGCAGTCTGGACATAGCCCTGACGGACGTCACCAGGGCCGCCTACGCGGCCCAGCGCGCCGAGATCGGCCCGCGCGGCTACGAGGACCGCATCTACTTCCGCAAGGCCAAGGCGACCTCGGCTGTTCACGCTTGGACCGACGAGGCCGAGCGGCTGCTAACTCTCCGCGAGACGCATCGTCTGACGGGATTCCCCGCGCGGCCGACGGTGGAGGCGCTCGGCGCCGAGGTGGCCGAGGTGGACGCCGTCCGCCACCCATAGCGAGCACGGGCAAGTAATTCCGCAACCGCGGCCACGGCCATTCGTCTAATTTCGCTTACTTGCTGTAATCGAATGGCTACTGTCCGCGAGGGAACGCGCAAGTTGCACCGGGTAATCCGGACTACATGAAACCTACAAACCTCGACACGGAAAACCGTCACAACGGGCCATGCCGTACAGAGCACTGACCTGGGACAGTAGGGTGTGATCAACAGCACAGCATCGGACCAAACAGGAGGCACAAGAATGTGCCCGCACACGCCACCGTGTCCCGACCCGACAGGGGCGGATCGCGAGGCGGCCCGTACCGTCGTGAGTCACCCGGAGCAGGGCTGGAGCCTGCTCTGTAATGGCATTGTTATTTTCGAAGACACCGGAGAATTGCTCCCCGGCGGCGACGCCATCGCCCCGCACCGGCCTACGGACCTCACCATCTCTGCGACCACGCCGGTAGTACCGCCAGCAAGCTCCCAAAGTTCTGCGGCCTGACTAGTTCCGGCCGTCGCCAAGCACCTCGGCAAGCCACGACCCGACCACCGCGCCCACTGCGGCGGGATTCTTGGTCAGGGCGTGCGTCTCCCCCGGCAGCACGACGACACGCGCTGCGTCCTCCTGCGCGGGTATCCCGAACGGGTCACGTTCCCCGTTGACCACGAGAACATCGACGCCCGCACCCTGCAACTCTGCTACCCGGCTCTGCTCTGGGCGTCCCGGCGGATGCAGCGGGAAGGCCAGGGCGATGACAGCACGAGCACCCGCCGCAGCCGCGGTGCGACACGCGACTCGGGCGCCATTGCTCCGGCCGCCTTGCACGAGCGGCAACTCCGGATAGTCCGCCCGCAGCGCTGCGACAATCTCGAGCCACGCGGCATCCTGCCGCCCCGGAGCGCCAGGCGCGCTCGCGCCGCGGACTCGATAGGGCTGCAGGATGCGAGCCACGACGCCACCAATTTCGACGCTCGCGTCCCGGACCGCCAGCAGGTCCCGTGTATCGACACCGCCGCCCGCGCCATGGGTCATCAGCAGCAGGAACGTGGCCGCCGTCGGCCGGTCGACTTCCGCGTGCGCAGCGCCCGCCGCAGTGCTGATCTTCATCCTGGCAGCGTAACCCTGCCCCTCGCGGCGGACGTCCGGTGTGGCACCCCTAGGGATCAGCTCGAGCCAGGCCGGAACGTTATTACCGCCGCGCGATCCTGCGCCAGCGCTCTGAGCCCACCGACCGCGCTGCCCCAGCTGACCACGACACGCGGCCAGTGGGCGTGCGGTCCGGTGGAGACCGGAGCGAGGGTGGAGAGTCCGAACGTGTCGCCCGGCCAGATAGCCGAGTTCCCGTACGCGCGGGAAACCCTGACGCGTTCCGACAACCAGCCGGCCTTGATGGAGAAGGGCCGCACGTACAGCGCATAGCCGGAGGCCGAGTCGTCGGCCAGCCAGCCGACGTACGCGACGCCGGGCTCGCCGGCGGCAACCTGCACGATGTGCACAGCCAGGTCGGTGTCGGGCGTGACCCGCTGCGGCGTCGACCAGTGGTGGCCGTGATCGGTTGAATAAGAAAGCCATCCGACGTCAGCACCCCCGGTCTGCGTGTCCCAGGTGACATAGAGGTTGCCTGCGGCGTCGGCTGCGATGTCGCCGTCGATCCACCACTCGGAGTTGCTCATCGACGGCTGGGCCGGGCCGACGCGCATCGGAGCCGACCAGGTAGCTCCGCCATCGGCTGAGGAGGTGGCGAAGGAATGTCCGATCCTGGCCGTTGGCTTCGACGGGCTGGCGATGCCGAAGCCCTGGTACACGGTGTAGATCCGGCCGTCCGGCCCGACGAGCAGTGGAGCGCTGTCCGCGCCGCCGGCCGGGAATCCCGGACTGACGTGCACGATCGGACTCCAGCTCAGCCCGCCGTCGGTGGACTTCTGCACAACGATGTTGAAGTCCCCAGCGCTAAAAGAGCAGCTCCCGCCCTTGCTGCAGAGCAGCCTGACCTGCTTGGCGCTCGGGCCGTAGTCCCAGGTCAGGTACAGCGTGCCGGTCGGCCCGACGGCGATGAAGTCACGGTCGCCCCAGTTCCCGACCGTACTGGGCACGACGCGCGTCACGTGCGAGAACGTCTGACCATGATTGAACGAGGCTGCCACGACCGGAAACATGTGGCGTGCCGCCGCGCTCATGAACGCCACGTACACCGTGCCGTCAGGGGCCACAGCAACCGAAGGATCCCAGGAGTCGGCTGAATCAGGCAGAATCACGGGCTTGCCGAAGTGGAGCCCGCCGTCGGCCGAGGCGGCGAACCCGATGTGATTGCCGCAGCCAATCCACGCTTCGTAGACGTAGTCCCGCGCCGCATCGACGGCCTGCTCGACTTCCGAATTCTGGCCGGGGCAGCCGGCGCTGACCACGGTGATCGGGCTGACTAGCGCACGCCAGGCCTGCCGGGCCGGGGCGGCCGCCGAGCACGCCGTCGTCCCTGCTGCCGTGGCCAGCCCGAGGGTGACCGCCGTCAGCGCCCACTTCCGCATCAACCGGCGCGTCAGCACCCCGACAGCGTAACCGCTCCGGACGCGCCACAGCGATCGCGCCGCCCGCCATGCGAATCGGCTACGGCAGCGCTGTGGCGTTTAGGGCCTCCAGCTGATTCGAGGCGTAATTCGCTATGAGCACGGTACTGCCATCGGGATCAGCCGCCACGTCTCGCGGCAAGAGGCCAGCTGGCAGGTAGCCGAGCAGGGCGGGCTCGCCAGCGAGCGCGCGCGCGAGCTGCTAGCGCAGCCCGCGACTGTGGTGCTGAGCCCGACCATCGAGATCGCCACTGCAGCGCGCTACGGAATCACGACAAAACACGGTAGACCGCGCGCCCTAGTCGCAGCTAGCGTCGAGCATCTTCTTCAGGAATTGCCCGGTATAGCTCTCCTCGACCTTCGCAACCTGCTCCGGCGTGCCGGTGGCGATGACGTACCCGCCCCTCGATCCGCCGTCGGGCCCGAGGTCGATGACCCAGTCGGCAGTCTTGATGACGTCCAGGTTGTGCTCGATCACGATGACGGTGTTGCCGGCGTCGACCAGCCGGCCGAGCACGCCAAGGAGCTTACGGATGTCGTCGAAGTGCAGGCCGGTAGTCGGCTCGTCGAGCACGTAGATGGTCCGCCCGGTCGACCTGCGCTGCAGTTCGGACGCCAGCTTGACTCGCTGCGCCTCGCCACCGGACAGCGTCGGCGCGGGCTGACCCAGCCGGACGTAGCCGAGACCGACATCGACGAGCGTCTTCAGGTGCCGATGGATCGCGGGAACCGGCTCAAAGAACTCCGCCGCTTCCTCAATCGGCATCTGGAGCACGTCCGCTATCGTCTTGCCCTTGTAGTGGACCTGAAGCGTGTCCGTGTTGTACCGGGCGCCATGACAGACCTCGCACGGCACGTACACATCCGGCAGGAACTGCATCTCGATCTTGATGGTGCCGTCGCCTGCGCAAGCCTCGCAGCGACCGCCCTTAACGTTGAACGAGAACCGGCCGGGCTGGTACCCGCGGACCTTCGCCTCGGTCGTCTGCGCGAACAGCTTCCGGACGCTGTCGAACACCCCGGTATAAGTAGCCGGGTTAGACCGCGGCGTCCGGCCGATCGGGCCCTGGTCAACGTGCACGACCTTGTCGAGCGACTGGATGCCCGTGATCTTGGCATGCTTGCCCGGCACGATCCTGGTGCCGTGCAGTTCCCTCGCCAGCGCGCTATACAAGATGTCGTTGACCAGCGTCGACTTGCCCGAGCCGGAGACTCCGGTGACCGCGATGAACACGCCGAGCGGGAACGCGACGTCGATGCCCTTGAGGTTGTGCTGGGCCGCGCCCTTGACGACGACCTCGCGGCCCTTGACTCGCTTGCGCCGCTTGGCCGGTACCTCGATGGCCTCGCGTCCAGTCAGGTACGCCCCGGTGATCGACTCCTTGCTGGCCAGCAGTTCCTCGAGCGGACCGGAGACGACAATGTTGCCGCCGTGCTCTCCGGCCCGTGGCCCGATATCGACGATCCAGTCGGCCGAACGGATCGTATCTTCGTCGTGCTCGACGACGATGAGAGTGTTGCCCAGATCGCGGAGCCGCAGCAGCGTCTCGAGCAGCCGGTGATTGTCGCGCTGGTGCAACCCGATAGACGGCTCATCCAGCACGTACAGCACGCCGACCAGCCCGGAGCCAATCTGCGTCGCGAGCCTGATCCGCTGCGCCTCGCCGCCGGCGAGGGTGGCGGACGCCCGGTCGAGCGTCAGGTAGTCGAGGCCGACGTCGAGCAGGAAGCCAAGCCGCGCGTTGACCTCCTTGAGAATCCGCCCGGCGATCTGCATGTCCCGGTCCGACAGCTGGAGCGAGAGCAGGAGCTTGGCCAGCTCACCGATGGGCAGCGCACAGTAGTCTGCGATGGACCGCTCGTCGACCTTCACAGCGAGCGACACAGGCTTGAGCCGAGCGCCATGACAGGTCGGACACGGCACCTCGCGCATGAACTCAGCGAACCGCTCCCGGCTGTACTCGCTGTCGGCGTCGGAGTGGCGCCGCTCGATGTACGGGATCGCGCCCTCGAAGTTCGTGTAGTACGACCGCTCGCGGCCATACCGGTTCTTGTACCGGACATGGACCTGCTTGTCGTAGCCGTACAGCAAAGCGCGCTGAGCCTTGGCCGGCAGCCGCTCCCACGGTGTGTCGACGGTGAAGCCGAGTGCGTCGCCCAACGCGTCGATCAGCCGCAAGAAGTAGTCATTGACATGACCGCCGGTCCAGACCGCGATCGCGCCGTCGGCCAGCGTGCGCGCCGGCTCTGAGACAACGAGCTCCGGGTCGACCTCCATCTTCGTGCCAAGGCCAGTGCATTCCGGGCACGCACCCCATGGTGAGTTGAACGAGAACGACCGCGGTTCCAGCTCGTCGAATGACAGGTCGTCGTACAGGCACGCCAGATGCTCAGAGAACATCCGCTCGCGGTTCGGATCGTCCTCGGCCAGGTCGACGAAGTCGAGCACGACGACGCCGTTGGCCAGGCCCAGCGCGGTCTCCACCGAATCGGTCAGCCGGCGCCGCGCCGACTCCTTCACGTCGAGCCGGTCGACGATCACTGCAATGTCGTGCTTCTCGTACTTCTTCAGCGCGGGCAACTCGCCGCTTACCGCGGTGTCAAGACGAATGATGGTGCCGTCGACTCGCGCCCGCGAGAATCCCTTGATCTGGAGGTCGCGCAGCATCTCGGTGTACTCACCCTTGCGGCCCCGTACGACAGGCGCGAGAACCTGGAACCGCGTCCCTTCGGGCAGTTCGAGGACGCGGTCCACGATCTGCTGAGGTGTCTGCCGCGCTATCGGCCGACCGCACACCGGGCAGTGGGGCTTGCCCACGCGGGCAAACAGTAGCCGCAGGTAGTCGTAGACCTCGGTGATCGTGCCCACGGTGGACCGCGGGTTCCGCCCGGCCGCCTTCTGGTCAATAGAGACGGCTGGCGACAGCCCGTCGATGAAGTCGACGTCGGGCTTGTCCATCTGGCCGAGGAACTGCCGGGCATAAGCCGACAGCGACTCGACGTACCTACGCTGGCCTTCGGCGAAGATCGTGTCGAAGGCCAGGCTCGACTTGCCCGACCCGGATAGCCCGGTAAAGACGATCATGGAGTCGCGCGGCAGGTCAAGCGAGACGTCCTTCAGGTTGTGCTCGCGGGCACCGCGAACGACAAGACGATCTGCCACTTTGCGCTCAGTTCTCCCGGTATGTAC
>Ga0126373_10001385_pt1 | contig 17230 bp, 15 predicted proteins | sample PanSoiMetPlot_11_FD_92545 | JGI IMG/M metagenome (GOLD analysis project Ga0126373, IMG submission 92545) | Tropical forest soil microbial communities from Panama - MetaG Plot_11 | ecosystem: Environmental > Terrestrial > Soil > Tropical forest > Bulk soil | place: Panama | collected 2016-02-17 | reverse complement strand
GTGGTAATCAGGTTGAGCCCGAACTCCCGCTCCAATCGCTCCTGCACGATTTCCATGTGCAGGAGTCCGAGAAAGCCGCAGCGGTAGCCGAAGCCGAGGGCCACCGAGTTTTCCGGCTCGTAGAAAAATGCCGCGTCGTTCAGCTGCAATTTTCCCAGCGCGTCGCGAAGCGGTTCATAGTCGTCGGCAAGCACGGGGAAAAGCCCGGCAAAGACCATCGGCTTAATGGCCTCGAAACCCGGAAGCGCGGGAGCCGGGCGATCCACTTCGATCACCGTGTCTCCCATGCGCGCATCGGCCACGCGCTTGATGTTTGCGATGATAAAGCCAACGTCGCCCGCTTCGAGTTCGTCGAGCGCGACCGGTTTGGGGGTGAGCGTCCCGAGCTGTTCGACTTCGTAAGTTTGGTCGCCGGCGACCAGTTTGATTTTCATATGGTTCGCCACGCGGCCGGATTTCACGCGCACGAGAATTACGGCGCCGCGGTAAATGTCGAACCAGGAATCGAAGATCAGCGCCTGCAATGGATTTCCCGCGCTCCCCTTTGGCGGCGGCACGCGCGCGACAATCGCTTCGAGAACGTCTTCGACGCCGAGCCCGCTCTTCGCACTGATCAGCAAGGCGTCGTCCGCCGGGATCGCAAGCACGCTTTCGATCTGTTCTTTCACCTTATCGGGCTCGGCTGCGGGCAGATCTATTTTGTTGATCACCGGGATGATCGTGAGGTTGTGCCCCGCAGCCAGAAAGGTATTCGCAACAGTCTGCGCCTCCACGCCCTGCGAGGCGTCAACCACGAGCAGCGCACCTTCGCATGCGGAAAGCGCGCGCGAAACTTCGTAGGAAAAGTCCACGTGACCCGGCGTGTCGATCAAATTCAAGCGGTACGTATTTCCGTCCTTCGCTTGGTAGTGCAGGCGGATGCTCTTTGCCTTGATGGTGATGCCGCGTTCGCGCTCCAGGTCCATGGAGTCCAGCACCTGTTCGTGCATCTCACGTTCGGAAAGCGCGCCGGTCATTTCGAGCAGGCGGTCGGCGAGCGTGGATTTCCCGTGGTCGATGTGCGCGATGATGCAGAAATTCCGTATGAATCTTGGATCCATGTAACTTGATTATCGCCCAGCTTTGGGATTGCTCTTAACTTTTTCCGTCACCGGCAGGGGCCGTTTCTCTTGAGGACCATAACGCGCAAGCTTGCCTGCCGCAGCTTGCCCGCTGCCAGAGGGCAGGCAAAAACCGTCCCGAGTAACACTCAGTTTGCCACAATTCGCGCTTCCGCGCAGCCGCCGAGCACCTTTAGGGGGCGACACAGGATGCGCGTCCGGAAACGAAACGGAGGTTTTCGCTAAGGCCAAGAGCGGCAACGCATTGTTTGAGAGAGGCGCAGCGGCAATGGAGGAGATTCTCGAGAAGGGCTTTCAGGCGGAGAGCGCGGGCGATGCTGTCTCGAACCTCGGAGAGCTTCTTGGTGGCGAGTTTTCTCCAGCGCCGGCCGACCGGAGCATTATCCCGGAGGCCGCCGAGGAAAAGCTTGATTTCTGCGAGAGAGAAACCCATCTCGCTGGCAAAGCGAATCAGCAGGACGCGGTCGAGAGCGTCAGGGGAGTAACGACGCTGGCCGCCGACACGGTGGGGAGGGGCGAGCAGACCGAGCCTTTCATAGTAGCGGACGGCCGAAGCTCGGAGACCGGCGCGGTGAGCAAGTTGGCCGATTTTCATGAACCCTCCCTTGCGCCGCGACGCTACCCCCGTCTTCTCCTAAAACTTCAGCGAAGAGAGATTCGTCGAAGCGCTAAGCCGATCCCTTCGCACGGTCAACCGTCTGTCTAGGGACTGGTAAACGGTCACTCGCCAACAACCAAGCGGCCTCTAACAAGAGGTCCTTGACTTAAAGCTGACTTTAACTTCTAGCATCTCGGGATGGGACGTGGCAAATCCTATTTTGGAGGAACGCCATGAAGCAGAAGACCGAGTATTTTGCAGTAGCCATAACGGCCCTGACTCTGTTCGCCGAGAGCCTAGGAGCCGCGGGCCTCACAAGTCGGTCCACACAGGAGTCAGGAAAGGCGGGCGGGCAAGTCATCGCCAGCCAGAGTAAGTTTTATTGCAACACCAAGGCGTTGACGCCGGAAGAGCGGGCCCACCACAAACAGCTGGGCGACAAACTGACGGCCGCGCGCAAGGCCCTTGTCGAGACGGACAAAGGGTACGAATTCCAGTTCAGCCCGCAGGACGTCACGATTGCGGAATTGGCAGACTGGGTGGTGGCGGAAAGCAAGTGCTGCCCGTTTTTTGACTTCCATATTGATTTGGAGAACGAAGGCAAGCGCATTTGCTTGCGATTGACGGGCGAAGAAGGCATCAAGCAGTTCATGCGGGCGGAGTTCTCGTTGCAGTAGGCGAATGGCTTTGCACCAGTCAAGAGCCAGCCTTCCGTTGGATAGGGGGGCTGGCTTCATTCGAGCATCCGTGAGTCATTTCCGATCGCCGGGCGACTTGGAGGCAAATTCCTTGGGAAGAGGATTGTCGTCGCGCTCCTGGTCCCACAAGATGCTGACAATCCACCAACGGCTGCCATCGTAAAGCAGCTGAATGCTGTTGACGCCGCGCGCAAAGGGAGCTTCGCTGGGAGTATGGCGCGATTCATAGCTGCTGAAAACCTGGGAGACGTTTCCGAAAGTCTCGACGCGATTCACGATGGGACCCTCATAAAAAGCGTGTTGCGCGAAGTAACTCCCGGCCCCCTTGGCGTAATCTTCGACGCCCATGGGACGGACGCGAAAGGATCCATCCGGGTTCTTGGTGGCGGAAGTGAGGCGTCCCTGAGGCAAGAACAAAGAGCGGAAGCGATCCCAGTCGCGTTCGCCGGGGGGGCCGGAAATCACGCCATAGAGCGCCGCAAGAATACTGTCGATGGACTTCACGTCGTCGGTGCGTGGAGCCGGTACGCTCGCCGAGGGATTGGGCGCTGCCGAGGGCGGCGCTTGTTGCTGCGCTGGCGGCTTTGCCGAGGGAGATTGCGCCGCGGCAGGAAAGCAAAAAAAGAGAATGGCCGGCAAGGCCAAAAGAGCCCTTCTCATGAGCGTCCTCCTTGGCGGCAAAGAACCGCGGAACGCCGATTATCCCGCAGGGAGACTATATACCAGGGAGTGCCGTGAAACCGCGTCAAAGCTAAAGAAAATCGGCAATGGGTGCCCATCGGGCCGGGTAGACTTGGCAAACTGCAAACCGTCGTCACTAGCGGCGCAAGTGCGAGAAGAGCCAGAAAAGGAGAGAAAGAGCGACGCTCAGAAGAAGGCAGGTGACGATGGGAAAGTAAAACGTAGTGTGTTCGCCGCGATGAACGATGTCCCCGGGAAGTTTTCCCAAGCGGAAGGGGAGTTTGTTGCCGAAGTACAGAAACGCACCGACCAGGATAAGAAGTGCTCCAAAGGAAAGCAGCGTGCGGCCGAGATCGCGAAAAGGCTCCATCAAGCAATTTTACCCGAAGCGGGAAACAAATCCCTCGGGCAAACCATAGCCATTAGACCTTAAATCGGTTCTCGTTCACCCGGGCGGCGCATCCCGAATTTCGCGTCTCGGAACAGCGGGTCCTGCCTAAGAGGTGTGCGCCGAATCAGATCAGCTCCATGGAGGAAAAGAAGTAACTGATTTCGAAGGCTGCGGTTTCCGGGGCGTCGGAGCCGTGTGTGCAGTTCATCTGAATACTAGTGCCGAGGTCCCGGCGAATGGTGTCGGGAGCGGCCTTCTGGGGGTCGGTGGCCCCCATAGTTTCGCGCCACTTGGAGATAGCGCCATCGGCTTCAAGGACCATAGCGAAGATTTTGCCGGAACTCATGAAATCAGTGAGTTCGCCGAAGAAGGGTCGTTCGCGGTGGACCGCGTAGAATCCACCGGCCTCCTCCTTGGTGAGCCGGATGGATTTGATGGCCACGATTTTGAAGCCGGCCTTATGAATGCGACAAAGAATCTCACCCTGCAGATTGCGACCCACAGCATCCGGCTTGATGATTGCGAAAGTACGCTCAAGAGCCACGAAGCATTCCTCCGAACTGCGCAGATGAGTTACCGGACTCGCACCCGGCCTCTGTAAGACAAAAAAACCAAAAGCGCGGTACTACGGGAGTTGCCTGGCCACAGGCGGAAGCCCGTGCCAGCAAACCTATTTCAGGGCCGCAGCGACCGACGAGCCGAGGTCCGCGGGAGTCTCGACACAGCGGATGCCGGCGGCGCTCATGGCCGCGTATTTATCTTTGGCCGTTCCTTGTCCGCCGCTGATAATCGCTCCAGCGTGGCCCATGCGACGACCCGGCGGCGCAGTCTGGCCGGCAATGAAGCCGACGACGGGAATCTTCACGTTGGCTTTGATCCATTCCGCTGCTCTTTCTTCGGCATTACCGCCAATCTCGCCGATGAGGATGATGGCCTGGGTGTCGGGATCCTCGTTGAAAAGCCTGATGGCCTCGAGGAAAGCGGTGCCGATGATGGGGTCGCCACCGATTCCGATACAGGTGGACTGGCCGATGCCAAGGCGGGTCAGTTGATCGACGGCCTCGTAGGTCAATGTACCGCTGCGGCTGACAACGCCCACATTTCCCTGTTTATGAATGCGGCCGGGCATGATGCCGATCTTGCATTTGCCGGGGGAAATAATGCCTGGGCAGTTCGGGCCGATGAGGCATGTTTTCTTGAAATCCACGACGAAGGCTACGCGGACCATGTCCATCACCGGAATGCCTTCCGTGATGCAAACCACCAGGGCAATGCCGGCGTCGGCCGCTTCCAGGATGGCATCGGCAGCGTAAGCGGGCGGAACAAAAATAACTGAGGCATTTGCGCCGGTGGCTTTGGCGGCCTCCGCGACGGTGTTGAAGACGGGACGCTCCAGATGCTTCGTGCCGCCTTTGCCGGGTGTGACGCCCCCGACAACGTTTGTTCCGTACTCGATCATTTGTTGCGCGTGGAATGTACCCTCGCGGCCGGTGAAGCCTTGCACGAGCAAGCGCGTCTTTTCATTCACGAGCACGCTCATCGGCCACCCCCAGCCAGCTTCACGACCTTTTGTGCTCCGTCTTTCATGTCGTTGGCGATGGTAAAATTCAAGCCGCTATCGCGTAGGATTTGCTGGCCCACTTCCACGTTGGTGCCTTCCATGCGCACCACCACGGGAACTTTCAATTGCAAATCTTTTGCCGCCGCCACAACGCCCGTAGCGAGAACATCGCAGCGAAGGATTCCACCAAAAATATTGATGAACACGGCCTTCACGGCGGGATCGTTCATCAGAATGCGGAAGGCATTCTTCACCTGGTCGGAAGATGCGCCGCCGCCGACGTCGAGGAAGTTGGCCGGGGAGCCGCCGGCGTATTTGATAATGTCCATGGTGGCCATGGCTAGGCCCGCGCCGTTTACCATACAAGCCACGCTGCCGTCGAGCTTGATGTAGTTCAGGCCGTATTTGGAGGCCTCGACTTCCAAGGGATCTTCTTCATCGAGATCGCGCAACTCGCGGAGCTCTTTGTGGCGGAATAAGGCGTTGTCGTCAAAAGTCATCTTAGCGTCAAGGGCCATCAACTTGCCGTCGCCGGTGAGAACGCAGGGATTGATTTCAAGCAGCGAAGCGTCAGTGTCGGTGAAGGCGCGATAGAGAGCTTGCAGGAAGGGCGTAGCGTAATTGACGACTTCGAGGGGTAAGCCGAGTCCAAAAGCGATCTTGCGGGCCTGATAGGGTTCGAAGCCCACCGCAGGATGGATGGTCTCGCGCAAGATCGCGGAGGGATCTTTCCTGGCGACTTCTTCGATTTCCATGCCGCCCGCCGCGCTGGCCATGAAAACGACGCGTCCCGCGGCGCGGTCTACCAGCAGACCCAGATAAAGTTCGCGCTTAATGTCCAGCCCTTCTTCGATCAGCAGACGCTTGACGATGCGGCCGGCGGGCCCGGTTTGCGGAGTAACCAGCGTCATGCCGAGAATGTGGCCGGCAATCTCGGCGGCTTCCTCGGCGGAACGCGCCAGCTTGACGCCGCCGCCTTTGCCTCGGCCGCCCGCGTGTATCTGCGCCTTGACAACACAAATGTTGGATTTCAGGCGCTGCGCGGCTTGCAGTGCTTCTTCCTTGGTGAAAGCGACTTCGCCACGGGGGGTGGTGACGCCATAACGCGCGAGTATTGCCTTGGCCTGGTACTCGTGGATTTTCATGAGGGTTTCTGTGCTTCCGTTCAGGCTTGAAACAGTCAGCCAGTGTTAGAATTTGAGGCTAGTCGAAACATCAAAGTGTACTCGGAACGGAAAAACGGAGCAAGGACACGCGACAACGCCGTAGCAAGTCGGTGCCTTATTCCCAAATGGCTAGTCATCGAAATACGATGAAAATGAAGCGCAAATGCGGATGGCTCGAGATGTTTAGCGGCGGCTGCGGGAGTGTCGTCGCATGAGCCGGCTTCTGATCGAAGGGTTAGAGGCCGGTGCCACTCTCACGCGCGGTGCCGCCGCAGCGTTGATGGAGGAACTGCTCTCAGGACGCGTTGGGACGCCCGAGATCGTGCGGTTGTTGACAGCGCTGAACCGCAGGCCTGTCGAAGCGCAGGAGCTCGCAGGCTTTGCCCGGGTGATGAGGCGCCACGCCACGCGAGTGTTTGTGGACGGCGAGGCACGTCCCACAAACATGGTGGATACCTGCGGGACTGGGGGCGACGCTTCCGGAACATTCAACATTTCGACGGCGGCGGCGATTGTTGCCGCGGCCGCTGGAGCACGCGTCGCCAAGCACGGGAACCGCGCGGCAAGTTCGCAGAGCGGATCGGCGGACGTGCTGGAAGCGTTGGGTGTGCGGATTGATCTGCCATTCGAACGCTACGGGCGTGCCATCCGGGAGATCGGCATCGGGTTTTTATTTGCGCAGGCTGCGCACACAGCGACGCGGCACGCCACTCCAGCACGGAAACAGATTGGCGTACGCACGGTGTTTAATCTGCTGGGACCGCTGACCAATCCCGCGGGCGCACAGACGCAAGTGCTGGGAGTTTTTTCCCTGGACGTAATGGACCTAGTAGCCGCAACGCTGGCGGAGCTCGGCACCGAGCATGCGTTCGTGGTGCATGGCGCAGGGGGATTGGATGAAATCTCGCTGGCGGGAGAGACCGTGGTCGCGGAAGTGCGCGATGGCAAAGCGCAAAAATTCAACGTGACCCCGGAAGAGTTTGGGGTCAAGCGCGCACCAATCGAAGCTATTCGCGGCGGAACAGCGAAAGAAAATGCGGCACTGATCTCTAGAATCCTGGAAGGGGAGGCGGGAGCTCCGCGTGACATTGTCGTGATCAACGCGGCCGCGGCCCTGGTAGCAACGGGTATCTCCGAGAATTTTCGCGATGCGGCGGATACCGCGCGATTGGCGATCGATTCCGGAAAGGCTTGCGAGACGCTCGAAAGCCTCAAAGCGTTCACCACTCGAGCGTAAGCACGGAAACCGTGGGGGGGCAGATACCTTGAAGAAGACTGTAGGCGCGATGGCGGTCCTTCTTTTGCCGTGCCTGGCGTGTGGCCAGAAAGCGGCACTACCGACACCGGCACAGGTCGTGCAAGCGGTGCGCGAATATCGAATGGAGAACGAGAGCCGCATCGTTCGTGAGCTCTGCGAATTCCTGGCGATCCCCAATATCGCGAGCGACGCCCCAAACATCCAGAAAAACGCCGCACATCTTGTGGAGATGCTAGAGGCGCGCGGAATTGAAACGCACCTGCTGCCGATTACCGGACGCGGACCAGTGGTATTCGGGAAACTGATTTCGCCCGAAGCCAGGCGCACGGTCATTTTCTATGCGCATTACGACGGGCAGCCCGTCGATCGCGCGGCATGGACCGACGGCGCACCGTTCGAGCCGGTGCTGCGCAGCGAGGCCATTGAGTCGGGCGGAAAACGAATCCCGTTTCCCGCCAACGGCGCCAGTGCTCGCGACGCTTACAACGACGATTGGCGGATTTATGCGCGGTCTGCTTCCGACGACAAGTCGCCGATCGTGGCGCTGCTGGCGGCCTTGGACGCGCTACGGGCCAAGGAAATTCCCCTGGCGGTGAATTTAAAGGTGATTCTGGAGGGCGAGGAAGAGGCGGGTTCGCCAAACCTGCAAAAGACCCTCGAACTGCACAAGAATCTGTTGGGTGCGGACGTCCTCATCACTGCCGATGGGCCCGTGCATCAGAGCGGGCGGCCGCTGGTTTTCTTTGGCAACCGGGGCGACATCGGAATTGACATCACCGTCTATGGACCGGTGCGCGCGCTGCATAGCGGACACTACGGCAACTGGGCACCGAATCCGGCAATGGCATTGTCGCGCCTGCTGGCCTCGATGAAAGATGAAGACGGGCGCGTGCTGATCGCCGGCTATTACGACGATGTCACACCACTCGGCGAGGCGGAAAAAAAAGCGCTCGCGGCCATGCCGGATAACGATGCCGACTTGGAGCGCGAGTTGGGCATCGCGAAGCCGGAAGGCAGCGGGAAAAAGCTGGTAGAGCTGATCATGGAGCCGTCGCTGAATGTACGAGGATTGCGCAGCGCCTACGTGGCCGGGCAGGCTCAGAATGTAGTTCCCGAGCTGGCCGAGGCTTCACTGGATGCGCGATTGGTGCGAGGAGAGGATCCCCAGAAGAAATTCGATCAGATTGCAGGGTTTGTTCGCAGGCAAGGCTATTACGTGATTGACCACGAGCCGACGATGGAGGAGCGGCGCACGCATACGCGCATCGCCAAGGTGCTTTATGAAGGCGGGTACCGCGCCTCGCGGACGGCCATGGATTTGCCGGTTTCACAAGCGCTGGTGAAGGTCGTCGAGGACGCCACCGGTGGGTCAGCGGTGATCGCGCCAGCGCTCGGCGGGAGCGTGCCGATGTACATCTTTGAGGATTTCGGGTTGCCATGGATTGGCGTGCCCATCGTGAACTACGACAATCACCAGCACAGTTCGGATGAGAATCTGCGACTTGGACATTTCTGGCGTGGGATGGAGATTTACGGGACGATTTTGGCGGATTTGAATTGGTGAGGATACCGCGCTCTTCGTTAAGCCCGGCCGGGAGCGCGGCATCCCGCGCCCTACAAAGACAGGAAGTTCGAGAGGAGCTGCCTCCCGGCGTCGGTGAGGACGGATTCGGGGTGGAACTGCACGCCTTCGATTTTGTAGCGGCGGTGACGGAGGCCCATGATGATGCCGTCATCGGTTTCCGCGGTGATGGAAAGCTCGCGCGGCAATGACTTCCTTTCGACAATGAGCGAGTGATAGCGGGTGGCGGTCAGCGGGTCGGGCAGCTTGCGGAAAATGGTTTTGCCGTCATGATGGATCTGGCTCGTTTTGCCGTGGAAAAGTTTCGGAGCGCGGACGATTTTTCCGCCAAAGGCTGCGCCAATGGCCTGGTGCCCGAGGCAAACGCCGAGGATTGGAAATCTTCCTTGAAGGCGCTCGATCAGCTCGACGGAAATGCCCGCTTCGCGCGGCGTGCAAGGCCCGGGCGAAATGACAATGCGCTGCGGCTTGCGGCGGACGATTTCTTCGACGCTGATTTTGTCGTTGCGATGGACCTCGACGTTCGAACCGAGCTCACCCAGATACTGCGCCAGGTTGTAAGTAAACGAATCGTAGTTGTCCAGTAGCAGAATCATCGTGACTTCCCTGCCCGGTTTACCCCCGTCGCTGCTTCCAGCGCCGTCAGCAAAGCCTTGGATTTATTCACGCTCTCCTGATACTCGCCCTCCGGCGTGGAATCGGCCACTATACCGCCGCCCGCCTGGACGTAAGCAACGCCGTTCTTGACGACCATGGTGCGAAGCGCGATGCAGGAATCGAGATTGCCCGCGAAGTCGAGATAGAGAATCCCCCCGGCGTAAATGCCGCGGCGGGTGCGCTCGAGTTCTTCAATAACTTCCATGGCGCGCACTTTGGGGGCGCCGGAAACCGTTCCCGCCGGGAAGCAAGCCATCAAGGCGTCGAAGCAGTCCACGTCTTCGCGCAACCGGCCACGCAGGCTCGAAACGATGTGCATAACGTGCGAGTACCGTTCGACAGTAAGTAGCTTCTCCACTTTTACCGTGCCGTACTCGCAGACGCGGCCGAGATCGTTGCGGCCGAGATCGACGAGCATGATGTGCTCGGCACGCTCTTTTTCGCTCGCGAGCATTTCGCGTTCGAGTCGCTGGTCTTCGGCCTCGTCCTTGCCGCGCCGCCGCGTGCCGGCGATGGGGCGATAGAAGACGTCGCGCCCCTGAACCTTCACGAGCATCTCCGGGGAGCTGCCCACGACGGCAACGTCGTTGAGCTGAAGATGGAACAGATAGGGCGAGGGATTCAGGGCGCGCAATTGGCGGTAGACCTCGAAAGGTTCGGCCTGCGCTTTTGCCGAGAACCGCTGGCTGAGCACGACCTGGAAAATGTCGCCCGCGCGGATGTACTTTTTGGCTTTTCGAACGATGTCCAAATACTCCGACGGGCGGAGATTTGAATTCACTTTCAGCGAGGCAGGCTTGGATGCTTTCTTGAGTGTCCTGGGGCCCTCGCCGGCGACCGGCTCTTCGAGAAGCCGACGCGTCTTCTTAATTTCGCCGACAGCCGCGTCATACTTCGAGCGCAGGCTACCTTGGCTCTCGGTAAAAACGTTTCGCACGATCCACAAACGGTGCTGGACGTGATCGAAGGCAATGAGCCCGTGGTAAAACATCAGCACGGCATCATAGAGGCCGATCTCGTCGCGCAGGCGCTTTGGAAGGCGCTCGATCAGCCGGACCATGTCGTAACTGAAATAGCCGATGGCTCCGGCAACCAGCGGAGGCAGGCCGGTGAGGCGAACCGGGTGAAAGCGCTCGACCCGTTGGCGCAGGAACGAGATGGGATCGCGTTCTTCCCAGACCAGGCGTTCCCTATTTTCGAGGACGCACGCGCCATTCCCGTAGCGGAAGATTTCTTCCGGGTGCGCGCCGGCGAACGTATACCGCGCGATTTTTTCGCCTCCTTCGACGCTTTCGAGGAGGAACGAGTAGCGCGCGCCTTGCGCGATGCGCAGGTAGGCGCTCACGGGCGTCAGCAGATCTGCGGGAAATACCTCGTAGACGGGGACGAGGTTTCCCTGTTTCGCGAGACGCTGGAACTCTGGGAAGTCGGGCTGAATCATGGATGAACGCCTTTACCATCCAACCTAGAAAGTCCAAAGTTGAAACAGTTTTTCTTAAACGAGCCTGAGTGCCGGCTCTTTACCGGAGCAAAGGAGGAAAAGTTAAGAACGCCATCGCAGAGCGGAAAGGACGGCACGGCGCATGGCGGCTTCAGGAGCGCGCTTTCCGGTCCAGATTTCCCATTGCGCGAAACCTTGTGCCAGAAACATGTTTACTCCGGAAACCGTGGCAATCCCCTTCTGCGCCGCAATCTCCAAGAGCTTCGTTCTCTCGGGGCGGTAGATGAGGTCCATGACGATGCGACATTGTAACTCATGAACTGACAGTGGGGAAATGCCTTCGTGGGGATGCATGCCGACCGGTGTGGCGTTCAGCATGGCATCAAACGACTCTGTGCGCAGCGCGCCGCGCGGAACGGCTTCCCCGCCGACCGCGCGAGCCAGTTGCTTCGCAGCGTTTTCTCGCCTGGCGCAAATGCACACTATCGCGCCGGCTCGTGCCAAGGCAAAGGCGGCGGCCCGCGCCGAGCCGCCGGCCCCGAAGATCAGCACGCGACTGTCCTGGATGCGCATCCGGCCTTGCAACGCACGAAGCGCGCCGACGTAATCGGTGTTGCAACCATAGAGCGAGCCATCACGCCGGACCACTACGGTGTTTACCGCGCCAATTTCCGCAGCCAGCGGCTCGCATTCTTTCAGATGTTTGAGGATAGACTGTTTGTGCGGAATAGTGACGCTGAATCCCTGGATTCCAAAGTCCGGGACGGCTTTTAGAAAATCGCCGAGCTGAGGCACGAGAAACGGAAGATAAACTGCGTTCACGCGACGCATTGCGAAGCCGGTGTTGTGAAGCAAAGGTGAGAGCGAGTGGCCGATAGGATCGCCGACGAGGCCATAAACCCGCGTCCTGCGAGTGAGCAAATGCGAGCGATAGAGTCGCGTCACTTCGTTCAGAGAAACCTGGCCAGGTGCCGTGGCCTCCGCCACCGGCGCATAGGCAAGTTCGCTGCCCTCGCGCAAAGCGAGAAGGCGCGCGGGCAAGCCCAACTCCCCCATGGGCACGGCTACAAGGTTTCGAGAGCGCCAAGCCACCTTCAGCAGGCGCACGCTGTCGACGATGGACTTGGCGCGGGCGGCGATTTTCAGGGCATCGACCTGACCGTGCTGCGCGACGACGATCTTTCTCGGAAGCTTGGGCATGCGCTCGAAGTCGTGGATGGAGAGCAGGATGCGGGGAGGCACCGGATAGCTCCGCAGAAACCCGTCCGGCAACTCGCGAAAAGTCTCCATCTCGACATCGCACCACCGGCAACCCGCCTCTCGGGCTTGGTTGAGCCAGTCGAGCTGGCGGGCGATGTCCCCACCGAACTTCCCGCCCCCCTCTTTACGGCGGCAAGTAGCAACAAATGTGGCACCTCGGGACACATGCTTCCTCAACCGGCTTAGGAGCCGCACGCGCTCGGCATCGCTTTTCAGCCAATCGAGGCGCAACTCGACCGTAGGAGTGCTTCGCAAGGCCAGGCGCACCTGACGAAACATCTCCGATGCCGTCGAGGCGGCCACCACCGCACAGATACGGCTGACACCCTTGCCGAACAGAGCCATCCCCGGCCCTCATCCCGCCAAATCGCTGAAAAGACGCGCTCTAGTATGCCGTATCAAAAGTGTAAAGCAACCCCGGGCTATCGGTTGACGCAAGGGACGCGGCTTGATAATTTCGCGTAGAGAGGTTCCCGCACGGCCGGTTAGGCGTGTCTTCGAAGGAGTCGTCGAAATGCGCAGGAAAATAGCTGTTTTGTTTCTGATGGCGATGCTAGGTGCAGCGGCCGGTTCCGCGCAGGAGATCCGTACGGCTCCAAAAGAGCCAACCGCGCCTGACTACAGTATGATGAATTGCTCGGGTTTTGTGACCGAGCAGAAGTTCCCGCAGGAATTCCGACTGATTTCTGGCGAGCAATCCAACTACAAGCTGACTTTTACCAGCGGCGATTATGTGTACATCAATCGCGGTCAAGACAAGGGCGTGCGCGTCGGTGACCGCTTCTTCGTGGTACGGCCCGACGACTACACCGGCGACGTTCCCTGGTTTAAGTGGCAGGAAAAGCTGATGAAAGCCATGGGCACGGCCTATATAGACACCGGACAAGTACGCGTAGTCAACGTGCAGCCCAAGGTGTCCATCGCCCAAGTCATCTTCTCCTGCGACTACATGCAACGGGGGGACGTTGTCGTGCCGTACCAAGAGCGCCCCGCACCGCCGTTCAAGGAAGCCGCGGCGTTTGATCATTTTGCCCCGGTAAGCGGCAAGCCTGTGGCCATGGTTGTGACCGGTAAGAACCACCAGGATACCTTCGGGAAGAACAGTGCTGTGTACGTGAACCTGGGGACCAATCAAGGTGTCAAAGTTGGCGATTATTTCCGCATCTTCCGTTATCAAGGCTCAGCGGCGGAGACGGTGCCACAAACCAAAGATTACCAATTTACGATGTACGGATTCGGGACCGCGCCGCAGCACTACAGCTGGAATGACCTGCCGCGCGAAATTCTTGGCGAGGGCATTGTCTTCAATGTCAGCCATAATTCTTCTACGATGATGATCACGGTCAGCTCGTCCCAGATTTACTCCGGCGACTACATCGAAATCGAATAACCAGCGAAGTTCGTCTCGCCTTTTCGGCCCGCGAGAATTTTTCCGCGGGCCTTTTCGTTCGAACGGCTCTGCGAGCTCTCGGACTTCTTGCGGGAACGGAGATCAAACCTTCTCGGCGGGCGAATCGTCGGAAAAAACCTCGCAGGTAAACCCAAAAATGCGCGTCTCCGCCTCTTTCCAGGCCTCCCGGGGCAACCCCGCCTTCCGGCAGGTTTCCTCGAGAAACTGCTCGCGTGTAAGCCGGTGTTCGGTGGCCACCTTGGGCAGCAGGAGCCCGCGTTGGGCGTGATTCACGACCAAGAGCCCATGGCGACCAGTTTCGATGGCCTCAGGAAGAATCGGCGCCAGAACAGAAAGCAAGGAAATCTCGACGTTCAATTCCTCCAGTTGAGACTCTTTTAAAGGCGTAAAGCGAGGGTCCTCCAACGCAGCGCTAACGGCGCAGCGCACGATGGCCTCTCCCAAGGGTTCGCTGGGTTCGGTCACTCCAATACACCCTTGCAACCTTCCCTGCACATGAAGGGTGACAAAGACACCGTGGCGCTCGGAGAAAACTCCTTCCAAGGGGACGACATTGGGAAGCTCACGATGCAAGACGGCTTCGCGAATAGCCTTACGGGCTAATTCCAACGCGACTCGGCGGTCCCCTTCAGAGAGGCACAGCATCCTGAGACTTCTTGCGGGCTTCGAGCATGCGCAGCTTGCGGCGTTGCTTGATGCTGTCGCCCACGTGGCTCCAGAAGCGCAGGAAGTACTGCGCGGCGGAAACCAGGGCGCTAATCACCACGAGCCAAAGAAGAATGAGCCCCAGCGGTCTCAGCGAAGGATGCCGCGCGCCTACGATCACAATGGCCACGGCACAGATCTGCAGGACCATCTTAGTCTTGCCCAAGGTGGACGCCGCGATGGTAAAGCCTTCTGCGGAAGCGATGTTTCTCAGGCCAAGCACCGTGAACTCACGTCCGATGATGATGACGACCATCCAAGCAGGAACCAGCGCTTTCCCATCGACTCCTTGCATATCCACCAGTGCAATGAACGCCGCAGAAATCAGCAATTTATCGGCAATGGGATCCAGGAGAATCCCCAGAGTGGTTACTTGCAACCGTCGCCGCGCCAAATACCCGTCCGCCCAGTCCGTTGCCGCTGCCAGCAATAGGATCAGCACTCCCCAAACTTCGAAATGCATGGTAAGTCCGAACATTTGCACGGTCGGACTGCGGGTGAGGAGAATGACGATTAGCAACGGAACGAAGAATATCCGCAACAGCGTCAGTGAGTTCGGAAGATTCATGCCCAATTGACGGCCAGGCGCCGCGTGGCTTGAGCCACCGGAGTTTCACTATAGACTCCATCGTCAGAGGCGTCAACACGTCAGCGGCGAATCGAAGACCTGCTCCGGGCAGTAGATCACCCGCCCAAATGCTGGCATCTGAGGCCTTTGTAGATACTCGATGGTTAACAGCTCTGTTCCCGATAACGACCCACAAACCGGTTCGCCGGGGCGAAACCAACTGCTGCAAGACTGTGCAAATGTGCCCGCCAGTCGGTTGGGACATAAGGGCCTGAATCTGCACCGTTAACCTGCGATTAATAGTGCTAAGCCATTTTCTTTTAACAAGATACAAACTGAAGCCAAGAAACACGTTCGAGGAATACATTACCACGTGGGCCCTTGAGGCCAAAGGGAAATGGCAGTTTCCACAGCGTTTTCCACAGGCTCGCAAGCGGCGAGACGCTGCGCTAGGGCGTTTGGCCAAGTCAGCCAAAATCGAGAACTAACGAAAATCCGCCCTGTTTACTGTACAGTTAGCAATCACAAAAGGCCCAGAGCTCAGATGGCGCGAGGGCCGCGCAGCAATCGTACGGGCAACAGAAACAGCGCGCTGAGAAGACCCAGCACTCCGCTGACCGCGATTCCGAAAATACGCAATGGCAAGGTGATGAGCCACACAAACGGATACATCAGCAGAGCCAGCAGGGCAATGGGCCAGCACAAAACGAACAGAATGCACCACAGAAAGAAGGCTGCCATGGCCACCTCGCTCGCGAACTTCGACGCTCACCGCCTACAGGTCCGGGAAGTTCCCGCCTTTCACCAACGACTACGATGGGGAGGGCGGAAAAGTTCCGTCCACGCGATATTCATTCAGTCGCAGACGCTTTGCCACCGAGGACGGAATCTCCGCATCCAGCCGCATGTGCGAATCGTCGATCTCCGAATGCAGTACTCGTCCTAGAGCATGAATCATTGCCAAGGTACGCCCTTCAGCGAGTGGCAGCCGTATGGAAAGCGTGAGGAGTGGATCGACGGGCATGGCGGTGTCCATACGGCGCAGTAATTCCGCGATTCCCTCGCCGGTCAACGCCGACACCAGCACCGGGGCGTCGTCGCCGGCCCTTGCCACGCTCGACTGCAAAGATTTCAACTCTTCACCGCTGAGACGGTCAACCTTGTTCAGCACGTGCAGCCGCGGACGCTCGGCAACGTCGAGTTCGCACAGAATTTTCTCAACGTCTTCATCGAGCTCTTCGTAATGGGGATTCGAGACGTCGCTGACGTGCAGAATCAGCGCCGCCTCCTGCACTTCCTCGAGCGTAGCGCGGAACGCGGTAAGCAATCCCTTCGGCAAGTCGCGAATAAAACCTACGGTATCGGACAGCAGCACGCGGCGATTCGACAGCAGGCGAATCGCACGGATGGTCGGGTCGAGGGTAGCAAACATCTTCGAGGAGACCAGTACCTCGGCGCGGCTCAGCGCATTGAACAAAGTCGATTTGCCGGCGTTGGTGTAGCCCACCAGCGCAATGGTCCCCAGAGGAACGGCATTGCGGGCCTCGCGCCGCAGCGCCCGCTGCTTGCGAACCTCGTCAATGCTGGCTTGAATTTTGCGGACGCGATCGCGAATCCGGCGTCGGTCGGTTTCGAGCTTTTTCTCGCCGGGGCCGCGAACGCCGATTCGCCCTGCGCCGCCGGCTCCGCCCACGCCACCCCCACCGCTCTTACCTCCAAGCCGGGACATCGCCCTGCCCTTCCCCGTCAGGCGCGGCAGCATGTAATTCAATTGTGCCAGCTCCACTTGCAACTGGCCTTCGCGGCTTCGCGCATGGCGGGCGAAAATGTCGAGAATAAGCTGCGTGCGGTCAATCACGCGGCGATCGGTGAGCTCTTCGATGTTCCGCTGTTGTACGGGAGAAAGGTTACTGTCAAAAATGATGAGTGGCGCGTTGTGCGCCGTAGCTTCCGCGCGAATTTCGTCTAGTTTCCCCCGCCCGACGAGCGTCGCGGGATCGGCCGCCTCGCGCAATTGAAAGACCGTGCCGGCAACTTCCGCGCCCGCGCTGCGGGCCAGTTCCACGAGTTCGGACAAAGATTCGCGGCCTTGCTCGCCCGCGGGCATACCGGGAAAGCGAGGCGCACGCTTC
>Ga0126373_10001383_pt1 | contig 17237 bp, 18 predicted proteins | sample PanSoiMetPlot_11_FD_92545 | JGI IMG/M metagenome (GOLD analysis project Ga0126373, IMG submission 92545) | Tropical forest soil microbial communities from Panama - MetaG Plot_11 | ecosystem: Environmental > Terrestrial > Soil > Tropical forest > Bulk soil | place: Panama | collected 2016-02-17 | reverse complement strand
TGCATGAACTACGACTCGAAGGAAAATCCGCGGCCTTGCTCGGAGTGCGCGCTGATGCAGTTCGTCCCCCCCGAAAGGCGCGACGAAAAAATCCCGTGCCGGCACATTCAACTCACGCCGGGCGGAGACACCCTCGATTCACTCTACCGCTGGGCAGACGACCACGAAATCGAAGAGGCCATGCGCACCTGGCTAGACACAACCATCGAGCAGCTGGAAAGCCGAAAAACCAAGACCGCGACACCGTAGGCAGGGCGCGCGGTCATCTTCAGCCAGTGCACCTGCCGGCGTTGCCCCGGAAGAGAGCCTTTACAACGGAAGACCGACGCAGACCAGGAGTTCCTGAAATCGGGGGATCGTTGCGGAGATCCGCAAAAACCGGACCCACCTTGAGGTCGATCATCAAATCGTCGCGTTCTTGAGCCACCAAGTCCTGGAAGTCAAAGGCACGGTCGCAGCGACACGCATTACTGTTGACTGATCACGTTGAAGTCATGACGTGAGTCGAGAGCGGCCCTGGCACGGAGAACCTTCCGGCGACTAAGGGCAATCTTGTAGCGATGGTGGGCCTGGGGAGAGTCGAACTCCGACACGCAGTTTAGGAAAACGGAGGGCCATTTTGATTCGTTCTGAAAATTTTAGCTTGTACTATATTTTTCAGACATTTACAACCCGCCCGGCTTGTCGCGTTTATCCCCGTTTTGACCCGTTCTGAACAAGCAACTACTACGAATTTACTACAGTGGTTCGCTGCCGCTCTTCACGACTCGATTGCGGCTGCATACGCGACCCGCCCAGGTTCGCCTGCCGGCGAATAGCAACCAAAGCGAGACCACTTTGCGGGGTGGTTCAACGCGGTGGTCGCCGCATGAGCATGACGTCTTGACGGACGAACTAACTGGCCTTTTGGGTCTTTCTAGTGAGTGAGCCAAAGGACTGGAAAACGTTTGCCTGCCTGTTCCGGGGTGATGGAGACGCCGGCGAGTTGAGCAGCTGCCGCCCGTGAGCGGAATGAAGGCCCTATATAGGTTCTGCCCGGATGACATCAGTGCAAGTTTAGCACCGCGAGGCGCGTACACAATTTGCTCGTAGGTGCTCTGGCGGTCCTGCTCGACCATGCGCCCAAGAGCATCATAGATGGGTATGTCCACTCCCAAACTCTTGCTTCACATCGAAGGCGCTCTAATTTTTCTTGCGACCATTCTCTTCTATCGCCACCTCCACGCCAGTTGGCTCCTCTTCGCCGTGCTCTTCCTTGCACCCGATCTCTTCATGCTCGGCTATCTCGTCGGCGTCCGCATCGGAGCCGCCTGCTACAACTTCGCTCACACCTATCTCACTCCAGCGGCGCTCATCGCGATTTGCTTCCTCACTGCCAAACCCATTCTGCTTTCCCTCGCCACCATCTGGATCTGCCACATCGGCTTCGACCGTATGCTCGGCTTCGGCCTTAAATACCCCACCCGCTTCAACGACACCCACCTCCACCACGTCTAGCGGGATGCGCAGCCCACGACGCAGCGGTCGGTCAATAACCTCAACCTCGCGACACCTCACGACTCCTAGGCTCCGCCGATGTCTTTCAAAAACCCACGCCAGCCCCGCCTTTCGGTTTGCCGGGAAGTCCGCATTTCGATGCGAAGACGGGCAGTCCCTTCCAGCAGAATTTTCTTGATGTCAGTTCGCTTAGGCATTCAGTTAATTTCGAGGTCGTGTTCGGCCACAACGCGACGAATCACTGATTCGTCTTTCACCACAGTTCGATACACCCAGCGGTAATGATCTCCCGCCCAGAAGTCCATCACCTTCGCAGTTCGTTCAGCGCCCATCAGTTGACGATCCGCCTGCATTTCCAAATAGCAATCGATCAAGTGAAGATAGGTGCTTTCCTCGCTGTCTGCGCCTTCGGGATATCCGACCGGCACCTTCGAATAGATCTTGTGCAATTCCGCCTCGGCCGACTCGGTTTGCTTACGATGACCGTCCAAGTACCAATGCAGCTGCTCGTGCACGTAGGTAGACAGCAATTCGTCGTCCTGATGCAGATGCCTTGTGTGCAGCGTCAGCTCGGGGTGACTGTGCGGAATCGCGTTTTCGTCGATGACTACCTGGCGTGTGAACGTGTATCGGTGCAGGTCGTAGGTCCTGAGCAGCTTCTCGAGCTGAGCTCTAGTCTCCTGCTCGGGCGCGTCATTGTGCTTCAGTTCGATTTTGATTGCGTCGCCGCCAAAAGCGGACATCACCAACCACCAACCCGCCAACGCGGCCGGCCCGATTACCCCGGTCGTAATCCCGAACATGAGGGAAGCGTATCAGATTTTGTCCGTGTCTCCTTCTGGTCGAAACGACGGTCTTGACAGGTTTCCTAGGCCGCTGATTTGGCGCAGCATCGACCGCCGTTCTCACCGCAAAACTCAGGGCAAGGAGGGCCTGCGCAAGGATGTCTTCAGCTAGAGAAGGTGGCGCCGCCGTGGTAGGCGTCTTGCAGTTTCAGTGCAAGAAGGCGGGTCTTCAGGAGTCAAGCCAAATGCCGGCGCGAAACCGGATGGCTCTTCTTTTCCAGCGGAACGCCCGGGCCTCCTTTCTGCCTGTCGTGTGGTTCCCACCGGAGAGTTTGTTAAAGTCGAAGTTGGGGCGCAGCGTACATGATGGCTTTCGCCCCTGCTGGATAAAAAGGGTGGTCGAGAGCTGGTCCTTGGGAATTTCTGTTCCAACGCACATACGCAACAGAATCGTTCTACAAACTCGAAACACTCTCCAGTATTTCAAGCGGTGACCCCGCAACGATTCCTGGTACTTTATCCGCAGGAATGTTTTTTGCGGCAGCGACACTGACGCTTTCTCTCAAGAGCCGCTTATCAGCTTCATTCGTTATCCACTTTGCGCCGACGACGCCCACAAGAAAGGCTCCGGCGACCGCGGAGAACCGCAAGTGAATCAGTGCGTTCGCGTCCGCCACATCTAGGTCCGCACCGGACCCGTAAAATGCCCATGAAGCAAATGCAGCAAATGCGCCAATAAAGACGGTGGAGAAAGCCCCAGGGCAGAGAACTCCTTTCATCCGTCGGGGAAGAGCGAAACCGTTGTTGCTAGTCAGGGCGTTAACAAAACCTCCCACCGCCCCAGCCGCGATGATAAGTGCCGCGCAAGACCAAGGGTGCATAATTTACCTCCACCATAGCTGCATCTTACGATGTCACTCATATTTTTAGATGTGGCCCCGGTAAACCGAGGAAAGCAATGCGCTTGGACTACAGACCCTTCACCTGAGTCTCGCGCCCTGAGAACCGATCCAAATGCTTAGTGCGGGATTCTCTGAAGGCGTTTCAGAGTTTGTTTGTTCCTTGGCCACAGCAGGCCATGGTCCTTCGGCCCACAAGCGAACGATGAACATGGGGGACGAGGGCGTGATCGGATAAATAGCGATGACTTCGTTCAAGCGGTAGGCAACCGATGCGGTGGCTTCGTTGCCGTCGAGAATAGCGTTTCGACTTGTCACACGACGCTCCCTTGGCCTTCAGCCTGTGCCAACTGTCACCAGCGCTGAAACTTACGCCTCTTTCAAATCGGCAGCCGTGAACGTTTTACTGTCGTGCTGATTCTCAAATTGAGTGTGCTAAAACGAGAAAAGCATCACTGTGACACCGATCACAAGTTGATGTGACGTTGACCCACGAACAGCAGGCAGATCAGGGATTCGTGGAAATGAATCAGGACAAAACGGCTCAGTAGGAGAAAACATACCTTCAGTCTGAACTGCTTAAAGACAAACAAGGCCCGGAGACTAATCGGCTCCGGGCCTTCACAGTTGTTCGAAGCCACGAAATTCTCTTTGCGTAACCCGGCTGTCTCAATTCGGGTGGGATAGTTCCGAAATTCCGAGTGAATGGCTGGTACCTTAGGTACAAACCGTGGAGCGCAACACACGGTTTAGGAAAACGGAGGGCCGTTTTGACGGGATTTGAAAATTTAAGCGAACTTTGAGGGCGATGCAGAAATTCCCCAACTACCAGCAAGTCGCATTATGTGATAACGCCGACTCTATCAATATTCGCTCCTTCGCGCACGTGGCTTCGATGTTCGCAGAATCGTTGGTTCGACAGCTCATCGAATCCTCGGACGTCCTGGACCGGGATAGTGTGTTCAGACGACCCGCCGCTGCGCGTCAATTCGTGCTTGACTTGCGGGATGACCCATGTAGCATTTCGGGGCAGCGAGATCTCTGGCCACCTCTCGTCCCCGTGGGCCAGGGGCCCCAGCCTGATCGAATCCTCGAGGAGCGTCTCAATGAAGACAGTTCGTGCATTGTCCTTTTTCGGGGTGTGCCTGCTTCTGACGGCAGCATCGGCCATCGCACAGACACACTCCAGTTCCACCAAACGTGTCACGTTTATCGGAACGAGCCACTTTAAGTCCGGCCCGGCGCCCCAAAGACCCGCAACCCATTTCGTCCGCAAGGATATCGACGCCGAAGTGAGTTTCGACATTCCTGGCGAGAACGGCGACAACCGACCTGCCCGCGTGAAGGCCGCACAAGTTCCCACTCCGTCGGGCAACAGCATTGTGAGCGGCTCCTTCTCTGGCTTCCAAGGATTGACGGAATTCGACCAAGCCTTCCTCGTCTTCGCCGGCCCGGACGGCGTAAACGGTGAACTCGAGCCTCCCGATCAAGGCCTGGCCGTCGGCAATGGCTTCGTTGTGGAGGGGGTCAACGACGCCATCGCGGTTTACGACGCGAGCGGCAAACTTCTCGCCGCCGAGGCGCTCAATCCGTTCTTGGAGCAATCGCCTGAAGCTACCATCGACCCCAAGACAGGAGCCATCGTGTCGTTTGGACCGTTCATCTCGGACCCACGAGTTCTTTTCGATGCCAGCACGGGTCGGTTCTTCGTGTCCGTGGTGGAAATAGACCTCGATCCTGTAACCGGGAATTTCTTGCCCGCAAGTAAGGCCAAGAGCCATTTCCTATTCGCAGTCTCGCTGGACGCCAATCCGCTCCACGGCTTCAATGTCTTCTCCCTCGATACGACGAGTGACGGCGATGCCCGCTTCGGTGCTTGCCCTTGCTTCGGCGATCAGCCTTTGGTGGGTATCGACGCAAACGGCTTTTACGTCAGCACGAACGCCTTCGCTTTGCCTCCTGGGCCGTTTCGGGGAGCACAGCTTTATGCCTTTTCCAAGGCCGCCCTCGAGGCAACTACCCCATCGAGCACGCCCGTCATCGTCACTGCTGCCCAGCATTTCGGGAACTTGAACCAGGCGGAAACCGTCGGGTTTTCGATCCAGCCCGCATTCGTTCCCCCTGGCGGCAGCTTCGTGGGCGACAACGGTGGAACCGAATACTTCGTCAGCGGCCTTGGCCGACGCCAGAGACTCGACGCGCGCCTCACAGTCTGGGCCATGATGAACACGACTTCGCTGAACACTTCCACTCCCGACATCACTCTAGTTAACGACACCATTGATACGGAGGCGTACGGCCAGCCCCCGGCCACTGACCAGAAGCCCGGCCCTACTCCCTTCCTCGATCTCCTCGAGACGTTCGGCTTCAAGAACCACGAATCCTTGATCAGCGACAATGACGACCGTCTTCAGCAGGTCACTTTCGCGAACGGAATGCTTTGGACCTCGCTCCCGACGGTCGTTAAGACGCTAGAAGGACCTGTCCGTGCAGGAGCAGCTTGGTTTATCCTTTCTCCGTCCGTCGCTGGCGGCACGCTCACTGCCAGCGTCTTCAATCAGGGCTATGTAGCCATCAATTCTCCCAAGCAGGATAGTGTGCTCTTCCCGTCGGTCGGCGTGAATGCGGCGGGTAAGGCGGTCATAGCGTTCTCGATTGCCGGCGAGGATTTCTTTCCCAGCGCGGGATACGCTACGCTCGACGCGTCAACCGGCGCCGGGCCCATCGTCATTTCCTTCCCCGGAGTCGCGCCCGACGACGGCTTCAGTGGTTACGCCCCGTTCGCTTTCCGCGTGGGCCGGTGGGGCGACTACTCCTCGGCTAGCTCCGACGAAGCGGGCAACATTTGGATGGGTGCCGAGGTGATTGGTCCCAAGTCGTCACTAGAAACGTTCGTTCCCTTCGCGAACTGGGGAACGTTCGTCACCAGCGTCACTCCGTAACGGAAACGCTCGAAGGCAGAGCCAAACAAACTGTCGCACGGGCCGGATTACGCACCGAGCCCGTGCGACTTTGCCTCTTTGCTCCCCTTGACGAAATCCTCGCGCTACGTTCTCAAACCGCGTCTCCGGGCTCGCCAGAGTCCCCGTGAACGACTCCGCCGGAGTGCTGTCGCCCCGGCGCAACTCGTTCCCGCATCGCGCGAGGCCTAAGCGCCGGTCAGAGCCTCTGCTCTCGATCCCTTGCTACGCTTCGAAAGTACATCGTCGCACGGTCCACTAAGCTGACGTACATTACGAATCCGTTTCCCGGCGTTGCGCGTCAATTACGCAGAGCCCAAAGATTATGACTTGTACGGAGGGAAATAAAGACTGAGCGTCAGGCCGCCGGCGTTGACCCGGGAATTAGCGGGCCCCTGGTTGCGTCAAGTTTCCTTGAGCTTTGCCAGCTCAGCCGCTTGTGCCTGGAGTTGCTTCTGTTGAGCGAGAATTTGCTGCTGCTCCTTGATGGCGTTCAGCATGGACCACAGAATCGGATCGTTGTTCACGAGCAAATAGCCTTTATCGTTCGCGCTCACCGCCTCCGGAATCACTTTTCCATTTCTTGAGCGACCAGGCCAATGTGCTCCTGAGAGTCGTGAATTCCCAGGGGATTGGCTTCTTTGTATTGGTAGCGAATGGGGTTGAGCTGGAGGCCCGAATGGAAGCTGCCATGAGGGGTCTTGAGTCGGCCGTCGGAGGAGGTATCCCACGAGCCGCCGCCAGACTTATCGGCGGTGCCAAAGACCCTAAGCGTCTCATCGGGTGCTGTTGTGTTAATTCCGAGCGCAGGAGAGTTCGAGATCTCTGATTGGTATTCGTTCACTAAGAGTTTTGAAACAAGAATGCACTCTCAGGTCAGTCGAACACAACCGCAGGGCAAAAGGCGCGCGCCAAGGTAACTTGCTGCTTTTCAACCAACTGGCTGATCTCCTTCAGCTCGTTGACGATTGCGGTCGTTCACTTCCTATACTGAACCGCTTCAACCATTCTGAACTTTGCAACTGCTGTTGCGCCGCTGTATGATTTCGCGACCAGCGAGCGCTCATAGACGAACCCGCCCCCAAAACCCACCTTCCCCAGTCCAGAGTCGGCTTCGAGTACGCCAAGTTGGGAGGTTTTGACTGCTTCGAGCTTTTGAGCACATGGTATCCCAGCCTCGTCCACTCCTATAGCGCGATCAGTCCGAATCAGATGACACTCGCCATGTCTTATGCGACGCAGGGCACAGCGACGTTCTCGAACGTCGTCGTGCCAGCGAAGGGCAACTACACGCTGGCCGTCAGTATGCCTACGGTTTCGGGCTTTTCCCGGGATCACGGATCGCCCAGAAGGGATCCGGGTGAATGGTGTGGTCATCACCTACGATATGCACTTCCCGATAACCGAAAGTTTCGAGCATTAGGAATATTCGAAAATGCTTGTGCCCCTGAATGCGGGCAAAAATACGATTGAGATGTTCAACGTCTCCGATCACGGTGTAGCACGACTGGACACGATGATTGTGGCGCCGAGCGAAGACGAGCTTTGCAGCAATGCGCCCACAACACCTGGAGACGTAATCTCGACGCTCAATCGCGGCGTTGAACTAACGTGGCTTAGCAGCGCTTGGCCCCAAGATTGCGTCGTTCGCTACTACGACGTCTACCGCAGCACCACCCTTGGCTTCATCCCATCAACGCAGAACCGCATCGCGACTCGGTTAGAGATGACCTCATATGCAGACGCCACAGCCTCGTGTGGCACCACGTACTACTACCTAGTCCAGGCCGTGGACACTGCCGGCGCCTCGGCTTCTTTGAACAAGACCGTGCTGACTTTGCGGTGCTCGACGTCCATTCCCACGGAGCTGCGTCCACCAAACGTAACCGCCCGCGAAACAGACAAAAAGCCAATATATTTAGCCCGGGATGGAGGCGAGGGAAGGGATTTGACACGTCGAGACGACTAACAGCTCCAGAAGACTATATCGCAGCTTGCATCAATTCGATCCTGATGATGCCCTAACTTCTGCTATCTGCCGCTCGAATCCTGCGAATCATCCGTCGGAGCAATTCTTGCTAGTCTGACCATACGCTCCTACAACGCTTGCGGCTGGATCATCGAAAAGCAGCGAGGCGCGCTGCCGGAAGGCTAAAAACCGTAAGCCAGGGGCAACTGGGGCCGGCAAGGCGATCGTCCTTCCGCACCTTCGGCGAGAACGCGCACGTGAGGGACAAGACAAACTTGGCCACAGCTTTTACAGCGGTAGCGTGCCAGCCGCGCCAAGATGCGATCGATCGAAACGGAATTCCTTGTTTCAGTTTTCGTCCGGCTTGCGGGTGTAGGTGAGTCAGTCATCTCAGTTACTCCTTCCTGCGCCGCTTTCCATGCTGATTTCGCATACGCCAACTAGCGCCCAGAAGTACAATCGCGAATTTCGATTCAGCCCATCGTGATTTCGGATACGACCTGACCCCGTTTTGTTGGGAAGAAGATCAACTGGGACGGACCGACAAGAAGCGGTAACCAGGGACCTAACAAGCCTTCTGGCATCTAGAGGCAATCAGAAATTCCAAATTCTGACGCTTGACCGTGCCGGGGTTCGACCACTCTGGACGCACAGGCCCTTCCTAGCCGAATCCTAGCTTCAGCTCCCTCCAATAAAGGCCGCTAGAAGATACCAGGCCGCATGCGGCAGCCATTGCTCACCCCACCGCCAATCATTGTCCGCGCCCGTTTGGCGGTAGGGTAACAGGTAATCGATGTCGCTTTCATCGTTGAATCCACTGGTGATTCCGTTCGAGATTCCTCCCGGCGCGTTTGTGAATTCCCACGAATCGAAATACATGTACAGTGGATTGTTGCGGCCGACCCCATTTAGCATGCTTGAATCGAAGGGATTCAATCCGAGGATCCAGTTCAGTTGGCTGGTGGCAAAAGACTCGAGCTGTCTTCGAAACTGTGCGTCCTGAGGGAAAACGAGCTCCGCGAGCCGTGCGGCAGTCGCGACCGATGCCAAACGTGCGTTCTCACCCTGCCACCAAGGCGCCGCGTCGCTGTTATGGGGGAAGAAGAACCTCGTATGGCGCGATCCCATCTTGTCCTGCACGTATTCGCGGCTGTAACCGAACGGGTTGCTGACTTCGGATGTGACGCCGAGTTCGAACTCCAGAGATTGCCTTACCTTGTCCAGCACCTTTTCTCTCGCTGTGGGATCGGCGATCTCGGAGTAGTAAATTAAGCTCACGACAGGAAAACCTGCATCCGATGCATGAAAAAAAGGACGCTCCCCATCGTCTGCTCGCCAGTAGTACCGGTAACCTCCAGAGCTGATCTGGCGATCCATTAGACGCTCGGCACGCCGGTCGGCAGCTTGCTTGTACTTTATGTTGCGCGTCGTCCGGTAGAGTTCGGTCGCGGCCGCCAGAGCGCAATAGTCGTCAACAATGTTCTCCTTGCCATCGTTGGTGAGCTTAAGGTTGTTCTCTTCAAGGTAAGCGAAGGCGTCTTCAGCGGCCTTCAGGTAATCCGAGGCGCGATACTGGCCCGACACAGATTGTGCACTCGCCATCGCCAGCGCGGCTATGGCGATCCCTCCACCAGAGCGGTAACTAACTTCGTAATCTCGGTCGCTATTCGCAGTTTCAATCATTTCGGCAGCGCCCTCTCCAGGAGCGGTCTCAATCCCGAAGCGCCTCATTTCGCCAGCAATCCTGCGTTCTTCAGGGACTTGCTTCACACCGCCTGTTGATACGGAACGGTAGAACGAGCCGTCCGCAACTTTGATCCGCATCAGATAGTCAGCGCCGAACATGGCCTCGTCGAGCAGACGCGGTTTGTATCGGGCATACCCTGCTAGCCCGCGGCGATTTGCCTGGTCGAAGCTCTTGAGAAGGCTATAGACCACCAGCGGAATCTGTTGGGGATTGAAAAAGGTCGAGAAAGACAGGTGGGACAGGTGTTTGCCGTAGTCGCCCGTAGCATCCCACCATCCACCATGTGCGTCGACCGTGCCACCTTTCGCACCTTCGAACCGCAGGTGAATGTCGGCTTTGTCCATCTCGCCTGAACTGCGCTGGCCTTTGAAGTAGTAGATGACATCGGACGCAGTGTTTCGCTCCAACAGATCGGTTTGCACCACGAACGGAAACGACCGGATGGTCCCTGCATTGGTCAAGCATTCCAGGTAGTACTTGCCCTCGACGGCATACGAATCGAAATCGAGATTCCAGAAGTACCAGTCTCTCCATTTTTGGACCATACCAACTGGTTTCGGAATGATTGTGAGAACAACCCGATCGTTAGTCCTGTCCTTCAGCGTACAAGAGGAAACGTTATCGCCTGCCACACCGAGGAGGACGGCATGCTTGGGGCCTCGGGTTTCGTACCCCACATGATTTGTCAGTATTTTCACGCCACCTGCAGAACATTGCGTGCCGAAGATGAGCGAGAACAGGGAAGCCAGTAGCGATTTAAAGGACAGTTTCATAGTGACCCCTCCGGCGCTTCCGATAGCATGCCGTGAAATCATGAATTGGCAACCCCTTTGGGGCTTGCCTGCCCTGCCAGGACCTGGAATCTGCGGTTCGATGCTGCGGGGCACGGTGGAAAATCATCAGGATCACGGTATCTTATTGAGAGCATTTAAGTTAGCTGCAACTTGCATGAGAATTCAGTGCGGCACGGCACTTTCCGCAATTCGGAACAAGGGCAAGCCCTTGAGACGTGGGGTTGAAGGCCATTGCGTGCCAGGGCTTGGCAGGGCAAAGGAACGCATATCCTAGCAAACAGTTTGACCTGTCCTTAACCTGTCCGTTATGTACCGGCTTTGGTAACAGAAGGACGCTTTCAAGAAAACCCGAGAATTTCCTGACCTTGACAGTTTGCCTAGGCCCACATGTTGGCGCGGCATCGAACGCAAGTCTCACCCACAAATACTTAGCTCGAAATGCCCAGCATTGCTCAGGGGCCTTTGATTTCAAGGCCGTATTTCGGGGCGAGATCCATAAGTCGAGCGATAATTTCGGGACTTGGTGGCCCGGATGGCCCTGTCAAGTTGGCCACTGGGTCGGCAATCTCCGCCCAGAAATTTTCAAATCCGGCCGGCGTCAAAATGACCAATGCCTTTCCCGGTCTTGTGCCGATGTTTTGATACGTGTGGAGGGTCCCCTTAGGCACGCGGCAAAGGGAACCTGGATTGGCTTCGACCGTACGACCTCGCAAGAGGAATGAAAACTCGCCATCAATCACGTAAAACGATTCGTCCTCACGATGATGGATATGGGGCGGTGGGCCATTGTGAGGAAATGATGTCAACTCAACCACGCACAATGCACCAGCAGTCTCGGCGCCAGTGATTTTGAAGTCCATGATCTCGCCTAGCACCGAGATCACATGCCGCGCGTCTGCTAGTTCCGCCACGAGCGTAGTACCAAAACTACCCGGCTAGCTTATGAGCTAGTGCCGACAGAATCGCGCGATTGCGCGGAGTCATGCGAAGGTAATTCGACTGAATCCGGTGCAACTCGCGTTCGACTGTTCTGCTCACCTTCGGTTCAGCTACGCCCTTGTTGGAAATGCGGAGCGGTTGAATCTCCTCCCCGTTGAAATTGAAAAGCTCAGCCATCGAAACACCAAGGGCTTTGCTCCATTTTTGTAGCGTCTCAATGTTTGGCACCGTGTGGCCGTTCTCACAGCGTGAGACATAACAGCGCAGCAAACCAGTTTTCTTTTCGATGTCGCCCTGAGATAGTTCCCTACCCTCACGAATTTCCTTCAATCGTTCCCCTACGTTCATTTGGGTTCTCTCCTTGTGGTTATTGCCTGACAGGTCGCGCCAGTCAGGTCAATTCTAATGATTGCTGCCCTCGCCTTTTTGCAAAAAATCCCTATCGAATTCGGTCAGCGTCGACGTCTGCGGCAGAGAGGCGTAACTGATGTCAATTCCCCTACTGCAATTTGGCGTACTCGGCTTTAGCCTGTTTCAAGATTGGAATGTCCGGGTCGGCGTCTTTCCAGAGCGTGAGGAAATCCTGATAGGCGGCGCGGGCTTTGGCGGTATCGCCCTGCATGGCGCAGGCTCTGCCGATTTGCAGATGCGCAAGTGCGCCTAGGGGAGAATTTGCAACGAGGCCACGATGGTCGATGAATTTCTGATACTCAGCTGCCGCTTCATTGGCCCGGTGCAAGGACAGGTAGGCCTGGCCGCGCATATAGGCTGGATAGAGAAATCCACCAAATTCGGGATCAGGGATGGGGATACCTAGCTCGTAGCGATTTGCCGACTGGAGCACGTCAAGCGCCTTTGTCGAATCGTTGCGATCGATTTCGATCGCCGCTCGAATGCTAGGCAACCAGTACCCATTCACCACGGTGTTGAGTGGATTTCGCCTCTCAAGCTCATCCGCCATTTTTTGGGCGATGCCTGAATCTCCACTCCGCGCTTGGACCAGAGCCGCAAGAATTTGCACGTCTCGAGTCGAGGCCAAGCTCAGGGCCGAAGCGGTCTCAAAGCGGGCTTGTGCAGCATCACCAAACTCGGCATCCCGCACCGCAGCGTTCATTTGCCATTCTGCAGCCGCTTCCTTTTCGTCAGCACTTTTAGCCGACTCGACTGCGCGCCGGGATAAGTTTCGCGCCGTTCGAAGATGGCCCGAAAAGGCTTCCGTGTCGGACTGAAAGGAAAGAAGGATGTCTTCAGTTCCCGGCTTGCCAGCGCTCCAGGCGACTTGTCGGGCTGTTTCCGCCGCGTCACCACGAAGAAAGGCAATACCGTAGAGCATTCCATGGAGATACGGGTCCTCGATCTTGTGTGACATGGCTCGCTGAAAAGTCGCCTGTGCTTCATCGATGCGATTCAGGAAAGCATAGTCTTGTATAAGGTTGCCGTAGGCGACGCTATTGTCCGAGTTCAGGCGAAGGGCCTCAACAGTTTCCGCGACTGCTTTTTCGTATTGACCCAGGTACGAGTAAATATTCCCCAAGTTTGCGTGAGTCGTGTATTCCCGCGAATAGGCGTCTGTAGACAGTTCGTATGTTTGGACAGCCTTCTCCAGTTCGCCTGTGACATTCGTGTAGTAGTACGCGGAGATAGCAAACTTCTCGTGCTCGCTTACGCGGTCCCGAAGCTGATACGCTTTCTGTATGGCCTCGCTGCCTAGGCCGGATTCGCCAAGGTTCTCATACGAGATTCCCAGGCCAACAAAAGCCATGGCGAAATTGGAGTCCAATTCGCTGGCCTGTCGATAGAACGGGATGGCCGCAGTGGCACCTTTCTCTCGTTCAGCCTGGCGTCCGAGGCTATAGGATTTCAGGGCTTCCAGCGAAGGAGTAGTGGCCTGGTCGAGAGGAACATTAAATTTCTGAATCGAACTGAGGGACTCGCCCACCTGTTGGCGCAAGGTCGTTGACGCCCGGCTGAGCGCCTTCAATACGTCTTCTTTTCTTGCTGCCTGCACCTGCTGCTGCGCCAGCAGATCACCTGTGTGACAGTTCACGGCGCTTAGGCCTAGGACGTATTGGCTGCCCAGGCTGGCGATGGAACCTACCAACACGGCGGCGCTGCCTGTCCGCTGGCAGACCTCTCTCGCGATATCAGGCGTGAGGCGCTCGTCTGGCGGATGCCCCATGAACTTGAGGGTGTCCCGCACTTTCTTCTCGGAGAGAATGTTTACGAAAGGCGATTGGGTCAACTCACTGCCAATCCTTGCTTCAACGTGTCATCGAATACGGCGTCGCCAGTGGAATTCGCAAAGTCGGCAAGAACGACCGTGTCTGTCGCGCTCAGCGCATGCGCTTTGCGTGAGAAGAACAACCAACCACCGACGCCCAGTCCGATAGCCACCAGTGTTGTGGCAACGGCGATCCACGGAAATCCATCCAACTTCGCGCCAAACTTCCTCACGACCCGTGCCGTCGCGGCGGCCTTCGATCCCAAAGCTGGGCCTTGCTTCAACCTGCGCAAATCCGCGCTTACTTCAGAGGCCCTCTGATAGCGCACGTGCGTGTCTTTCTCCAGTGCCTTGTTGACGATGTCTTCGAGCTGCCCTCGGGCACTCGGATTTACTTGCGAAACCGGAGCCGGAGCTCGATTCAGAATTGCGTCATAAATCAGTCCGGCCGTATTTCCTTCGAATGCCTGTCGCCCGGTAGCCATTTCATAAAGTACAGCGCCAAAACTGAATAAGTCTGTCCGCGCATCTAGTTCTTCCCCCCGCACTTGCTCGGGTGACATGTAGGTAAGCGTGCCCATGATCGTGCCGAATCGCGTGAGCTGTTCCAGCTCGCCAGCTGTAGACATCATCGAAAGGTTCATGGCATCGCTCGCGGGTATGAGCTTGGCGAGTCCGAAATCCAGAATCTTCCCGTGACCGCTCTTAGTAACAAAAATGTTTGCGGGTTTGATATCCCGGTGAACGATGCCCTTGCCGTGCGCAACATCCAGCGCATCAGCGACTTCAATGCCCAACTCCAGCACCTCCTCAAGTGGCAGTGGCTTGCCAGCGATATGGTGCTTGAGCGTCTCGCCATCGAGAAACTCCATCGCAATAAACTGCTGACCATCTTGTTCGCCGATGTCGTGGATGGTGCAGATGTTGGGGTGGTTCAACGCAGATGCTGCTTCGGCTTCGCGCTGGAATCGTTCAAGTGCCTGTGGGTCGTGGGCCATCTCCGGCGGCAGGAACTTCAGCGCAACGAAACGATGAAGCCGAAGGTCTTCGGCCTTGTAGACCACACCCATCCCGCCACCGCCCAATTTATCCAAAATACGATAATGCGAGATGCTCTGGCCGACCATGGCCGGAAACCCACTTAGCTGTGCATGTTAGGCCCCACCACAGCAGCAAGTCAACGCGGGCGGATTGTAATGGGCGCGTAGCGCAAGTGACCGGTTCTCAGTGCGATTCGCGTAACACGCAGGTGGAGCGTCTGTCGCGATCGTTCTATAGACTATTTACCCAGAGCCACCAGATCTGGTAACCCCCAGGGCTTGTACCGTCAGGCAAGCTCATTGGAACGGTCAGTAGGTCGTTGTTCGCCTGGTCCACCATGTTCAGGTAAGTCAAGTTCCCATCGGGCGGGTGGACCCGTTCGCACCGAGTTTCCAGGGCCGGTCGCCATACTGTGAATCGCCGTACCAACAGCTCCACATCAGGGCGAGAGGGAAGAAGGCAAGTGGAAAGGCGATGCCGCTGTTGAAATCCTGAGGCCGTTCGATAATAAACTCGACGGTCCCGCCCGAGAAGCCCGTCGATGTCGACAGCGTCCCCCAATACGACGATCCGTTGCTATAGTTATAAAGCATGAACCAGACGCTGTTGTCCGCCGGCGTCAGCCCGCCACTGGTGCCGTTCTGAAACCAGGTGATGCCATTCTGGTCCGCAACAAATATATCCACGCTGACGTGGTCGCCAGGAGAGACCGGAAAGTTCGGTAACGCGTAAGGAGCGGAGGGCAGACTCTCGATCCACATCCAATAATTCGTAAAGGTCCAACCAAAGAATGGAAAGTACCAGCACTCGGAGTCCGTGCCAGACTGAAAAAGGTCCGGCCCGCCATTGTCCAGCCCCACCCACTCCGCCACCGCTGAATAGTCAGGACCGTTTTGCAAGGCCAACACTTGCGGTACGGTCCAGTCCGCCTCGATCCAAAAGAACTGCGCGGCGGGGCTCGTCGCATAGGCACCACTCCAGGTGTTGTTGTTCGAATTGAACATCGATTTCGCCGAAGGCGGCGGAAGCGGCAATGTGGGACTGAGAATGACCGGCGGCAATTGTCGATGGGCAAATGCAACTCCGGGATGAGAAACTCTTCGGTCTGCGACAGAGGTGAACGGCCGGGAGACTTTCTTGAGCCAGCGCCCAAAGCGGGCTGGCGAGTGTGCCGGATCCGGACGCGGAGGATAACCCGCAGCCATCAGTTCTTTGTTCGAGAGTTTCAGCGGATCGCCCGCAAGCGCGCGGCGCAACGTGCCGTGCTTCTTCGGCGCCCCTTCGGCTTCACTCTTCTTCAAGCGCGCCCCTTCGCGAGCATCAGCGCACACCACGATCGTGTAGTCAGTCGTCTTCCCATCCTGGCCTCTGCACTCCAAGCGTAGCTCCATGGGTTTCGAGTCCTTCGACGCCCTGGCGTGAAGGCGCACCATGCCAGCGTCGTCCGCGTCAAGCTGCAGGTGATTGTCCCTTACCGTTTCATGATGAAGTTTGCAGACGGCGTTCGGCAGCGTCTGAATCGTCAAAAGGGTTTCTACTTCCGGAACGATCACGTGCTCTGAGCGCGTGGAGTGACCCCTGTGGTGCTCTTTGGGCATAACCCCTCCTTAGCCGAACCCTGGCCCCGGCCGCTAACGGCTCTCACCTTTTCTGCCGCGAACTGACTCCACTATTACGCGCAAGCTTTCGAGCATCAATGCAGCGCGAATCAAATGATTGTCAATCGTGATAAGACAGGAAGCCTCAGAAACCGCGAAGTTACTGGGCCCGTCAGGACTTTCTCACGCTGTAGAGGACTGCCCTTTGAGACGCTAGAACTCGCATAAATACTGCGTAGAGTAGAGATTTCCGTCTGCGAGTGAGGCAGTCGCCTAGCGGTCAAAAAAACTCACAATCGCCAATGTTTATGGCATATCTAGCGGGTCTAGCGGGGCAGAAGGAAATGTGTTGGTTCAGCCTGAAGTGGAGAGAGGGCGCCCTCCATTAGTGAGTATTCCGCTCGAGTTGCCTGGTGCAGACACCGGCTCAGTGAGTCGCGCAGTCGATATTCCTTCAACTCCGACGTATCGTCGCCCAGACCTTCGCCAAGTTGAACATGATCTGGAAAAGGTGTTCGTCTTCGAGACCGAAATCCAGTAAGTCACCAGTTTGGATGAAAGTGTCAATTTCACTCTTCGTGTAAACGGCGACGGCAGCTCCCGCGAGTTTTCTTTAACTGATGTTGAGATGAGGAAAAAGGGGGCGTCTCTCAGAAGCGGCGTTCGACTTCGTGTTCGACCAACCCAACTCTCTATCGATTTCTCGAATAACCAACTCGCACTTGATTTCTAAAGTGGTTTAAGCTCGGGCATCGACGACCGCGGCTGCTTGGCTCAGTCCACGATG
>Ga0126373_10001382_pt1 | contig 17237 bp, 14 predicted proteins | sample PanSoiMetPlot_11_FD_92545 | JGI IMG/M metagenome (GOLD analysis project Ga0126373, IMG submission 92545) | Tropical forest soil microbial communities from Panama - MetaG Plot_11 | ecosystem: Environmental > Terrestrial > Soil > Tropical forest > Bulk soil | place: Panama | collected 2016-02-17 | reverse complement strand
CCTCCCAGTGCGGAATGCGGAGGGTACGATAACCGCCTGGTATCTCCTCCTTACAGACATCGACGATCGCAAGAAGGCTGAGGAGGCTCTGAAGTCGAGCGAGCGCAATTTGAGCCTAATGATCAGCGCCATTCCCACCTATATTCATGTGTTGCGCGCCGATGGATCCGTGCTGTATGCGAATCAAGCGGTGCTGGATTACTTCGGGATCACTCTGGAAGATGCTCAGAAAAAGGACTATCGCGCTCGTTTTTTTCATCCCGAAGATGTGGAGAGGCTCCGCGAGGTGCGCCGGGAGGCGCTCACACGTCCCGTACCATTCGGAAATGAGCAACGTGCGCTACGCAAGGACGGCAAATATCGGTGGTTCCTGAACCGCTACAATCCTGTGCTCGATGAGCAGGGAAGAATCGATCGATGGTATGCGGCCGCGACGGACATCGAGGACCGCAAAAGGGCCGAAGAAGCTCTGCAATCGAACGAGCGCGATTTGAGCCTAATCATCAACACGATGCCCACGTTGGCATGGTCAGCTCGCCCAGACGGTTCTGTTGATTTCCTCAATCATCGCTGGCTCAACTACACGGGTCTCTCTCTGGAACAAGCGCTGGGCTGGGGATGGACCGTAGCAATTCACCCGGACGACTTGAACCGAATCGAAGAGTATTGGCGATCGATCCTGCGCACCGGAGAACCAGGAGAGATTGAAGTACGCTTCCGTCGTTTCGATGGCGAGTATCGGTGGTTTCTATTTCGTGGTAACGCCTTGCGCGACGAATCGAGAACCATCGTCAAATGGTATGGGACGAACGCTGACATCGACGATAGGAAACGGGCGGAGGCGCGGGTCGAGCAAGCTTATCTTCGTCTAGCCGAAGCCCAGCGGCTGAGCAAGACGGGTAGCTTCATCACGGATTTGGTGGTGGATGAACACGACTGGTCCGAGGAAGCCTTCCGCATCTTCGAGTTCGATCCCGCGGCCAAGGTCAACTTCCAGATGTGTCGGGACGCGATCCACCCCGAAGACCTGCCGACGTTCGACGCAGTGATGGCGCGTGCTATGACAGGAGCGGATGTCGACTTTGGATTCCGGATTGTGACCCCTCGGGGCGACGTGAAACACTTGCATGGCCTGGCTCGCGTTATGGGGCAAAGCGCGGGCCACCCCGTGTTCATCGGCGCTCTCCAGGATATAACCGAGAGCAAGCTCGCCGAGGTGGCCCTCGACAGGGCGCGCTCCGAGCTTGCTCAGGTGGCGCGCATCACGACGCTAAACGCATTGACTGCCTCGATCGCCCATGAGGTGAGCCAGCCACTCTCGGGCATCATCACTAATGCCAGTACTTGTCGTCGGATGTTAGACGCGACCCCCCCAAACGTGGAGGGCGCCCGCGAAACAGCGCGCCGGATCATTCGAGATGGCAACCGAGCCTCAGATGTGATCACGCGCTTGCGTGCCCTGTTTGGCAAAAAGGAATTCGCATTGGAGCCGTTGGATTTGAACGAGGCTACCCGGGAGGTGATTGCGTTGTCGCTGAGCGACCTTCAGCGGAATCGGGTGATCCTGCGGCCAGAGCTCGCCGAGAACCTGCCGCCCTGCATCGGCGACCGTGTCCAACTCCAGCAGGTCATCCTCAATCTGCTACGCAATGCGTCAGACGCAATGACCTTCGTCGAAGATCGACCGAGAGAGCTGCTTATCAAAACGGAACGGGATGAACAAGACCAGGTTCGCCTCACCGTGAAAGATGTGGGAATAGGTTTCACGCCTGAAGCCGCCGCAAAACTCTTTCAAGCTTTCTATACAACGAAAAGAGATGGGATGGGAATCGGGCTTTCTCTCAGCCACTCTATTATCGATGCTCATCATGGCCGCCTCTGGGCCCAGCCGAATGACGGGCCAGGCGCCACCTTCTCGTTTTCCATTCCTTGCAATTCAGAAAGCGTCGGCGCGGCGGCACAGTGAAAAAGGCATCACTCGGATCACTGAACAAGTCGAGAGCTGAGTGCTCCGCCCGCCCAGAGAGCCCGCCGGACTGTCTGAGGAAAATCTCCACGTCATGACGCACCAAGCGTTCGTCGCACTTGAATGCGACTGACAGTCCATCTTCCGCTCTGGCGGCAACCGAGGTATCAATGCGGGAGTTGTTCGGTGACACTCTTGGGGCTTGAAACCATCTGTGAAGCGAACCAGGACATTAGAAGCTCCTGCAGCACCTTAGGCTGGTGCGATGAAATCTGCTTGAGTAATGTCGCGAACTCGAAATAGATACGTGCCACGGTTATCTTGCGATTGACTGGATCGAATTCATACACCCCGCAACCGGGCACCTTCACGGGGATACCAGTTGCAGCGCGGCCAGCGAACGGCCCGTTGTGATCGGCTTCGAAGCTGAATTCGACGACCACGATATCTTTTCCGAAGATCATATTCTTGACGATGTGACGGTTTCCGGCAAAAGCGGCGATAAAGGGGCGAACAAACTGGTCTCGGAGTGCCGCCTTCCCGTTTATGAGCATTCCCGGGAGCTCCACTGACACGGTTTCGGCGTAATAGGACAGAATGAGGTCCTCGTCGGTGCCTCCCCACGCTTTATAGTACTCATCGATGAACGCGCGGATGTCACTCACGGAAGCGAGGACGGTAGTAGCAGCCATAATTTCCCTCCTCCAGTCCGACATCTTAGCTCAATTTGCATGCGCAATGCACCACCGGATGAGGCCAAGGGGCCGCCTCGACTGCGATAATCGGAGCTAAATCGAGACCAAGGTCCAATAGACGCCCTTCCGGCGTCGGAGCACTCTTACGGGATGAAATCTAAGCAGGGAGAATGTGCCAGCGAGCGGTCGCTCGTATCCGTAGTTGACGACGATGAATCCGTACGAGAGTCGTTACCCGACCTACTCAACGAGCTTGGCTACGCAGTTCGGGCTTTTTCGTCAGCGGAGGCCTTTCTGTCATCCGATTGTGTCGATAAAACGAGGTGTCTGATCCTCGATGTCATGATGCCCGGAATGACGGGACTTGACCTTCAACAGGAGCTGACGCGCCGGCGGCAGGAGATTCCCGTCATCTTTATTACCGCCCGGAAGGACGAGGCTATTCGCGTTCGCGCGCTCAAACAGGGAGCCGTGAAATTTCTGAACAAACCGTTCAGCGACACAGCTTTACTTGACGCGCTAAATGTGGCGCTTCAAGGGAACTGAAAACGGCGGATACTCGGTCACCCTATGCAAACGCTCGCAACTTAGTCAAGGTCTTGACGTTATCGTCAAAACGTTGGCGTGAACGGCACTCGATTGAGATTTGCTCCGGGTGGTCCCAACGGCAGGCGTGACTCCTTTCTGTTGAAAGCAAGACGGATCGACGACTCTGGGACGAAGTTCCTGGGTTGGACACGCAGTTGCTTCAAGGGGGCTGAAACGGTGGATACTCTGGGCACCTTGGGGGTATAGTTTGAGGCTCGCGCAGACCGTCAGCCGTGAATTGGGGTTAGCACGGATGCCGCCTCCATCCTCAATGGTATTTGTAGTTGATGATGACATCTCTGTGCGCGAGTCCTTGGAGCTGCTGATCCAGAACGAAGGCTGGCAACCGAAGACCTTCGAATCCGCGCGAGAATTCCTCGATTACCGCCATTCGCTAATTCCGAGCTGTCTAGTCCTTGACCTCTCTCTTCCGGGTCTCAATGGTTTGGAACTGCAGAAACGAGTCACTGTCGAAAGGGCCGAGATTCCGATCATCTTCATCACCGGCCACGGTGACATACCGAAGACCGTGGAAGCGATGAAGGGTGGCGCTGTCGAGTTCCTGACGAAGCCATTCAATGACGAAGTATTGTTGACGGCGATCCGGCGAGCCCTTGAACGAAGCCGCCTCGCTCTCGCTCATAAAATTGAGCTGCAGGAACTCCGTGACCGCTACGCGTCGCTTACTCCACGGGAAGGACAGGTCATGACGTTGGTGGTCTCCGGTCTCTTGAACAAACAGGTCGGTGGCGAGCTCAACATCAGCGAAAAAACAGTCAAAGCACACCGAGGCCAGGTGATGCAGAAAATGAAGGCCAACTCGGTCGCAGATCTGGTGAAAATGGCCGAGAAACTTAGGCCGAATGAGCGCTCAGCAAGGCAAACGGCCTAGGCCTGAGTTCGCCGCAGGGCTGGGTGCATTGTACCTGATACAAAAAATCGGAGCGGTTATGGTCCGTAATCTTTCTGCAGCCACGAAACGTATTTTCAGGGCGTGCTTACTGATGGCCCTTTCATCGGCCTTATTTTCATCGGGCGCGGCGCCGCAAACCCAGCTTGCGACCATTTTCGGTGCCATAGCGGACCCAAGCGGTGCCGTTATTCCCGAAGCCAAAGTTACGATCGTTAACCAAAGCACTGGGTTGAAACGCACGACGCTTACTGACTCTACCGGTCAGTATCACATCGCCGGCTTGCCAACAGGAAACTATTCTGTTCGCGTGCAGAAAGAAGGATTCCAAACACAGATTCGCGAAGGAATTGTGCTCACCTCGGCTTCCGAAATCATGATGAATCTGTCATTGAGCGTCGGTGAGGTGGAAGGGCAGGTGACGGTCAGTGCGGACCTTCCGACAATCGACAGTACTACCTCCACGGTCGGCGCAGGCATTCCTGAAGGAACCATAGCAGAACTTCCCCTGAATGGCCGCGATCTGTTTAATGCCGCTGTCCTGGAGCCTGGAGTCGCCCCAACGCCCAGCAGCGCTCCTTCGTTGCTTTCGAGCGGCAAGGCCGCGCAAGTGTCGATTAATGGCATGCGTCCGAATTGGACAAACGTTCTAATCGACGGTATGGATGCAAATGACCCCGTCTTTGGCTATTCGCCAGCAGGTGCTTCCGGCCTTTTCCTCGGACTCGACGAATTGGCGGAGGTCCGCGTCCTGACCCAAACCTTCAATGCGGAGTACGGCAGGAATGGTGGTGGCGTCATCGAGCTGGCAACCAAGTCAGGAAGTAATGCATTCCATGGATCGCTATTTGAATTGCACCGAGATGCTACCCTCGATGCGAAGGACTATTTCGATTTGGCTAACGCATCGATCCCGGCATTTGCGCGCAACCAGTTCGGTGCTGAATTTGGTGGGCCGTTAGTACGTGATCGCACTTTTTTTTACGCAGACTATGAGGGGTTCCGTGAAGTAAAAGCATCCACAGCAATTGCCACTGTGCCCAACGCGCTCGCCCATCAAGGTTTGCTGCCCTCTACCAGTAACCCGGGGGGCTGCAGCAACGCCACTCCGAACGCGTGCGTTGCCGTCGGAATTGATCCTCGCGTACAGCAGTTCCTCAATCTCCTTCCTCCCTCGAACGGCGCAGACAATAGGGACGGAACGGGAGACCTGATCACCGCCAACAAGGGCGCCACTAATGAGCATCACGGCATGGTCCGTGTCGATCACAACTTTTCCAACACGCATTCGGTCTTCGCACGTTACATCATTGATGACAGCTCTTCGTTAGTCCCTTATTTCGGGACCCCGCCGGGAACTTACGTCCCCGGGTTCCCGGCGCTTCATCAAGCTCGTAATCAGTACTTTAGTATTCAGGACCGCAGGAATCTCGGGCATGAAGCTATCAACGAACTACGATTTGGTGTCAACCGCACGACCGCGTCCACTTCAATCGTTGATACGCATCCGGGGCTCTCTATTTCTTTGGTACCCGGCAGACCGTTCGGAACGATCGACATTGCCGGGATGAGCCTGCTAGGCAATAGCGCGGTAATTCCGTTGGGCGATTTTTCGACCGTTTATCAAGTTCAGGATCAACTTTCACGCACAATTGGTCGGCACACCTTGAAATTCGGCGGGGAGTTTCGAAGGATTCAGTCGAATGGTCCGCTGGACTTCGGGGTGAATGGGTTGTATACGTTCCAGGATCTCAGCCCCTTCGGGGTTCCAGCGCGTAGTGATAACCCTACTTTGGAATTCTTTCTGCAAGCCCTGCCTCTTTCGTACGTCGGCTCTCTTCCCTCAATGTCTGATTCGGACCGCGGCTATCGACAGAGTGTCGTCTCAGGATTTGCGCAGGATTTCCTGCGAGTAACTAGCCGTCTTGCCTTGAACGCCGGCGTGCGTTACGACTTCTATTCGAATCCAAGTGAGTCCCAAGGACGTCTCTCGGTTGTTCGTAATCCAGCCACGGATTCCGGCCCAACGGTGGGCAAGGTATTTGCGGGGACGCCTATGGATCTTTTGTCGCCACAGGCAGGCTTTGCATGGAACATCTTCGGTGATGGTAAAACTGTGCTGCGGGGCGGAACCGGGATCTTTCGCGACCAGCTCCCGGTGCTTTTGTTTGGCTTCGACCGGTTTCTACCTCCTTTTCTCGGTATAAATTCCTATGTGTTTCCTACCTTCCTCAACCCGCAAACTGCCCTCCTGACGCAACCGATTTATGTTGTTCAGACGACTTACCACCCAAAGTTCCCATATGCGTTGCAATACAATCTCAACTTGGAACGGCAAATCGTGCCAGGAACGACCCTCAGCGCGGGATATTTTGGTGCGCGCGGCAATCACCTCCCGCGCGAAGCAGAAGAGAACCCTTTCGAATCAGCCTTGGGGCATCGCTACAATCCGAACTTGCCGTCACCTCTCTTGGAAGATCAAACCGATGCACAGTCTTTCTATAATTCCTTCCAACTGTCCGTTTCAAAACATAACGCCCATAACCTTTCCTGGCAGGCGTTCTACACGCTTTCCCATTCCATAGACGATGCTTCGGACAATGATTCCATAGAAGCTGTAAACGAACCGCCTACGACTCAAGACCCCTTCAATCGCAAGGGGGACCGAGGCCGGTCAGGATTCGACATCCGGCATAATTTCGTCGCTAACGTTGTTTATGAGCTCCCATTTGGACGCGGAAGCCAGTTCGGCGGCTGGCAGATCTCTGGCGTTGCGAGCGTTCACAGCAACGTCCCCTTTACTCCAGTGCTTTCGTTCGACAATGCGGATTTGCAATCTCTATTGACATCTGAAAGGCCAGATTCTGTCGGCAATCCTTACACAGGTGCTTGCCCAAACGGCAATAGGGTAGGCACTCCGTCGTGCTGGTTTAATCCTACTGCATTTGCGTTACCGCCCCTCGGCCAGTTTGGCGATGCTGGGCGAAATATCCTGCGCGGACCTGGGTTCGCGCAATTTGATGCGGCGGTGCAAAAGGGCTTCAAATTGAAGGAAAGCACGAAGATTACATTTGGGGCGGAAGCCTACAATCTCTTGAATCATCCGAATTTTGCAGTCCCGAGTAATACGCAAAGTCCGCTCACCCTGGGAGGGAATGGAGACGCCGTGTTCGCGGATCCGGGGGGTCACTTCGCCAACAACGTCGGCCGAATATTCAACACCGTAGGCACCGGGCGTCAGATTCAACTTGACGCACGTCTCACGTTCTAATCTGAGCGCGGAAACGTTTCCGAGAACACGCGCGAAAGTCTGTCATGTAGATTCCCGAAGGCCAGCTCCGCGGCGTCACTCCTCCAACCAAAGCGTCAAACTCTTGGCACGGTCTCCAATCTGTCGAATAGACGAGGGCCTCCGTCTGGTGCAAGTGCTTCTGCGCTCAGCATCTTGCCGCCGCCTCGCGGCAAGTCCGTTGGCAAATCGTTTGCACCGTTGAAGGTTGCTCGCACCGGAGCGTTTGTGCCTAGTGGCTGTCACGCGCCTGGCTACCTGAACACATGATGAAAGGCGGTACCTTGAAAAAAATCACATTTGCGACGCTCTTGTTCTGCGGTGTCTTGGTATTCGGGACTCCGCAAGGAAACGCCCAGGATATGCCTTCTCAGCCAACCTTTGCCGACATCACCGCCGACGCGCTCACGGATCAACAGTTGGCGCTGCTGCGCAAGGACATTCGTGCGATCAAGAAACAGCTTATTGCAGCCAATTTGACGCTCACAGAGACCGAAGCGACCAAGTTCTGGCCGACGTACGAGGAATATTCGGCCGAAACTGGAAAGATCAACGACAGGCGAGCGGCGATCATCAAGGAGTACTCGGACGAATACGGAACCCAGACCGATGACCAGGCCGAAGCCCTGATTCGCCGCTGGCTTGATACCGACATCGAGATGGCCAATCTTCGGCAGAAATATGTGTCCGTCTTTCGAAAGATTTTACCAGGGAAGAAAACGGCGACTTTTTTCCAACTCGACCGGCGCATCAGCACGATGATCGACTTGCAGCTCACGTCGCAACTTCCGCTAGCTCAGAGTCAGGACTAGCGGAAATAGGAGCCACCATGACTTCAACTGGCACAGCAGCGGTAGCGTCGGCCCCAGTCGCGGTACTGTGGCGCTGCCCTGAGCCATCCTGGAGTTCGCGTTGACGGCGATTGCTCTCGATCACGGCTTTTGCGGCCTCGATTCAGCGATCCGCCTTTGGCGGCGCCGTTTGGGGAGAGTTCTTCTGGGAATGATGCTGGGATTGTCAGTCACTGGAACTTGTCGAGGGCAGTGCTCCTTGGTCGCTTCGACTCCGCAAGCGGCTGCGGATTGTGCTGCTCATGCCACGCCGGAAACTAAAATTGCGAGCCTCGACGCGTCGCATCCGTATTCCTTGGCCGAATTGATCGATATCGGTGAACACAACAACCCAACAACACGAATCGCCTGGGAGCGGGCCAAGCAAAGTGCGGAGTCCCTCGGAATCGCCAAGAGCGAGTATTTCCCGGTGCTCGCCGGGATTGCCGCGTTCGGGGATTCGCGTTCGATCAGCCCGTTTCCCGCAGCACTTGTCAGCAGGGGATACACCATGGTAGAGGTTCCGTTCGTACAACCGGAAGTGACGCTCGATTACATCTTGTTTGATTTCGGGAAGCGGGAGGCAAAGGTAGACACAGCAACTGCGCAAAAACTGGCAGCCGGTGCCAACTTTATCCAGACCAATCAGGACGTGGCATTTCAGGTTGCGACCGCCTATTACAACCTCGTCACCGCAGAAGAACGACTGCAGGCCGCTCGTGAAACGCTGAAAACAGCACAGACAACGCAGGATGCGGCGGAGGCCCAACTCGCCAACGGACGTTCGACGATGCCGGATGTTCTCAACGCGCGGGCGGAGACTGCGCAAGCCACCTTCGATCTGGAATCGGCCGAAGGCGACGAGATGGTTTCGCGCGTGCTGTTGTCGGAAGCAATCGGCGTGGAACCGACGCCACACATTCTCATCGACGCTCAGGAGAACGCTCCCCTTCCGCAGAGCCTGACTCTTTCAATCGAAGAATTGATCGACCGCGCCATCGCGTCGCGAGCGGATCTAGCCGCGCAAGCCGCTGCGATCCGAGCAGCCGGCGACGAGGTGCGGTCCGCGCGAGCGGACTATCTCCCCAAAATTGTGCTCTCTGCGGCTGCGGCGCAAACGTCTCTGTGGCCGACATCGGACTCAGGCAGGCTGGGAAACGCGAGCATGCCGACCTGGTCTGCCACCCTTGGCGTGCAGTGGCGCATTTTCGACGGAGGGGCGAGGAAGCATGCGCTGCGGGAAGCGGAGTCGAAGCGGCGGGAGGAGCAGGACAAAATGGCGGACCTGCGCGACCGCACTACACGTGAAGTCTGGTCGGCCTATATCGGATTTCGAACCTCGGTTCAGAAGGAACACGCTGCCGTGGCGCTCCTGACGTCCGCCAGTACGTCATATGACGCCTCACTCGAGGCGTACAAATACGGCGTGAGGACTCTTGTGGACGTGGTGACGGCGCAGCGCCAATTGGCACAAGCGCGGCTCTCGAGCGTCGCCGCACGCTCCGGACTGTTCCTAGGAGCAGTCGATCTCGAATTCACTACCGGGAATTTGCTGCGCAGTCAGCCGCCGGCTACGGCGACCGCACCGCATGAGGAAAACAAATGAAGAAGACGAAATCACCGAAACTCGTGTTGCTGCTAATCGGCCTTCTGTGCGCCGGGTGCAGTGGAGCGCCATCCGTTGACGTGATCGGCAGTTTTTTCCCGGCCTGGATGGTGTGCATCATCGCAGCGGTCGCGATGGCGTTTGTGGTTCGCTACCTTCTGCTGAAGTTTAAGCTCGAGAGCGAAGTCGGCCACCTGGGACTCTTCTATCCATGCGCGGTGGTTTTCCTGGCCTGCGGATTGTGGCTACTTTTGTTTCGGTAGGTGAAGTGTGGAAGCGACTACAGAAGCGGTTTCGAGAAAACGCATCGGACGATGGATCAGGCTGGCCGTCGTTTGGGGTGCGGCGCTTTCGCTGCTCGCCGCCGTCCTCGTGACCGACCTTCACCCGCGCACAGATGACGCCAGTGTGCGTGCTAATTTCATTGAGATCACGGCGGAAGTGAGCGGGAAGCTGACTTTGCTACCAATAAAGGACAATGCATTTGTGAAGAAGGGCGATCTTCTGTTTGAGATCGATCCTCGGCCCTATCAATACGCCTTGCAGCAAGCGCTATCCGACCAGGAAGATCTGGAGCAGCAGATTGTGGATGCGAGGCGAAAAATTGCCTCAGAGAAAAGCGCCGTGGAAGCAGCCAGCGCCGCTGAGGTCAATTCGAAAACCGAAATCAAAACGGCGGGAAGTGGAATTGATGTCGCCAGCGCGTCCGTGAACCGCGCCAAGGCAAACGTAGCTGAGGCGGAGGCGCAGTTGACCTACGCGGTCAACAATCTCCATCGTGTGGAACCGCTGCTTGAAAAGAAATACGTCACCGTGGATCAGGTCGACCAAGCCAATACTAGCGTGCGGACAGCACAGGGAAACTATGACCAGGCGCAGGCCGCCCTGCGGGAAGCGGAAGCTCAGCACGAACAGTCGGTCCTCCGCCGAATGGAAGCCGATTCCGCAGCCTTGGAATCGACAGCTCGCCTCGGCCAGGCGATCCACAACGTAGATACTCTCGACACTCTGATGTCGCAGCGCCCGGGGCGAGCTTCCCGGGTCGATCAGGCCCGCCTCGATCTTGAACGGTGCAGGGTCGCCGCGCCCTTCGACGCGTACGTAACGAACATGAACATTTCCGTGGGGGCGTACGCGCGCCCGGGCGCCGCGATGTTTACGCTCATCGATACAACGATCTGGTATGTGGTTGCGAACTATCGCGAGTCCAAGCTCAAGAACATTCACCTTGGTTCGTCCGTCGACGTTTTCTTGATGGGGCATCCCGACAGGAAATTCCAGGGGGTGGTGGAAAGCATCGGATACGGAGTATTTCCGGAAGACGGCTCAGTGCAGGCGGGCCTGCCGGATATCGAAAGGACCCTGAATTGGGTTCATCTCTCGTCTCGATTTCCCGTGCGGGTCAGAATCAAAGACCCGGATCCCACGTTGTTCCGGCTGGGAGCTACGGCCGTTACGGTTGTAAGGTAGCGTTTCCGTGGCAAGTTCTCTCCCTTCGATCGCCCAATGGTTAGCATGGTTCATCGATGATTTGCGGCCGACGCCCGGCAGGCTCGAAAGCACCCTGCGGATTGTACTGACGGTCGTTCTTGCATTGACTCTGCTGCTGGTTCTTCAAATCCCGTTTGTCTCCATCTCGTTGTACCTTATCTTCGTCCTCACACGAGAGTCGCCCGCAGTGTCTTTACGCGCGGCCGTGCTCACCGTTGTGGTTGCGACTCTCTCCGTTGTGCTGGAACTGGCCATTGTTATGGCAACGGACAACGATCCGATGGCGCGGCTTCTGAGTGTTACGGCCATCGCGTTTGTTGCGGGGGTGTTGACGCAGGCCAGTTCATTAGCGCCCCTGGCGCCGACACTCGGACTTCTCTACTGCACCGTCATCGCTCTTTGGGAGACACAGTCGCCGGCAGATGCCACCGTCAAAAGGTCTTTGTATCTTATAGGAGCGGTGAGCTTGGTTCTCGGCTGTTCTGTTCTCATCGAGTATCTTCTGGCGAGTCGAAGTCCAGTCGATCGCCTGCAACGGGAACTCAAGACTCGGTATCGAGCACTGGAGACGATGTTCCGCTCCTACGCAAAATGCGCATCGAAGGATGAATTATTCGCTGCATACTTGCCTGTGGCCCGCCTGGCATTGGCAGGCCAGCGCGGCATGCAGGAACTTTACAACGTCATTGGTCAACGAAATCTGGATCCGAAGGGCCTGATGCTGGGGACACGCACACGTATCGTGTTGCTCGCGGAACTTATCGACGTCTCGGCCGCATTTTCTGCGGCGAATCCTTCAAGCGATGACGCGGAACTGAGGGAGCGCTGCGCATGGATCGCTGACCGCTGCCGCGAATTAGGAAGCGGCTCAACTCCGCAGCTGCCCCAGGAGACGCAACCCGGTGTCACGCCATTGCGCCGCGTCGACGAAACCTTACATTCACTGATGGCTATGCCGGTGAATTCGGGCGATGCCAACGACAAAAAACTCGTCATACTTCCTGCTGCCAAGGTTCCTTTTTTCCTTCCCGGGGCGCTCAAGGCGAGAGGAACGTTCCTCTTTGGCTTGAAGATCAGCCTTTGCGCGACGCTTTGTTATATCGTTTATCATGCTCTCGACTATCCTGAAATCTCGACGGCGGTGACAACCGTGTTCGTTGCAGGACTGACGTCGACCGGTGTGATGAAACAAAAGCTCACGCACCGAGTAGTCGGTTCAACCATCGGCGGGCTCCTTTTGGGCCTCGGCTCCGTCGTCTTCCTTTTCCCCCATATGGATTCCATAACTGCACTGTGTGGTCTGGTCGCCGTCGTTGCCTTCATTGCGGCTTGGTGTGCGGCAGGGCGTAGATTCAGCTACGTGGGACTGCAGATCGCATTTTCCTTTTTCACGGTTACGCTCGCGACTACCAGCGCGCCGACGGAACTGGCGCCGGCGCGGGACCGGCTCGTCGGCATCGGTTTGGCGCTGGTCATAATGTGGTTTGTCTTCGATCAGGTTTGGCCGGTCCGGACCGTGACCATCATGCGTCAGGCTTTAGCGAGGGTCTTGCGCGGCGAATCTCAGTTGTTCGGGCTGGCGGCTTCTCCATTCGACACCGGTGATCTGACTTCACGCACCGATGCATTGCGTCATAGCGTAAGCGCGACAATCGCGGAAATCCGAATGCTGCACGAAGCCGTGCTCTATGAATTCGGCGTGAACCACGAGGGCCAAAAAGCCGCTGGAGAAACGATACTCAGGGCGGCGCTGAGTTCGGGAGCCCTATTCTGGAATGAACTGGCTGTGCTCGAGCGCAACCAGGATCGCGACCTGCGCACCAATCCGCGGTTGCTGACAATCCGTTCAACCCTTGCGGGCGGACTCGACGCGCTCGCCGAATCGGTGGCAAAGAACAGACAGATCGAGCCGTTGGCCGGGCTACAGATCCCAGTAGTGGAGCAGTCCCTGGAGGCGCGCGACGCAGAGTACGCGAACACAATGATGTCCCGCTACCGGGACGTGGTATCCATGCTGTCGGCGCTCCGCCCGACAACGTGAACAAAACAAGCGCGCGGTGAAGGCGCGCCGTGATTGGGGACGCCATGACACACCAAGGAACGGCTAGAGTTCGATTCTTACACTGGATTTTCGCCGGCCTCCTCGCCCTTTTGACTGGACAAACTGCACAAGGGCAAAATGCCGAGCCTTTTAAGTTCTTTCGTGAGTACGTCGGACTGAACGACGACCAAATCGCCGCAATCCGCAACGGTAAGGCGCTCGCGAAGATTCTGGAGTCACGCACGCCGGATGAGGTATTTGTTTTCGGGTCTGTGTATGTGGAATCCACCCCGGATAAATATCTCAAATTCGCATCGGACGTCGACTCGCTGCGCAAGCTTCCAAGCTATCTGGCCATTCAGAAATTCAGCGATCCCCCGCAACTCTCCGACCTCGAAGGTTTCACCTTGGAAGCAGACGACATCAAGCAGCTGAAAAACTGTGAACCGGGCCACTGCGATGTGCAATTGCCAGTTGAGGCGATGGATTCGTTCAAACAATCGATCGATTGGGCGGCGCCGGACGCAGCCATTCGAGCGAATCAAGTCGCCCGGAGGCTGGCGCTCGATGCACTTCAGAATTACATTCATGGAGGGAATGCGGCCCTGGGAACGTACCGTGACAAAAAACATCCAGCGGTCGTTGCTGCAACGTTTCAGTCTCTGCTCAGTCGCTCGAAGGCTCTTCCTGTGTATTTGCCGCAACTCGATCGATACCTGCTTGACTATCCGAATGCGAATGCAGACAACATTCAAACGGAATTCTTCTGGGAAAAAGTGAACTTTGGGCTCAAGCCAACGCTTCGAATCGTGCAAGCAATCGTCTACCGCGATACGAACTCCGAACAACAAACCTCGGCTCTTGCCGTGAAGCAACTCTACGCCAGTCACTACTTCGAGACGGCGCTCGACCTCACCGTCTGCGTGAAGGATTCCGAACGTCCGGGCATCTACGTCATCACCATGAAAGGTTCCCAGCAGGCCGGTCTCACGGGCTTCAAAGGCGGCATCGTCCGGAAAGTGGCAGTCGACAAAACGCGCTCATCGCTGGAAAAAGCTCTTGCTGCCATCAAGCAGAAGCTGGAGAGTCAAAAAGATTGAAGCCGCCTAGGACAGGATCAATCAGGGAGGCATAGGGTAGTGTTTGATTCGCGGACAGTAAAAATCCTGCGGACGATCCTTGCTTTCGCTCTTGTGCTCGCGATTGTGTACGTCGCGCGGGCGGTTCTCATAATTTTCGCGTTCGCAATCCTCTGCGCCTACTTGATTAATCCTGTTGTTCGGTTCCTGCAACGTCATTCTTTGTTTTTCAAAAACCTTCGAGGCCCCCACGTTGTGGAAGCTTATCTCGCCTTCATCGTCGTGATCGTGTTGCTTGCCCACGGTCTCGTTCCGGACTTTTGCAAGAACGCAGGTCGGGTTCTCTCGGCAATCCCGGCACTGACAAACGAAGTGTCTTCCGGAAAGATTGCGAACAACATCGGAAGCAACCTCGGTTGGGCCGATGAGCGCGCCGATCAGATGCGGGTCTTCCTGCAGCGCCATCGCTCGAACATCGAACGCACCCTGGGAGAACTGGAGCAGGCTGCGCCTGCGGCTTTCGCCGGAATCCTGGTGATTCCGATTCTTGCAATCTTTTTCTTGAGCGACGGCGAAAAGCTGGCCAATCAGATTATTGATCTCATGGCCACGAACGAAAATCATGCTGCCTTCGAGTCGCTGGCCAGTGAATTGCACCTCATGTTGCAGCGCTACATCCGGGCGAAAGTGATCCTTGGCGGACTATCTCTCGTCTTTTGCTCGATTGCGATGCTGTTGTTAGGCTTCCCGAACGCGATAGCGTTGGGCATTCTCGCCGGAATACTGGAATTCATTCCCGTGGCCGGTTGGATGACCGCAGCAGCAACGATCGTCACTGCTGGAGTCCTTACTCACTCGCATTGGATCTGGATGCTTGCGCTCCTCGCTGTTTGGCGAATCCTGATGGACTACGGCATTGCGCCGCGCGTCATGGGACACGAACTCGAAATGCACCCGCTGCTCGCCATCTTCACCCTTATGGTCGGCGGCGCAGTAGGTGGAATTATCGGAATCTATCTTTCCGTTCCTATTGCCGCAACTCTCCGTGTGGTCTACCGCCACTTCGCTTCGCCGAAAGACGTCCTCTCTATGCCTGACACTGTGAACGAGCGTTTGAGCGTAACCTCTACCGTGTGACGCATAAACCACAAACGGCAAGGCGGACCTCAAGCGGATGCTCAGGTAATAGCTTTTCAAGCTCAAAGCTTCTTTAGACGTTTGTACGAAAGAACAAATGGATAAGTCGGCGCGCAGGGTAGGTCAATAGTCTCTGTCCCCCATGCAGCGATTCCACAAGCCAGTCGGTCTGCTTAATGCCCTGTAATTGCCCCGAACCGTTCCATGTAACCGCTTAGAATGAAGGGGTTCGCTCGAGAGCCAATGGGGCGCGAGCCCAACGACTCGTGTCAAAATAACGATGATTTCTCGGCGCGATCAGCGAGGCCGACCTTGATCACGAGGCATCGCTGTTCGATAAGGCATGACAAACCGCCGCGTCTGCGGTAATTTTGAGAAATGGAAACCGTGGACGTAAAGTTGCCCTCGGAACTACTGAGGGTCGCCAATTTGGAGCAGCGAAACCTCTCTGAGGAGGCCGCTAGACTGCTGGCGCTGGAGCTATATCGCGAGGATAAGGTCTCGCTCGGACGCGCGGCTGAGTTATGCCAGACACCATTGGCAGCGTTCATGGATTTTGCGGCAAAGCACGGTGTCCCCCCGCTTCGCTATAGCTTCGAGGACCTCGAAGAAGAACGCCAGACGGCTGACCGACTCTAAGCGTGACCGTCGTAGCAGATTCGTCGCCGCTTGTTATTCTGACCAAACTCGGCTGTTTTTGACCTCCTCAATCACCTCTTTCCACGGCTCTATATCTCGACCGAAGTTCACTACGAAGTTGTCATAGCTGGCGCTGGCCTGCCCGGATCATCCGAGGTGTCGAAAGCAGAATGGGTTGAGGTGAAGAGCATCCAGAATCCAGCCAGTCTGAATGTGGCGCAACGCAAGTTTGGTTTAGGTCCAGGCGAGATGAGCACAATTCTTCTGGCGAAAGAGCTCGGCGCGAATCCTGTGCTGCTGGACGATTACAGGGCGCGCAAGGTGGCAAAGGCCGAAGGCCTGGAATTCTGGGCAGCATTGGTTTGCTTGAAACCTTCTACCGCCGGCACTACTTGACCGACCTTCGGAGTGTCTTTCAGCAATTGCTTACCCACATCGATAGGCGATTGCTGGACCGTCGTCTGCGAGCCTTGGGACTTCCCCCGCTTTAACATTAAGCCGACTGCCAGATAGGCTGACTACTTTCCTCTCCCCCTGTGGCGTGTTCTCTCGCCTCGTTCGGGAGAAAATGTACTGGTACCAAAATTTTTCTTTACCTTTTCGTTTTTTGCGGCCTCTGAGCATATAGAGGGGACTATCTGCCCTCGCTCTCAGATTGTTGGGACAGCTCAAATTCTTTCTTACTTTTTCCCGTGTCGATGTTCCTTAGATAAGTAGAGGGTTCAGCGGGCCCGATCTGAAACGGGGAGACTAGACCTGACAAACCTGCGCGCAAGCCCAAAATTCTTGTTGATGTTTTTCGTTTTCGAGGCCTCTGAGTAGTAGCGGCATGATTGTTCACGGCTACAGATCAACACCAAACACTTTAGTCCTCAGCAGGTCAGGTCCAATGGGTGAACGCTGCATGAAAGACACGGTTCACCCTCCCGTTCACCCTTCGGTTCACCCAGCGGCTCGCACAAGTGT
>Ga0126373_10001381_pt1 | contig 17248 bp, 16 predicted proteins | sample PanSoiMetPlot_11_FD_92545 | JGI IMG/M metagenome (GOLD analysis project Ga0126373, IMG submission 92545) | Tropical forest soil microbial communities from Panama - MetaG Plot_11 | ecosystem: Environmental > Terrestrial > Soil > Tropical forest > Bulk soil | place: Panama | collected 2016-02-17 | reverse complement strand
GTGGGTCGGTGAAGATCAGGTCAGCCGTGTCGGCTCCCATGAGTCTTTCTACGCACGAACGAGCCGTCGCGTCCCCGGCTAGAACCCTATGGTCGCCCAGCAACCACACATCGCCTTGTCGCGAGACGGGAACTTCCGGCAGCTCTGGAACCGCGTCCTCGTCCGTCAAGCCCTCGGTCGCCTCCTGCGCTTCGAGCAGTCGAGCCAGTTCCAAGTCCTCGAATCCGGTGAGGCTGAGATCAAAATCCAATTCCCGCAGATCCTGCAATTCCAAAGCGAGCGTTTCTTCGTCCCAATCGGCCCAGGTGACGGACCGGTTCACCGTGAGCCGGAATGCCTTTACCTGTGCCGGTGTCCATTCGTCGCAAACGATCACTGGGAGTTCCGCGAGTTCCAATTTCCTCGCCGCTTTCAACCGTAGATGGCCGTCGACGACCTCACCATCGCTGCGAGCCAGTATCGGAATCTTGAATCCGAATTCGCGAATCGAGTCGCACATGCGATCGACGGCGGCATCATTCTTACGCGGATTGCGTGGGTATGGTACGAAGCGATCAATTACCCAGAACTGGATTTGAAGGGACCGCGCACTTTCCTGTGAAGACATCACTCGCACCTCTTTGGCTTGAGGAATTCTCCGCAGGTTGCGCCTGTAGCGCCGTGCCAGCGAACTGAATCTCTAAATCAATCATACGCGGGCAAGAATGTTTGTACAAGTTGCAGGTTGTCGCGCCCTACCAAGACGACAGTTCGATGGGCTTCCCAGTTTCCCGCCTATAGAATGTGGAAAACCGGGAAACCGACGAGTGACTGAAATACGGGCGCAAATTGCTGGGCGTGGAAGTTTGGACTCCGTTTGGACTCCAGCTCTTTAGTTCGCGACGATGCGACTTGAAAAAATACCTGCAAGAAATTTGAACCAAAAGACTTGTTTGGTGGGCCCGACAGAACTCGAATCTGTGACCTCTACCGTGTCAAGGTAGCGCTCTAACCAACTGAGCTACGGGCCCGTAGAGGCGGGAGCCTTTTCAATATAGCATCGTTGCGCGATTGGCTCAGCGCCGCACGCAGATTTTGTGTTAGCGCGCAAGTTTGACAAAAACGCCGCGACGTGGCCGATATGCAAAGTGGGCAAGCAGTTGCCGCCGCACAAGAATCAAATCCACCGCGATTCGCGACACCTTTCGCTGCGCCAAAAACTTCTCGTCCTACCCGGAATCACTCTCCTCGGACTGGCCGCTCTCCAAGCCACCAACTCCTACGTGTCGAGCGCCATGAGCGGTCAAGTGGTCTTCCCGAATGTCCAAGAGCTACTGACGCGAGATGTCCGGGTCTCGCTCAAAGCCTTGGTGGATACCGAGACCAGCGCGTTGGGGCGCCGCGTCGCATCGTTGAACGCGCCCGAGCAGAAAGTGGCTGCGATCATCGCCGAGACCGATCCGTTGCACTTTCTTGACGGCCGTTCGGGCTCCTATTTCGCTTACCACCTGGACGGCGTATGCGTCAACATCCCGATCAACAAACGCGACAACGGCAAGAACCTGATCGGCCTTTCGTGATTCCAATCGGCGTTCCTTTTGTTCAGCTAAATCACGGAACGTGCGCGAGCGGGGGACGGCTTTGTCTACTACTCATTCGAGAAAGCCGGCCAGGGCGTTTAACCCAAAATCGCGTATGTCGCGCTGATTCCGGGCACCGACATCCTGATCGGCACGGGTGTATACGTCGACAGTATCGAAGCGACGCGCGCCGCTCTATCGCAAAAGATCGGAGCCAAGCAGTCGCGCTATGGTGTCAGGATCACGATCCTGTTCGCATTGGTCCTTGCGGCCTTAGTGGCGTTGGCGATTTTGGTAGCCAATACAGTCACCGGGTCGGTTCGCAGCACGGTGGAGCAGCTTTTGAACGGCTCACAACAAGTCGGCGCCGCCTCAGCACGGTTGAGCTCCCAAAGCCAGAATGTAGCTCAAGGGGCAAGAGAGAAAGCGCAGAAGATCGAGGAAGCCACGGCCGCGCTCGAACAGATGGCCGAGGTCACCACGCGCAACACTGAGACCGCCGGCAAGACGGACGAAGTCGCAAAACTCGCTCACGCTGCGGCCACACGCGGAGCGGCCGACATCGGCGAGATGGATTCGGCTATTGAATCATCGCGTCAAGCAACGATATTGCCAAGATCGTCAAGACCATCGACGAAATCGCTTTCCAAACCAACATTCTCGCTTTGAATGCCGCGGGAAGCCGCGGCGCCTGCGAGGCCGGGATGGGATTCGCAGTTGTGGCCGACGAGGTCGGGAAGCTGGCGCAGCTTAGCGCCCAGGCGGCGTGCGAAACTACCGACACAATTCAAAGCGCCATCGGTACCACAGGGGGCGGGGTCAAGCTGAGACGTCAAGTTGCTGCCGCGCTGGACGACGTCGCGGCGAAAGTCGCCGACAGGGCTGGCGGAATCCGTCGCCGGCGCATCGGGTAAACAGACGAAGGCGATTCAGGAGATTCACTCCGCGGTTCGAGCAATGAACCAAGTGACCCAGGGCAGCGGCGCCAACGCCGAGGAAAGCGCGGCCGCCGCTGAAGAGCTGAACCCTCAAGCCTGTTCCATGAAAAGCGCCGTATCTGAGTTGCTCAGTCTGATTGGCGGTGCGCGATAGCTGGGAAAAGCGAGCCAGACCGATGTTTCGGATCGATTGAAGACTCGCGCGGTTTCCGCCGATAGATACTTAGCATATGGTGTCTGTTTCAAAACTGGTCGCAATTGGCTTTTGCCTGGCGCCCATGATCGCCCGCGCCCAAACTGACTCCGGCCCGTGGCGTTTCGTAACAGCAGACACCAAGGCGGTGATCAGCATCGATTGGAGCCGCATTCGGAAGTCGCACGTCGGCACCTTACTACGCGAGAACTTCATCGACAGCGCCGGTGTACCCGGAACCGAGTATCTCGACAACGTGGACCGCTTTCTGATTTCCTCCACGGGCAAGTCGTCGGACGACCCGGATTCCGATGCGCTGCTCGCCGTGGCGATCGGGCATTTCGACCTCGCGCGGGTGCGGACCTCGCTCGCGCAGTATCGGGTCAAGCCGCAGAAGTATGGCGAATCGCTAGTCTACCGCCCGCAAGGAAAAAAGGCAAAGGACTTGGCGTTTTCGCTGGTGGACGCACAAACGATTCTCACAGGAGACTCGCGATCGATCTTCGCCGCGCTCGACCACGCGGCATTTTCTCGAACCGCGCCGGCCGTCGGCTCGCTCGCCGCGCGCGCGTCCGACATGGATGCGAGCTATGACGCCTGGGCCATCGTGAACGAGTCCAACATACTCGGTGGCGATCGCTTGAGGGCCCTGTTGAGCGGTGCTGACACAGACGCTGACGAGCGCGGGTTCGAGTTCGGGCTGTCTCTTCGTTCCGGTCTGGCTGTCGATGTGAGCCTCATGTTCGGCTCCGAATCCACCGCCAAGGCGGTTAGCGGCAATTTGTCCCACATGCTGAAGCTGGCTATTAAGGACAAACTCGGCGAACCGGCGCTCCTAGATCTCGAGAAGCGGATCAAGTTCAACGCGCAAGGATCGGTGGCGAAGCTTACTCTGCGCTTGACGCCGCAAGAACTCGAAAAGAACGCTCAAATCTTCACCGCGTCACGGAAACCTCAACTCGTGCCGGGCACGAATGGCCTTTCGCAAGTCCGGCCAGTTGTGAAGGCTGATCAGCCCGCCGCTGCCCAACTCACGGCGAAGCCTGACGCTACTTCTGCCGCCAAACTCGAGCCCGCGGCGAAGTCGGAGAGGAAGGTCATCCGGATCGAAGGTCTCGAGGGCGGGCCGCGCGAAATCCCCTACAACGAGAATCATTAAGGCGGAAGCTCTCGTATTGCGCTAAGATTCCGGTATGGCGAAAGGTAAAGCCAAACTGATCGAGGTTCGCTGTCCGTGCTGCGAGGCGACCCTCAAGCTCGACCCGGAACTGAAGTCCGTGATCAGCTATACAGAGCACGTCAAGCCGCGGTCGATTGAGGACATGGAAACGGCTGTCCAAAAGCTAAAAGGTGAAGAGGCGCGGCGAGCTGAAGCGTTCGACAAATCGTTCGAACAACATAAGAGCCATCAAAAGGTTCTGGAACGTAAGTTCGACGAATTGTTTAAGCAGGCCAAAGAGAATCCTGACGCGCCCGCGCCGCGCAAACCGTTCGACTACGACTAGAGCCTTTCTCGTCGAAAAGTTAACCCCACGCAAGGATTCACGCCGCAACCTTGCGCTAAAATCAAACCGATGAGCGACTTAGTTCAAACCAGCAAAGACGGCGAAATTGGAATTCTTACTGTAAACAACCCCCCCGTGAACGCCTTGAGCCCGGGAGTTCCTGAGGGAATCCTGGCGGGAGTTGAGCAATTCGAAGAGGACGATACAGTCAAAGCGATCGTGCTGATCGGGGGCGGCCGGACGTTCATCGCCGGCGCCGATATTCGCGAGTTCGGGAAGATCACAGCGGGCGGCGACCAGAGGCGCGGGCCGGGCTTCAACGTCATCCTGAACCGGATCGAGAGGGCCAGCAAGCCGATCGTCGCTGCGATCCATGGAACCGCGCTCGGAGGTGGACTCGAAACCGCCATGGCCTGTCACTATCGCGTGGCAGTGCCTTCGGCGCAGGTTGGGCAGCCCGAAGTGAAGTTGGGAATTATTCCCGGCGCTGGCGGAACGCAGCGGCTGCCGAGACTAGCCGGAATCCAGAAGTCTGTTGAGATGTGCGCCGCGGGCGATCCGATCGGCGCGGCGGATGCGCTCAAGTCCGGCATTGTCGATAAAGTGATCGACGACGATTTGCTTCAAGGCGCGGTCGCGTTCGCGCGCGAGAAGGCCGGTTCCCCGCCCCGCAGGACGCGCGATTTGACCGAGAAACTCGGTGACAGGCCATCGAACGGGGGTGTTTTCTCGGCCGCTCGCGACGCAACCAAGAAGAAACAGCGCAATCTCATCGCTCCGCTCGCAGCCATTGATGCGGTGGAAGCTGCAACAGAGCTCCCGTTCGACAAAGGCGTCGAGCGCGAGCGTGAGTTGTTCCAACAGTGCTTGTTCTCGGATCAATCCAAAGCGCTGATCCACGTATTCTTCGGCGAGCGCGAAGTCGCGAAGATTCCCGGTATTTCAAAAGAGACGAAACAGATCCCGGTAGCGACCGCCGCGGTGATCGGCGCCGGAACCATGGGTGGCGGTATCGCAATGGTCTTCGCCAACGCGGGAATCCCGGTGCTGCTCAAAGAGACCGATCAACCCGCGCTCGACCGCGGCCTTGCGACCATCAAGAAGAACTACGCCAATTCCGTAGCCAAGGGCCGCTTCACGCAGCAGCAGATGGACGAGCGCATGGCGCGCATCATTCCCACGCTCAGCTACGACGGCTTTGGCGAGCGCGACATGGTGGTCGAAGCGGTCTTCGAAGGCATGGCGCTCAAGAAGCAGATCTTCGGCGAACTCGACAAGATCATGAAGCCGGGCGCGATTCTTGCGTCCAACACTTCGACGCTGAACATCGACGAGATCGCGTCGGCCACTTCGCGGCCGGAGATGGTAATCGGTACGCACTTCTTCAGCCCAGCCAATGTCATGCGGCTGCTCGAGCTGGTGCGCGGCAAAGCGACATCGAACGAAGTCATCGCTACTTGCATGGCGCTCCCGAAGAAACTCGGCAAGATCGGCGTGCTCGTCGGAAACTGCCGCGGATTTGTCGGCAATCGCATGTTCCATCCCTACCGGCGCGAGGCGCAGTTCCTAGTGGAGGAAGGCGCAACGCCCGAGGCCATCGATGCCGCGCTCTACAACTTTGGTATGGCGATGGGACCGCTCGCCACGGGCGACCTGGCCGGCCTCGATGTCGGCTGGCGCATCCGCAAGGAGTTCGGCGACGCGCGGAATACCAGCGTCCGCCAGCCACTGATCGAAGATCGTCTGTGCGAAGAAGGCCACTATGGCCAGAAAACGAAGTCCGGCTGGTACAAATACGACGAAAACCGCAAGCCGATGCACAGCGAGGACGCCGAGCGCATCATCGCCCAGGCACGCAAGGACGCCGGGTTTCCCCAGCGCGAAATCTCCAACGACGAAATCATCGAGCGAATCATTTATGCCCTCGTGAACGAGGGCGCCCGGATTTTAGAGCAGGGTTTTGCGCTGCGGGCCGTGGACATCGACATCATTTATCTGAACGGCTACGGTTTCCCGGCCTATCGCGGCGGTCCGATGTGGTATGCCGACACGGTGGGGTTGAAGAGAGTCTATGACCGCATCGCCGAGTTCGAAAAACAGCATGGCGCGCTGTGGCAGCCTGCGCCACTCCTGAAACAATTGGTCGAAGAGGGCAAGAAATTCGCCGATTTTGACAAGCAGGTCGGCCAGGCCGCGGAAAAGGCCGCCGAGGCAAGGAGCTAAGTCCGATGAGAGAAGCAGTCGTCGTCGCCAGTTCGCGAACTGCGCTCGCGAAGTCGTTTCGCGGATCATTCAACATGACGCGTCCGGATGATTTCGCGGCGCATTGCATCAAAGACGTGCTGCGGAAGACGCCGCAGCTCGATCCGGCTGAGATTGGCGATGTCATTTTCGGATGTGGCCAGCCGCACGGCGCACAGGGGACCAACGTGGCGCGGGTCGCTTCGTTGATTGCCGGTCTTCCGTCGAGCGTGGCGGCCACGACCGTGAATCGCTTCTGCTCGTCGGGTTTGCAATCGATCGCAATGGCGGCGCATCAAATCATCAACGAAGGCGCGGATGCGGCCATCGGCGGCGGTACCGAAAGCATCACGATGACCGAGCGGAGTACGTTGAAGAATCCCTGGATCGAGCAGCATTACCCCGGGATCTACATGGTGATGGGCGACACAGCCGAAGTCGTAGCAAAGCGCTACAAGATCAGCCGCCAGGTGCAGGACGAGTACGCTTTGTCGAGCCAGCAGCGGACCGCGCGGGCGCAACGGGAAGGCTTTTTTGAGGGCGAGATCGCGCCGATGAAAGTGACGCGCGGAATTCTCGACAAGAAGACCGGGCAGATCACGAGCACCGAAGAATTTTGCGCCGCGAAGGATGAGTGCAATCGTCCAGACACGACCCTTGAAGGCCTGCTTGGGCTCAAGCCGCATTTCGACCAGACCAGCGGGCAAGGAACTGTGACTGCTGGCAACACGTCGCAGCTTTCCGACGGCGCTTCGGCGACGCTGTTAATGTCGCGCGAGCGCGCCGACGCACTGAAGATTCCCTATAAGCTGATCTATCGCGGCTTCGCGGTTGCAGGTTGCGAGCCGGACGAGATGGGCATCGGTCCGGTGTTCGCCGTTCCGAAGCTGCTCAAGCGCCATGGATTGAAAGTGGACGACATCGATCTCTGGGAGCTCAACGAGGCGTTTGCGGTCCAGGTAGTATATTGCAGCGACCGGCTGGGAATCGATCCGGAGAAGCTTAACGTCAACGGCGGCTCGATCTCAATCGGGCACCCGTTCGGCATGACCGGATCGCGCATGGTGGGCACCATCATGAATGAAATGGCGCGCCGCAAGGCCAAACTCGGCGTCGTGACTATGTGCGTCGGCGGCGGGCAGGGCGCAGCCGGTTTGTTCGAACTGGCGGCGTAGGCTCGCCCGCCGCAAGTCCTCAGAGTACGCGGCGGCCCGGGTTACGGCGCCGGAATCAGTTCACGCGCGGGCTCATCGAGCGGCAGCGCGAAGCCCGCCCCTCGCGCGTCGTCCACGAACATCTTCACCGTCTCGAGCGAATACGCGGTGAGGTCCTTGCCAAGCAGCGGCAGCTTCTTCAGAAGGTCTGGCGTCACGGTGATGATGTGGCAGCCGATCGTGTCAGCTTGAACGATGTTGAAAAGCTCGCGCGGACTGGCCCAAATCATTTCGATCTGCGGGTACTCGTACATGCGCGCGAGCGCTCCACGCAAGATAGGAAGCGGATCTACGCCGGCGTCCGCGATGCGGCCTGCAAAGACTGAGATATTGCTCGGCGCGCCGTCCTTCAGTCCGGGGAGAACCTCATCCACTTGCCGCAGAGTCATGATGGCTGTGACGTTGACTTTGACTCCCTGTTTCGAGAGCCGCTCGACCAGCGGCGCCGCGCTTTGCCCGTAGGTATCGGTGATCGGGATCTTGACGTAGACGTTGTCGCCCCAGGAGGCGATGCGCAAGGCCTGCTGCTCCATCTCGGTGAAGTCGTTCGAAAGAACCTCAAAGGAGAAGGGACGGTCCGGAACACGCCGCGCGAGTGAGCGGCCGAACGACTCATAGTCTGTCACGCCCGCTTTCCGCATCAGCGTCGGATTGGTGGTGAATCCCTGAATCCACGGGTTGCGCGACAGCTCTAGAAGCGACGCCTGGTCGGCGCTATCGGCAAAAATCTTCACGCGCAAGCTCGAAATGCAATCAGCCATGTTGGAGCACTCCCATTCGGACAGTTCGCAAAATCCAGTTCGCGGCTTCGAGCAAGGACCGAACCCGCGTGAACGGACCATCCGGCTGCCGCTCGCGGTAGCCGTAGTCCAAAAAAATCGTTTGACAACCGGCGCGCTGGCCGGCCTCGACATCGCGCCAGCGATCCCCGACCACGAAGCTCGACCCGAGGTCGATATTCCAGGTCTCGGCGGCTTCGAGCAGCAGGCCTGGCTTCGGCTTGCGGCAATCGCAGCGCGCGTCATCATCGTGAGGACAGACGCGCACATCGTCGAGTTGCAGGAAGCGGCGCAACCGTGAGTGAATCTCGCCAACCTCACTTGCGTTCGCGGTGCCGCGAGCGATGTCGGGTTGGTTGGTGATCAAGATCAGGGCGAACTCGGCCTCGCGCAGCATCCGGCACGCTTCGCGGACTCCCGGCAGCAAGCGCAGATCGGCGAGCGAGGACGGCGGATACGGTTTCCCGTCGCGCAATACGGCGCGGTTCACAACCCCGTCGCGATCGAGGAACACCGCGCGCCGCATGGATCAGAGTCTTCCTAGCCGCGCATCGTCGAGCATGGCGTGCAGAGATACGCACAGCGCCTGGCGCGTGTTGCGCCGGCAGGTCCAGCCCAGACTCCGAATCCGGTCCGTGTTGAGACGGACTACCGGCACATCGCCCTTCCACCCGCGATCGCCACCTGTGTACTCGATACGAACCTGATCCTCGGTGAGGCCCATCACCTCGATCGCGAGCCGTGCGATCTCCGTGACGGTGATGTAGTCGCCCGTTGCAACGTTGTAGACCTGGAAGTTTCCAGGCGTCAGTTCGTGCGCCGTGAGGACCGCATTGACCACGTCTTCGACATGAATGTAAGACTTGCTTTGCGACCCGTCGCCCAGAATTCTCAGCCGGTCTGGCTGGGCGCGCAGGCGTCGCACGAAATCGAAGCCTACTCCGTGCGTCTGCCGCGCGCCCACCACATTGCCGAAGCGGAACGCGCACGCCGTCAGCCCGAACATGAAGCAATAGGACGCGATCAGAGCCTCACCGGCCAGCTTGCTCGCGCCATATGTGGAAACAGGGATCAGCGGACCGTAGTCTTCTTCGGCTTCGTAGATCCCCAAGTCACCGTAGACGCCGCTGCCTGAGGCGTACAGCAGCCGCGATGCGCCGGTGCGCCGCATGGCTTCTACGATCTGCTGAGTCAGAAACGTGCCCTCGCGAAAATCGATGTCCGGCTCGACCGCCGCGCGCGCGATGTCGGGGTTGGACGCCAGATGAATCACCACGTCGTGACCGGCCATGGCGCGTTCGAGCGCGGCGAGATCTTTAACGTCGCCGCGAATTACTTTGAGGCGCGGATCGTGCAACTGGTGCTCGTAGTGCCACTCGCGTCCCGAGGAGAAGTTGTCGTAAAGCGTCACCGCTTCCACGCCGCGATCGCACAGCAGGCGATCGGTGAAATGGCTGCCGATGAATCCGGCGCCGCCGGCGAGAAAGAACCGGCTCCCCTTCACCGCACAAGCTCCTTAACACCCTCTCGCGCAGCCTCGTGCAACGATTCCCACTTAGTAGCCGTCCTCTGCAGCCGAGGATGGCTCACCAACAGGTGCCACAGCACTGCGCACAGGCCTTCAGTGTGCGGTGTTACACGTTCGCTCGCGACCGTTGGAACCACCACGCACGCCTCCGCGACTTCGCGCGTGAATCCGCCCTTGCGCCCCACGATTCCGAAAATGTGCGCGCCTGCCGCATCGGCCGTCTCAAGCGCCCGCACAATGTTCATCGATACGTTATTCTCGCGGCTGCCTCCCCCGACCGAAAACACCAGCACAGCGTCGCGCGAGCTGATTCGCGAACCGCTGAGCCAGCCCGAGAAGCACGTTTCCCAGCCTTCATCGTTGGCGCGCGCGGTCAGCTCCGAGACGTTGTCGGTGGGAGCGTACGCTTCGAAACCGCACAGCTTGCGAAAATCGTTCACCGCATGTCCGGCGTGTCCCGCCGAACCTCCGACGCCCAAAATGAACAGCCGACCGCCACCTTCACGCACATGCGCCATCGCCACAGCCATGCGCTCAATTTCTGCGACGTCCAACTGCTCGAGAATGTCGATGGTCTCAGCGATGAAGGTTGCCGCGAAACCCAGACTCACCGCCGGTGCGGGTGTCTGACTAGGCTGTTCCGTGACAGCGTGAAGAAGGTCTGTGATGCCGGTCAAGCTCGCGCGAACTCCTGCTAATAGTTCGGCTTAGATCGAGCTTTGCGATAGGCCAATTTTCCGTTAGTTTCGCGTTTCTAACTTCTGACCGGCACCCATCGGATGGGGGGCGCAAGCGAGCCGTAAGATCCGCCGGAGAGTCCAAACGGTCGACTCGAAACGGCGCAGCGTCGTCACGCCGATCCGCTCACCGTAGGGGATGAAGATCTCACGGACGCGGAAACCTGCGAGGGCGGGCTTCAACATCAGTTCCACGGGCAGCGCCGGACCGTTCGGATCAAACTCAACCTGCTCTATGATTTCACGCGAGTAGGCGCGCATACCGGAGTGCAGATCTGTCGATTGCACTCCGAGCAAAACATGTCCGGTGAAGGCGAACAGCCAGTTGGCCAGGTAGTTCGCGAGCGGCATGCTCGTCGGGCGTTTTTCGAGGCGGGAGGCATTCACAAGGTCGCACTCGCTCTTCAGTACCATATCCGCAATACGAGGAATCTCGTAGGCGGGATAAGTACCGTCGCAGTCGAGTGTGACGACGACATCTCCGTGCGACTCCTTGAGCACCCGCCCCATTGCCCGGCCGTAGCCTTGCGGCGGGAACTGGCGAATCACGCGTGCGCCCAGCTGGCCGGCAATCTCAGGCGTGCGATCCCGGCTGCTGTCGACGATTACGATTTCGTACTCGCGTTCACCAAGCGCCGCGCGAATTTCAGCGATCACCTGCGCAACGGCGTTTTCCTCGTTCATCGTGATCATCGTCACTGAGATCATACAGGCTGCTCCTCCAGCCGTTCAGAATTTCGGGACTGCGGCACGCTGAGAGCCTGGGCCATCTTGCGCGCGCGCTCGATGCAGACGTCCATGTTGATGTACTCGAACTCGGACACGCGGCCGCAGAGCGGCAGGCCGATCAGCTCAAAATAGCTCTTGAAAAGCTTCACATTGCGACGGTAATTGCTGTCCTGGACGACATATCCATACTTGGTGCGGAGCACGCGGCCGTAGCAGACTTCGCTCTTGCGGATCAATTCCATGTCTTCAAGACCGCCGATGACGTCGCCGAGAATCGCTTCGTCGGACATTTCGTGCGTGCCGTCGCCGGGATTGGTCGTGATCTCGGCTTCGATCATCGATTTGCCCGGTGGCGCGTTCTGTGGGCTGAACACAGCCGGAAACGAGAGCCGGTGAAACTTGAACCTCGGGTCCGGCACATAGATCGCCGTGTAATCCGGCAGGCGGGCCGAATCGAGACCGACCGCGACTGTGATCAGCGAGTTGTACCGCAGCGAATCAACCGCGGCGATCACTTCCTCCGGTACGCCGCTAACCGCCCGCACCAGTTCCTGAACTGGAATCGTGGAAACGATCTGGTCGTATCGGCGGGTGGTCCGTCCGTTGGTGACGCACCACTCATCGCCTTCTTTCCACACCCGACCCACATTGAAGTCGGGCGTGATTTTGCGGACCTGTTTCGCCAGCGCCCGGGGCAGCGCTTCGATACCGCCGTGGGACGGATAGTTGTAATAAAGCTGGTGCGTGTAGCCCTCCGTCTCGACGCCGACGGCCGCTTTAATGACATCCTCAACCGGAGGTTTCGGAACCCGCCCCTCCACCCATTCTAGGCCCAGTTCCTCGGCTGGAACGTTCCAGATTTTCTCGTTATAGGGGATGAGGTACTTTTCGGCTAAGCCTTTTCCGAAGTGATGATAAATCCATTCCTTGAAGTTCGACGTTGGGGCTGGATAGTCATTCTTAATGTAATAGTAGAGACATTCGAAACGGTCTTGTGGCTCAAGATCATACAGTCCGTTTTCGAATGGATACTTTACGTATCGCCCCTTGAAGAAAATCTTGTTGTTCCTGCGTGCGCGATGGACATTGCCGTCAAGCAGCGCGATCATGTAGTCCACCATCTCCTGGTTCCGCGAGAAGATGATATGCGGACCGCCGGCGTCGTAGGTAAAGCCCTGTTCCTGGACGGAAAGGCAATGGCCTCCACCGCGCGATTCCTTTTCGAGGACCTCGCATTCCTGTTCCAGATGTGCGGCGATGCCGATGCCGGCCAGCCCGCCGCCAAGTATTCCTATGGACAAGATTTCCCTCCTGCTGGACCTCTCCTATTGATTAATCGGAAGTCCGGCGAAGTTCTATAGGTTCAGTGGATCGAGACCGGTGATTATTAAGAGGATCAGGGAACTTGAAACCTCGCAAGGCTCCGAGGGAGGCCCCATTGCAGGCGCCAAACTTGTGAGCGACTAGACGGGAACCCTAGAACGGGCCTACCCACGCGGGCCCGCAAGTCAGCGTTCCCTGGATTGGATCAAGTCGACGTGCTGTACCATCTGGCGGTTTTGGGCGAAACCCAGGTTGAAAATCGGCGTAACGGCAAGCGTAGTTCCCGACCGCCGCATCTGTCTAGAAATACTTGGCAGTGCGTATTGAGGCTATGCGTATTTGATATGTTTCCCCGACTATGATCGCCGTGCAACTGGCGAGCAGCACGACGGGCTAAGTGAGTGCGCAAGTCAGACGCCCGGCCAACGCGCGATTCCAACAGTTTGCCAACTCCAGCGATCCACATTTAAGTAGCGTTGAACAAATGATATGCGGCTCGGAGACCGAGAGAAGGTGGTCCGAACGCGATCTTAACCACAGAAGATCCAGCGCTGAACAGGGCCAACCGATAGAGGTTGTAGAAGGGGAACCCGATCCCGAGTGCTCGTTCCACCTGGTAGCCGACGGACGTTAGCAGCCCGCCGAGTTCTTCCGGCGTGTAGTGCCGGCGATGACCAATGTGCCTATCAAACGCATTCATCGGACCGCCCGGTACGGTGACCACCAAGCGACAACCCGGCGCCATCACCGCTGCTGTATTGGTGAGAATGCGTTGTGGTTCATCGACGTGCTCCAGAACTTCAGAGCAAATCGCGTCCGTCGCTTCAAACGAGCGAATCGACCTGTTCTCAATCGGATTGAGCAGATCACACATTTCAAACTGAGCGGAAGGCGTGTGAAGGCGTGCTTGTTCCACTCCCGCTCGACTGATGTCCAGCCCAAGAAAACGAACCTTGGGAAATCGCGGACAGAACTCCCGCGCGAATTGTCCGCTGCCGCTTCCCAGTTCTACCAGTCGCCGCCCTGCTTCTTCGGCGCAGATGCCTAACATCCGAACGAGAACGCGCCTGCGGTAGTATACCGCCGGGCTGTAGTCAGGCGTTTCCGCAAAATCGTTCCAATGCCGATCCCAATCGTCAACCGCGACAATGTTTTTTGGATAAGGTTGCATGACCCACAGCTCCCTCAGCTACTTTCGTGCCACAGAAAACAAAGTCATCCCCAGGAACTGATAGCGCAGCCGAATTGAGCTGGGTTTGAAGCCGGCGCGAACCAGTAGTGGCCAGAGATCACGCTTCGAGTAGTACATCTTGTGGTCGTCCATTTCGGATGCCGGACTTGTGCGGAACTTAAAAGCCGATGTCTCCAACACTGGTTTAGCCCACCAGGGTTGGAACATGAATAAGAAGAGTCCCGCCAGTCCGCAGGATTCGATTGCACTCTCGCAAAGCCTCCTGAGGATCCCAAAGATGCTCCAAAACAGAGATGAACAACACGACATCGAATTCGTCGTCAGGGAACTCGCGCAAGGCAATCTCGGCTGCGGTCAGCACGAAGCGAAGCTTGGGGTCGCGTTCGCAGGCTTCGCTAACGCGGAAATCGACACCAACTCCTTCGGAAATGCGCGGTTTAAGTGCTTGCAAATAGTTTGCATGGAAGCCACAGCCAAGATCCAGTATCTTCAACCCCTCGCGCTGAGGGACACTATTCGGAACCCTACGCCCAACCAGCTGGATGCGCAGACGGTCCATGAATGTCGAGCCCTCTCGAGATAGGTTTGTTCTCGCGTTCTGGGGGTAGCGGTGCAGTCATTGGCCGCCTATTCTCACGATTCACTCCGCCGTATAGCTACGTGGCCGGACACGCATGAGTACGGCTTGCAAAACGAGCGTGTTGCCGAATAGTAGGAAACCTGAAACCGATAGCAAGATGCCAAGAACTGCCATGTGCCCATCCGGCTCGAGCGGCCCGGCCAACACGTATCCGTCGTGGAGATAGCGATGAACCAGCGGCAGTCCGAAGAGGATCCCCAATATCACCAACGCCCCGCTCAACACCGTCATCCGATCGTAGTGAAAGAGACGTTGCCATTTGCGCAGAGTGCTCTTGGAATACCCATACAGTACCTGCGCGATGCACCCCAAACAAAAGCACTGCAAACCGACTAGCGTGCCGGTGATCGCGAACATCATAGAGAAAAGAGAAAAAGTAATCGAGCCAACGCGAATTGGCCCGCGCGATAAGGCCGAGCTAGCGATCAACCCGAATACTGCGAGAGCAATACCGGGTTTCAACAAGAAGAAGTCCGCTCCGTGGGTAAACATCGTCTGAAGGTTCCGCCAGCCCGATTTCCAAGGCTCGAACCATCCATTGCGTTTCAAATGGCTGAGTCGCCCATCCCGGTCCTTCAAGAACGTCACCGGCACTTCGGCTGTCCGCAATTTGAGGCAGACCGATTTCAGAACCATCTCGGAAGCGTATTCCCAGCCTTCCGATTCCAATTCGATCCGTTCCAGTGCGTCGCGCGTGATCCCTCTCATCCCGCAATGAATGTCAGAAAAACGCGTGGCGTAAAGCAGGTTCAGAATCCCGGTAGTAAGTGGTGTGCCAAAGTACTGGTGCAGCGCCGGCATGGCCTGCACCTCAATCGAGCCGCGAAAACGAGAACCCATCACGTATTCGTAGCCTTGCCGAAATTTCTCGATAAACGGTTTCAAATTGCGGAAGTCGTAAGTGCAGTCAGCATCCCCCATCAGCACCCATTTGCCCCGTATATGGGGGATCGCGTCGATGTAAGCGCGTCCTAACCCCCGCTTCGGAACCCTGAGTACCCGTGCTCCCTCCCGCAGTGCGATGTGCGGGGTATCGTCCGTAGAGCTATCCACAATGAGAATTTCGCCCTCTACGCCCGCGTCCCTCAAACCATGCCTGCACCAGCGGACGAAATCGCCGATCGTGATTCGCTCGTTCATGGCAGGAACCACAATCGACACTTCGGGACTGGACACGTCCCGTTGGGGAACTAACAGCTCCAAATCGCTCTGAGTAAAGCGCCATTCTGCGCTGGCCGGCGGCATCGGGAAGCCCTCTCCTTCTATCGACCGGCGTACGGACTGCCATTAGGTGCGCCCCGCATAGAAAAACTGCGGTGGATCCGAGCATTGCATTATGGAGGACTTGACATTCCTTGCCGATCTAGGAACGGGGTGGTGAAGAGGTGCAAACGCGATTGGTTCCGGAGCACGGCAATCCAACTAGACCTTTTGGCAAAGCAGAAACGGCTCGTCGCCACGCTACTCGTCACCGTTTCACTGGGCACGCGTCTCGCGTTGCTTGCCTGGGTACCGATACCCAAACCTGCAATTCAGGACGAATTCAGTTACCTGCTCGCTGCGGACACATACGCGTCGGGGCGGCTGACTAACCCGAAGCACCCGTTCTGGGTCCATTTCGAAACCGTTCACTTGCTCGTTCACCGACATTCCAAAGCAAGTATCCTCCTATGCAGGGCTTGCTCTTGGCGGTCGGTCAAGCAATGTTCGGTAACCCCTGGTTCGGAGTATGGCTCAGCGTCGGAGCGATGCTAGCTGCGATTTATTGGGCCCTCGCAGGCTGGTTGCCGCCCAAATGGGCAATGCTAGGTGGATTTCTGGCTCTACTTCGAATAGGCCTTCTCAACTATTGGAGCGAAAGTTATTGGGGTGGTGCCGCAGCAGCGGCGGCGGGTGCGTTGGTAATTGGCACAGTACCGCGGCTCCGAAAAAAGCCGGACCCGAAAACCGTGGTGGTCTTGGGCACTGGACTGGCGCTCCTCGCCAATAGCAGGCCCTTCGAGGGTGCAGTCCTTGGCGTCGTCTGCTTAGGCGCCGTTCTCGTCAAGGTTCCGATCGGTAGGATCGTTCGTCCTCTAACCTTGACACTGATCCCAGTCGCGCTGTGGATGTTGTACTACGACTACAGAGTCACCGGTAACCCACTTCGAATGCCCTACATGGAGCATGAACGTCAATACGAAACGTCGTCACCACTTTTCTGGCAAACCGGATTGCGACCGCAGCCGCGCTACAACCACGAGGCGCTTAGAGCGGCCTACATTGACTGGGATCAGAGAGTGCGCCTGGACGAGCACGCACGTCCATTTCGAGTGAGGCTGGGTCGGTTGTTCATGCTCGATAGATTTTTTCTAGGCGCGCCGCTCACCTTATGCATCGGCCTCTTCGCGATGGGCGTCTGGCGGTGGCAGCCAAAGATGCAACTTGTGATCCTGTTGTTTCTTCTCTTTTTTATCGGCATTGAGACGGAGACATCGTTGACTCCGCACTATGCCGCGCCGGGCACCGCTTTTGTCTTTGTGATTGCCGCCGCTGCTCTCCGACGGTTACGGCACTATTCCCTGTTTGTTATGCAAATGGCCTTGGTGTTGATCGTCTTTTCGATCGCCAATGATCTCGCGAAACCTGAAAATCGTTGGCTCTACGACAAGCGGTCGTACATAGCTCGCC
>Ga0126373_10001379_pt1 | contig 17252 bp, 19 predicted proteins | sample PanSoiMetPlot_11_FD_92545 | JGI IMG/M metagenome (GOLD analysis project Ga0126373, IMG submission 92545) | Tropical forest soil microbial communities from Panama - MetaG Plot_11 | ecosystem: Environmental > Terrestrial > Soil > Tropical forest > Bulk soil | place: Panama | collected 2016-02-17 | reverse complement strand
GTCGAGCAGGACCTGTCGGAGTCGCGAGACATGGCGGGCGAGCGTCCTGAGCTGCTGCGCCAGCTCATAGACCTCTGGTGGGCTGAGGCTGAGCGCAACCAGGTACTGCCGTTGGACAACCGGGTGCTGTGGACCTTGGTGAACCCCAAGCCCGACGGCCGGCAGCCGCGAGATGACTACAGCTACTTTCCCGGCGGCGCCCAGGTACCAGAATCGGTCGCTGTCAACGTGAGGAATCGCGACCACGCAATCGTCGTCGACCTTGTCATCGGCGAGTCCGGAAGCACCGACGGCGCCCTGTTGGCGATGGGATCGGCCCTCGGCGGCTGGTCGCTGCACATCCTGCACGGAAAGCTTCGCTACGTGCACAACTTGTACGGCAAGCAGCGGTACCTCCTGGAGGCCAATGAGCACATCGGTCCAGGCCAGCACGAGATCGAGTTCGCGTACACCGCTGGCGACGGGCTCGGCGGCACGGGGGTGCTGAGGTGTGACGGTGCGATCGTTGGCAGCGGTGAGATACCCGTCTTCACGCCGTCGGGCTTCAACGGCACTGGCGTCGGGTTGACCTGCGGTTACGAGTGGGGTCCGGCGGTCGGCGCCGGTTACGCCGCGCCGTTCGAGTTCGCGGGCATTATCCGAAGCGCACGGGTGCTGACGCGCGGGCCGATCCGCCGCAATCCGCTCGCTGAACTTGAGGCGATCTTGTCCGAGCAGTAGCTGGCTGCCGGTCATCCGGCTCTCAGCGGACTAGCATCGACGGGTCGGGTCCGGACTCGCGGTAAGGATCTGCGCGTGCACAGGAACTTCGCCAAGGTCTTAACAGGTGGGCATCCAGTTAGCTGGCTGGGCGCGAACTTCTGGTCCCGCACTGGCGGTCCGCTCATGTGGCGCAACTATGACGCAGCGGTAGTCCGGGCGGAGCTCGCAGTTCTGCGGGCCCATGGCCTGAGCATGACAAGGTCGTTCTTTTACTGGCCGGACTTCATGCCTGAGCCGGATCGCATTGACGAGCAGATGGCTGGCAAGTTTGCTGATTTCCTCGACCGGCACGTTGAGGCCGGGCTTATGACGGTGCCCACGTTCATCGTCGGGCATATGTCAGGCGAGAACTGGGATCCGCCCTGGCGGGCTGGCCGCGACCTGTATACCGACGTCTGGATGGTAGCCAGGCAAGCATGGTTCGCCGGGGAGATGGTTCGCCGCTTCACCGCGCATCCGGCTGTGGCCGGATGGCTCGTGTCGAACGAAATGCCGATCTATGGCCGGGCCGGCACTGCCAGGGAGATCGTCGCGTCGTGGGCGCAGATCATGCGCGACGCCGTTCGCGCAGCAGGTGGTCACCAGCCGTTCTCTCTTGGTGACGGCGCGTGGGGAACAGCAGGAGTCGCACGGGAGAACGGCTTCTCGCTGCGCGACACTGCCCGGCTCTGCGACTTCATCGGCCCGCATGTCTACCCAACTGGGAATGACGAAATTCGCCAGCACTACGCGGCGGCGTGGGAGTGCGAGCTCGCCAGCACCTACGGGTTGCCGGTAGTCCTGGAGGAGTTCGGCGTCAGCTCGGACTTTGCGGCTGGACCCCATGCGGCCCGTTATTACCGGCAGGTGCTGCACAACAGCTTGCTTGCTGGCGCGACTGGCTGGATGGGCTGGTGTAACTCCGACTACGACGCGCTCGCGGGCCAGGATCCCTACCGGCACCATCCGTTCGAGCTGCACTTCGGTCTCACTGATGCCAACGGCGAACCGAAGCCGCAACTTGCTGAGATGCACGCATTCAGCAAGATCCTCGAGTCGGTTGACATCCTGCGGTGCCAGCGAACTCAGGCCGATACCGCGCTGGTTGTTTCTTCGTACTTGGATACGAGCTACCCGTTCACCTCCCCGGACGAGCCCGGATACATCCATCAGACGCTGCGCCAGTCGTACGTCTCAGCCCGGCTTGCCGACCTGCCAGTCGCCCTGACGAGGGAAAGTGCCGGTATTGCCACCGAGGCGAAGCTGTACTTGATCCCGTCGGTCAAGCTGTTGCTGGCGCCGAGCTGGTTCGAGCTGGAGCGCCTGGCGGCCAGGGGAGCAACTGTCTACGTCTCGTACTCAGCCGGCGCAACTGGCTGGCACCGCGGACCGTCTTACGGCGACCTGAACGCGATCTTCGGAGTGGAGCACCAGCTCAGAGCCGGGCTCGTGGATCGAATCGAGGACGACACCGTCACATTTACGCTGGAGCGCGAGTTCGGCTCGCTGGCCCGCGGCACGCACCTGACCTTCCCCGTCGCCGGGTCCGAGAACAGCCGCGCCTTTCTGCCGGTGCACCCGACCGAGTCAGAAGTCCTGGCGGTGGACGGCCGCGGTCGTCCAGCGTTGCTCATGCGCCGTGTTGGAAGCGGCTCAATTGTGCTGTGCACCTATCCGCTTGAGCACATGGCCTCTATCACTGCGGATGTCAATCCGGAGTCGACCGCGGTTCTGTACGGAGCGCTCGCCGCTCATGCTGGAGTGCGCCGGCTGATCACGGTCCGCGACCCAAGGGTGTCCGCCGATGTCCTGGTCCGTGACGACGGTGTCCTCTTCGCGTGGGTGGTCAGTCAGGCAGATGAGCCCGTCACTGTGCAGCCGCAGCTAGCGGAGGGTCTTGTGCCGCGGCCACTGGACGGCAGCGCCGACTACGGCGTCGGCGAGGCAGTCACGCTGGCTCCGTTCGCAATCGCGGTCTTCCGGCTTGACGCCACCGAGAAGTAATCTACGCACATCCGGCCGGATCGCGATCGGGAGGACACCCAGGTGGATGACGCGCACCCAGCTCGCATACCGTACGTCGGCTATCTGGTCCTAGACGATGACGAGCCGTACCTGACGGCAAGCGAATGCGTTTCGTGCGGCGCGCTCTACTTCGACCGGCGCAACGCGTGCGCGAGCTGCGGCAAGCAGGAATTCCAGAGTCGGCGGCTAGCCAGCAATGGCAAGGTCCGGGCTTACACGATCGTGCATAGGTCGACGCCTGACGTCGCCGTTCCCTATGTCTCCGCGGTTGTCGATCTAGACGGCGGCGGCACCGTCAAGGCCAACCTCGTCGGCGTCAAGCCGGTGCCGGACGACATCAGCCTCGGCATGAAGGTGACGCTCACGACCTTTGCCGTTGGTACCGATCGCAACGGTACGCAGGCAATTGCCTTCGGCTACCGCAAGCCCTGACCGTAGACCAGCCTGAAGGCCGGAAACCAAGCGCGGAGGAAACCATGGCGGACGATCTGTGGATCATCGGCGTATCGATGACGAGGTTCATGCGATACAAGGACAAGGACCTGATCGACCTGGCCAGCGACGCCGCACTCGGCGCACTCGGTGACGCAGAGCTGACGATATCCGATGTTGATGTGCTCGGCGCTGGCTGCCTGTTCGAGACCAGCGGCGTCGGCCAGCGGCTGCAGAAGCAGATTGGCCAGACCGGGATTCCGGTGTACAACGTGGCGAACGCGTGCGCTACTGGCGCGACAGCGTTCCGGGTCGCCGCAATGGCCATCAAGGCCGGTGAGGCGGAGATCGGGCTGGCCGTGGGTGTTGAGCAAATGGGCAAGCGCGGGCTGCTCGGTGCCGGTGGTCCGGCGGATGCTGACAAGCCGTTCGAGCCGGCCGGCCGCTATGGCGCAGTTGGCCCGGTCGACGGGATTCTCGGCACCAGCCTGATGCCCGGCACGTTCGCGCAAGCCGGCATGGAGTATGCCTACGTGAACGATGGAGTGGGGTTCGAGCAGTTCGCCAAAGTCGCCGAGAAGAATCATGCACACTCCGCGCTCAACCCCCTGGCGCAGTATCAGAAGGCTTTCAGCCTCGACGAGATCATGAGCGGCGAGATGATCGCCTACCCCAACACGCTGCTCATGTGCTGCCCGACTGGCGACGGCGCTGCGGCGGCGGTCCTGACCAATTCGGAGCGGCTCAAGTCGATGCCAGCCGAGGTCCGGCGTCGGGCTGTCAAGGTATCGGCGTCGGTAATGACCAGCGATCCGTACGTTGACGGCGGCTCGGTGCAATACGACGTGAACACTCTGACCCGGCAAGCAGCCGACCAGGCCTATGAGTCAGCTGGTGTATCACCGCAAGACCTGGATCTGGTCGAACTGCATGACTGCTTTGCCACCGCCGAGTTGTGCCACTACGACAACCTAAGGCTGTGCGAGCCAGGCGGAGCTGGCGACTGGATCGACAGGCGGGCTCCGTGGCGTGATGGCCAGATACCAGTGAATGTGTCAGGTGGCTTGCTCTCCAAGGGCCATCCGCTCGGCGCCACGGGTATAGCCAACATCTACGAAGTCTCGACTCACCTGCGAGGCGAGGCCGGTGATCGCCAGATCGACAACGCCAAGGTTGGCCTGACTCATGTCATCGGCTTGGGCAGCGCGTGTGCCGTTCACATCCTGGAGCGATCGGCGGCCTGATCTTTCCCGCGGCCTGAGTTAGCTGACGGCGACCTGGGGGATGACCTCCGCGGCAATGCGTTCCATCTGCACGGCTGGGTTAATCATCGACGTGAACAAGATAAGCTCGGCGCCTGCGGCTGCTACGTCGGCGACCTGAGCAGCGCAATCGTCTGGAGTGCCAGCCACCGCGGCTGCCTCTATCGTCGGCATCGGGCGTCCATAGAGCTGTGCGATCGCTGCGCTCATGCTCTGTCTGGCCCGGTCCCGATTGTCATCGATCACGATGTAGACGCGCTTGGCAATCGGATAGTCCGACGCCGAACGACCGGACTCGGCGAGGGCTGCGCGAACGATCTGGACCTGTTCGGCGAACTGCGTGGTTGAGGAGGAGCCCGCGCCAAAGAATCCGTCACCAAGCCGCGCGGCGCGGCGCAATGCCGTTGGTCCACTCGCGCCAAACCAAATCGGCGGATGCGGCTTCTGGACCGGCTTAGGCTCCATGCCTGCGCGGTTGAGCTGCCAGAACTCGCCCTCGAAGGTCACCGCGGGGTCAGTCCAGAGTGCTTTCATCAGGGCCAGGCCCTCGGTGAACCGAGCCACGTATCTGTCAGCGCTGAGCCCGAACGCTGCGAACGGCCGGGCCTTGCCGCCAGTGCCGATGCCGATCTCTACCCGGCCACCGCTGAGCTGGTCGAGCGTGCTCAGGCTCTTTGCCAAGTGGGCGGGAGTGTGCAGGGTGGACACGAAGACGACGCAGCCGAGCCGTATGCGTTCAGTGACGGCTGCAGCGTAGGTCATTACCTCGAGCGGCGCGAGCTGCGGGCCCGCGCCGAGCACCGACTCTTGTGCCCAAGCGCTGTGGAAGCCAAGCTCCTCTGCCCTGTGGAAGTAGGCACGAAACTCGCCTGGATCGAATTCGCCGTCGCCGTAGAACTGCGGGATCGAAATTGCGAATCGCATGTGCGGCATCGTAGTTAATCTTGACTCGCACCGGCAAAGGAGCAATCAGCGTGGGATCCTCGGCTCTGCTGATCATGGACGTGCAAGACGGCATCGTCGAACGCTTCGCGGGCGACGAAGGTTACTTGCGAAGATTGGCGGCCGCGATTTCGGCAGCTCGGGCAGCGGCGATTCGTGTCGTCTATGTGCGAGTCGGGTTCCGTTCTGGATATCCGGAGGTCAGTGATCGAAACCTGAGTTTCGGTGCGATCGCGCGGACCGGGCGGTTCACCGACGCAGACCCAGGCGCTGCGATCCACTCGGCAATCGCACCAGTGGCAGGCGATGTGGTCGTGACAAAGCTGCGTGTTTCCGCATTTGCGGGCAGCGATCTTGACGTCGTACTGCGGGCCGGAGAGGTCGAGAACCTCGTGCTGGCCGGCATTGCGACCAGTGGTGTCGTGCTGTCGACGGTGCGTCAGGCTGCAGATCTCGACTACCGCATCACGGTGCTCTCGGACGGCTGCTTGGACGCCGATCCGGAAGTTCACCGGGTGTTGCTCGAGAAGATCTTCCCCCGCCAGGCCACAGTGATCAGCATCGCTGACTGGGTCGACGGCCTGGCCGCAGCGTGACGGCTTGTTACTGACAGCGCGACCGGCTTAGGACGAGCCAGTCACGTGCACGTTGTAGACGTTGGCCTGGAAGGTGCCGGCCGAGTCCGGTGGCAGGCGCGTGAACCAGACCAGCAGGTACCGCGCGGCCGTCGGGTGGATGGGCTGAAGCGTGACCGTGCCGCCGGCTCCCGTCGAAGCCGCGATCGGCGGGAGATTGGCCAGAGTCGCGACACTGCCGGCTCGCAATTGGAAGTCTGCGCCTGTCTGCGGGCCGAGCATTATGGCCACCTTGGTGATGTTCACTTGCCTGCCCATATCCAGGAGCAGGCCAGTTCCTGCCTTCAGGCCCGCGAATGTCGCCGTCGCGTACCAGTCGGTGTGCCAAGCCGTAGCCGTGCTCGCGTCCAGAGCCAAAGCGGCACCCGATGGGTTGTCACCATCGCTGATGCCGACCGGCCCGAAGGCAGCAGCGCTCGCTGGATGAAGCGCAATCGCCGCGGGTGGCGTCGCAGCCGGAGTAGTCGCACCCGTTGCGGATTGCGTTGGATGCGCCGTGTTGGTCGCCTGGTGGCGTGCCGCGGTTGCAGCGGAGCCTGAGTTCTTCGACGAACCTGTCGCCAGCAAATAGGCCAGCAGCGCGATGACAACAAGTAGCACTAGCATGAGCAGGACCGTCCAGCCGGGCATCCGGCGGGGCGCACGCAACGGCATTGAAGGCCTGAAAGCGTCCGCAGCGGAAATGCCCGGGGTGCGGGGTGAGCTGGGGCTGGGCCGGTCCAAACCTGGCGGACTGGAATTGGACCAGTCTTCTGTCGCCGTCTCTTCTGCGGAGTCGCGCTGGCCATCGGGAGTCGTCCACGTGCCGCCGATGAGCTCCTCAGCCGGCTGGTGGGCTGCGTCGTATTCCTCGATCAGCGGGGCCGGATCAGCGTCGATCACTTTGGCGATCGCGCGGATGTGGCCCCGGGCGTAGAAGTCACCACCGCACGTGCTGAACTCGTCACGCTCGATATCGCGAATGATCGTTTCCCGTATGCGGGTTCGCATGCTCACGTCGGTGACAGACAGTCCGGCCTGGCCGCGCGCTTCCGCCAGTGCGCCGCCGATGCTCACACTTCACCTCCACGTCGCGATCACGTGGACGGTAGTTCCGCCCATCGGGCGCCTCGCGCCAATCACTCGAATCATCGCCATTATGACGGCGTTTAAGCACAATTCTGCGCGCTCTCGGCTAGAGATTCGATATGGCCCGGCAGGTTCGCAAGCTGCTGCATGAGTATCGTCTGGACCGAGGAGCAAACCGCTGCCGCCGCTCGCCTGACCACGCGGAGCGTTCATGGAAAGCACGCTGATCGCTGAGCAGGGACCGCTGCTCACGCTCGCGGGAACGACCGTCCCGATGCCGGGTCGTGCACGAGTCTATGCCTGTGGCATCACACCCTATGACGTCACGCACCTGGGTCACGCTGCGACCTTCGTCTGGATCGACACGATGGCTCGGGTCCTTCGGGCGACTGGCACCGAGGTAGTTATGTGCCGAAATGTAACAGATGTGGACGACGTCTTGCTGGCCGCTGCGAACAGGGCTGGCTCACCGTATGACAGGTTCGCGGCAATACAGCAGTTCTACTTCGACCGGGACATGGCAGCACTCGGAGTTTCTGAACCCGCTCTCCAGCCACGAGCGCATGCATACATCGGCCAGGTGATCGCACTGGGCGCAGGCTTGCTGGCCCGCGGTTCGGCGTATGAGCGGGACGGCAGCGTGTACTTTCATGGCGCTGAGGTGGTCAGCCGCGCGGGACTTGATCGCAGTAACGCACTCCGGCTCGCTGCCGAATACGGCGACCGGCCGGATGACCCGCATAAGGCAGACCCGTTCGACGTTGTCCTGTGGCAATCAGCTGGCGCTGCGGACATAGATGGGTTGTCCGCCGACCAAGTCGCCTGGCCGAGCCCATGGGGGCCTGGTCGGCCAGGCTGGCACGCCGAATGTGCGGCCATGGCACTGCATGCTTTCGGACCAGCCATCGACGTGCACGCCGGTGGCGCTGATCTGCGCTTCCCGCACCACGCATATCAGGCCGCGCTGGCGGAGGAATTTACCGGCGTAACTCCGTTTGCCCGGGCTCGCTTTAACTCCGGTGTTGTGACGATCAACGGCGCCAAGATGGCCAAGTCGACAGGCAATCTTGTCCTGGTCAGCGATCTGCTGAAGAGCTATTCGGCGGCTGCCGTCAGGCTGCTGATCCTGAACCGCCGCTGGAATGAGGACTGGGATTTCGAGCTGGACGAGCTTGACGCCACTGCCACCCGTCTCGACCAACTGCTTTCCGCGGCTGGTCGGCCGGACGGCGGGACTGTTACCGAGAATGCGGCTGTGGGTGCAATACGTGAAGCCTTGGCCAGCGATCTCGACGTCCCTACCGCGATCGGCATCGCTGAGGACGAGGGCGGCCAGGCGGCGCGAATGTTGTGCTCGATCCTCGGATTGTGGTGATGGCCAGCGGCTAGCGCCGCGGCGGCTGCGGCATGGGCTGGCCGGTGCGGCCGAGGAAATCGCCGCCTCGCTCAGCGCGGATGCTTCCGGGCCCGTGACCCTCGGGTAGTGCAGCGGCGGCGAACCGCAAACCGAAGCGATCATCGGGGGCCGATAGCGTCAGCTCGACGTCAACGCCCCGGTCGGTGGTCGCGACAACCCGCTCTACGTCAGGCGATGTCCGGGCCATGACGAAGTACGGCAACTTGTCGGTCCGGCCCCGCCACTCATTCAGCGGCGAACCTGGGTACAACGGCGGCCCGCCGAATCCTGATCCGGGCAGCAGCAGTTCATCGCCCCGGTAGACCCGGAGCAACGTATAGAGGTCTCGGTCATCGCCGCTGGCCAGGACTACCCATCGCAACCCGTCGTCGGTAGCACCCGACAGAACTTCGACCGCGTCACCCGACCCAGTCATGGCACCTCCACATCACAGGCGAGTGTTAGCCGTCAAACCCGGTCGCGCCGTCAGTCTGCTCTCGCAGGATGTCGGCATGACCAGCATGCCTGGCTGTTTCCTCGATCATGTGAACATAGATCCAGCGCAGCGACACCTGACCCATCCGGGGATGCGGCACGCAGTCATCTAGCGCATGCACGGCCGCGATCTGTCGCGACTGGTCACAAGCCTCGTCGTAGTCGGCGATGAGCGACTCCGCCGTGTCATGCTCGCTGACCGACCATGCCTCATCGGGCGGCACGCCGATGAGCTCAGCCGGAGATCGCCCAGCCAGGCTTAGCTGGAACCAGCCGCGTTCCACGCCGGCCAGGTGCTTGATCACGCCTCCCACGGTCGTTCGTGATGGCACCAGCTGCTCGCGAAGCTGCTCCGGTGACAAGCCAGCAACCTTGCGCTTGATGATCTCGCGGTACAGCTCGATGAACGCCTCTAGAACCTCGCGCTCGTTGCCGGCGCTCGCGAGTTCGTCGAGAGCCAATGGTCGCTCGTCCTGTGATGACGTCATATCCGCTCATGTTAAGCAAAAGCATTTGAGCGCGGCCCGCAACTCGTTGTGCTGAGAGGACGATCCTGCCAAAGTATGATCCGGGTAGATTGCGGCCGCTGCGGCAGGCAGAGGGTCCCGCTTAGCGCATCAAGGGGGCAGTTCAGATGGGCATTCTCAACGAGGCCCGCCGCGAATTCATCGCAGCGCCGGACAGCGCCAAAGGCCAGATCGTCTACAAGTGGCCGGACCAGAACATCCGGAAGTACGCCCGGGCAATCGTAGAGCCGGATGCTGTCGCAGTTTTCATGAGCCAGGGCCAGGTTATGGGGATACTGGTGCCCGGCCAGCACACTCTGGACGCACGGGAGCTGCCGTTCCTCGGCTTGTTCGTGGACTGGGCCACCGGCGGCAACCTGTTTAAGGCTGAGCTGTATTTCGTCGGCACCCGGGAGTTCCCGAACAACCGATTCGGTGGCCGGCTCGATGAGGTCCAGGACCCGCAGACTGGACTGATAGTTACCCTGCGAACGTTCGGTGAGTATTCGCTCCGGGTCAACGACCCCACCAAACTGATTTTGAATCTGGTAGGCACAGTCGACGTCACGAACAACCAGGCAGTGACGGCCTGGGTCACTCAGCAGCTGCTTAAGGTGACCCGCACGACGGTAACCACGCAGCTCATGTCTGGCGCCTGGCCGATACTTGGCCTGTCCATGCACAGCCCGGAGATCGAGGCACAGTCGCTGGCGGCCGCCAATCGGGAGCTTGCAGATTACGGAATCACGCTAACCCGTCTCGGCAATGTCGACGTCAACCTCGACGACGATGACAACGCGCGGCTGAAGAAGCTGGCTGGCGACACCGCCTACAGCCGGCTGGCGGGAGGGTTCCTCCAGGCGGCGCAGGCCGAGGCACTGCAAGGCGCTGGCGAGGGCATGGCGCAGGGTGGCGCCGCGGTCACGCCGATGTTCCTCGGCGCAGGTATGGGCATGGCGGGGCAGATGATGCAGGCGCCAGGGCAGGCTCCGTACAACCCGCCGCCGCCAGGGACCGGCTTTGCCGGTGGCGGGCAAGGCTACGCACAGCAGGCCGCCGCTGCGCCGCAGGTCCCGGTGGCGGAGTCCGCGGCTGCCACGTTGGCTTGTGGCAATTGCCAGAGCGCGGTGCAAGTCGGCGCGAAGTTCTGCCCAGAGTGCGGCTCGGCTATGCAAAAGCACTGCACGAACTGCAATGCCAGCCTCAGCTCGACCGCGAAGTTCTGCGCCGAGTGCGGCACCGCGACTAGCGCTCCGCCGGCTTAACCGCCGCCGCCAGCTCTGAGTTATCCAGACCCCCGCTCAACTTTCATCCCCCCGATTAGAAAGGCCTGCCCGGATGGACAGGATCGAGTGCCAGTGGTGCAAGGCTCAGAACGAACCTGAGCGGACGAGCTGCTCCACCTGCGGTGCCCCACTGGATAAGAAGAATCTGGTATCGGACTCGGGCTGGTCTGAAGCTCCCCGGCTCCGGGACATGACCGAGTTCCGGTTCTCCAATTCCACCTGCCAGATAGAAGGCGAGATTGTTCCTGTCGCTGAGCTTGCGCTCGCGGCGGGAGACTCGGTGTTCTTCGAGCATCACGTGATGCTCTGGAAAGAGCCACAGGTGCCAATGGCAGCCCTGAACGCACCGGGCGGCCGCCGCATGATGGGCGGGATGCCGCACATCCTGAGCGTCGCCAACGGGCCTGGCCGGATCGCGTTGTCCAGGGATGCGACCGGCGAAGTGGTCGTCCTCCCCTTGCATCCGTCCATGGAGATAGACGTCCGCGAGCACGCCTTCCTGGCGGGCACGCACTCGCTGAATTACTCGTTCGTCCGGATCAAGGGCCTGGCCAACGTTCTGCACGGCGGCAGCGGCATGTACATGGACAGGTTCGTGACGGCGAATGAACAAGGGCTGCTGCTACTCCACGGCTACGGCAACGTCTTCCAGAAGACGCTTGAGCCAGGCGAGAAGGTGCTCGTCGAGCCGGGCGGGTTCTTGTACAAGGACTCGTCCGTCAGCATGAACACGGTCCAGCAACGGTTCAAGACCGGCATGCTCGGCAGCCACAACATGTACCTGGCCGAGATGACAGGGCCAGGCAGGGTCGGTATCCAGTCCATGTACGTTCACCACCGCTCGGAGTAGGCGCGAATGTCCACACCGACTGCTACATACACCTGCCCTTACTGCCGGCTGCCTAGTGAAGGCGCTGGCACAACGTGCTCTAACTGCGGCGCGCCAACGGATGTGCGAGCGCGGGTGTCGCGCTCTGGCTGGGCCGAGCAGCCGCCAATCCGGGACATGGCCAGGATCCGCTTCAACCGGTCCACCTGCCAGATCAGCGGCACCTACGTGCCGGTCGCGGAGATGAAGCTGGACCCGGCGGATTCGGTCTACTTCTCGCACCACGTCCTGCTGCACATGGATCCACGCGTGCAGTTGGAGACAATGCGGATGGGAGGCGTCTGGAATCGTGTGCTTGCAGGCATGCCGTTGCTCATGCTGACGGCCCGCGGGCCTGGCCACGTCGCGATAAGCGCCGATCATCCTGGCGAGACGCTGGCTGTCCCGCTGCCCGCCAACTACGGCATAGACGTGGTTGAGCACCGCTTTCTGGTTGCGACCTCGAACGTCGCGTTCCAGTGGGAGAACTCCAACATCTGGTACACGACTCAAAGCGGCGACGACACCGAATGGCACTATCCCATCGGCCGCACCATGGATCGGTTCACCGCGCACGGGGGCCCGGGACTGCTGCTGCTGCACGCTCCGGGCAATACCTTTATCAGGGATCTCAGGGATGGCGAGCGCATCCTGGTGCAGCCTGGCGGCTTGATCTGGAAGGACCGCACTGTCCGGATGCATTTGCATTTCGAGTATCCGCGCGGCCGTTACTGGTTCAGTTCGGCACGCTGGCAGGCCAAATCCATCTGGCTGACGCTGCAAGGACCTGGCCGGGTCGCGGTCCAGTCCGTATTCGAGCCGCCCGAGATGGCCGGAGCTATCCGCAAGACCTCTGGATCGACGACGCAGCATTGGTAGGCAGCTGGTACGAGCAAGTCATCTCAGTCTCAGCCCTCTAGCCGACGGCGGAGCCAGCTGAGAGAACCCAGACCGAGGTGTAGCTTGGCGAGTCCGATGGGTTCCAAGCCCGGTTGCATAAACGCGATGCCGCCCGCCAGCCAAAAGCCGGTCAGCGCGGTGAGCACAGCGTTGACCGACGCCTGACTGGCGCTGGCCAGGGAGTTGCACGCAGGCAGGATCGGCTCGGGGTCGATGCCGTCTGCTGCCGCGCTGGCGAGCACCATCAGCAGGTCGATGAACGGTGCACCGAGCCTGGCATGCGCCCAGTCCACGAACAGGACTTCCGTGTCGGTCATCAGGATGTTGTGCGGCAGCAAATCGAAATGGACCAGTGTGCTGCCGCGGGCTGTCGCCAGGCCGTCCTGCTCCAGCCTGGCGAGGTCATGCAGATGATTTGCGGCCCATTGCGAGTGGTCGGCGAGGCTTTCCCGGGCCGCAACGTCCGCGGTTAGGCCGGCCCATCCGCCGATGCGCGGCTGAGTGCTCGGCACGCTGATCGGTGACGGTGTCACTGCTACCGCGAACCTGTCAACGGTGGTTAGCACGCGATCAAGTTCGGGCCGCTGCCATGGCCGGGCAGGCTCGGTACCAGCCACGCATTCGAACGCGAGCGCAAACCACTGTCCGTCGTCGGCCGAGCCGAGGAATCCAGAGGTTGGCAAGGCGGCTGGTAGCGCCGCGGCCACGGCGGCCTCGTCCCGGTACATGGCCGACTGATCTGGCCACTCGTCGCAGTCGATCGCCTTGACGAAGACTCGGCTGCAGCCAGCCAAAGTTAGCTTTGAGGCAAGACCGGGGGAGTAGCCGCCTTCGCAGTTTTCGGCGGCGATCACAGTACCCCCGACTAGATGTTCGACCATTTCACGCGTTCGGGCGGGCAGCTCGGTCCAGAGCGCGCGGTTCTTGCTGGCAGCCATGCGGAATCCTCCATCGAAGGTTGGCGGGACTGAGGGATGGCGAACGTCGATTCAGGAAGTAGTGGCGACTCGCCAAGCTGATAGCGACACCCGAGTGCGGGTGGAGACCGAGAGCGGTCGTGGCTCAATCGGATCGCCAGTGGACCAGCAGAACGGGCCCGCGGCGGCGAACTCCTACAACGTACTGCTCACGACGCAGCCAGGAGCCACATTGCCCGGTCGTGAGTTCGGTGTTATACGTTGCACGTGCCTGTGACGGCGAAGCCAAAGTTGCACTGGTGGTCGACTCGGTCGGTTCGGCCTTCTCATGTATTCGTCCCGGCAGCAATTGCCTTAGGTATGTTCGTGCTGGCTTTCCTTGGATACAGATTTGAGTCCCACCAAAGCAGCGACTTTATCGCGCACGCAGCCATCGCCGATGCCGTAATCGACAGCCTTCACGATGGCCCACCTTCTCAGGACATTTATGGGCCGTCGTGGTTCAACGAGTATGCAACGGTGCACTATGTAGCAGATACCAGACTCGTACATTCGACCGTAACCGTCGGAACTAAGTGCACAAGCGTCTGCCTGCCAATTCACAACGTTGGCGACAATATTCGCATTGCCTATGACACTCGAAACGTCAGTAGTGCTGTCTACCCCGTGCCCAAGGGCAGACTAGGAGTGAATCCACTCGGCTGGAACCCGCTCGTATTGTTTGCTGCGGTGGCTGGAGTTGGCTCGCTGGCCGTCGCCATTCTCAATCTGATCCTCGGGTCCGAGCCGCCCCGCATCGCACGCCGTGGTCGCTAACTGAGCACCGTGGTGGCCCGCCAGGAGGATTGCTGTGCCGGTTGACCTCTCCGCGCTGATCGCAGATCTCGCTGCAGAGACGGCCGCTTTGCGCGAGCTCACCGATCCACTTGCCGACGCTGACTGGCGCCTGCCGACGCCGGCTGCTGGCTGGATTGTCGCCGATCAGGTCAGTCACCTCGCATATTTCGACGAGGTCTCGGTCACTGCGGCGGTTGATCCGAAGAGGTTCGCTGATATCGCCGACGAGGCCGTACGTGGCGCGACCGATGCCGATGCCATAGCAGCGCAGTTCCGCGGACTGCGTCCGGCCGAGTTGCAGGAGTGGTTCGCCACGGCACGGGATCGCTTCCTTGAGGTGTTCTCGGGTCTCGATCCGGCGCAGCGAGTGCCGTGGTTTGGACCGCCGATGAGCGTCGCGTCGTCGGTAACCGCGCGCCTGATGGAGACGTGGGCACACGGCCAGGACATTGCTGACGCCCTGGGTGCGGTGCGTGAGCCCACAGGGCGGCTGCGGCACGTTGCGCATATTGGCGTCGGCGCGCGGGCTTACAGCTACTTTGCGCGCGGCCTGCCCGTGCCCGCTGAGCCGGTCAGAGTAGAGCTTGTCGGCCCCGCCGGCGAGCAGTGGTCGTGGGGACCTGCCGAGGCTGAGAATCTAGTGAGCGGACCAGCGCTGGACTTCTGCCTGCTGGTGACCCAGCGCCGGCACCGGGCGGATACAGCAGTCAAGGCATCTGGTGCCGTGGCTGACGACTGGCTTGGCATAGCGCAGTCGTTCGCCGGGCCGCCGGGCACGGGCAGAGCGCCGGGCCAGTTTGCGAGTTAACCGACCTGGCCGGAGGGCTCACCACTGAGTGGCCTGGTCTGGCCGCGGTTCGGAACACTATTGTCCTGATGTGGACCGCCTGCCTGAGCTACACCGTGATCAACTCAGTCCAGCTGGCCAGGACGTGTGGGACAAGATCGTCGGCAGCCGACCGGACCAGCTGGTTGGTCAGTCCGGAGGTTTGGTCGGCCCGTTCAATGCCTTTGTGCATGCACCGGATGTCGGCCGGCGCTTGTCTTCGCTCGGTGCGACCTTGCGATTCGGCACTTCGATTGAGCGCAGACTCAGCGAGGTTGCGATCATCACCGTCGGCGCGCGGTGGAAGGCTGAGTTTGAATGGTGGGCGCACGCGCGCATGGCCCGAGAGCACGGCGTGCCAGCCGACGTCGTGAACGCGATCGGGATCGGCGCCGATCCGCCGTTCACCGCAGACGACGAGCGCACCGTCTATGCCGTCGCAACGCAGCTCGCTCGCGATGGTCGCGTCGACCAGGGCACTTATGAGGCCGCGCGCAATCTGCTCGGCGACACTGGACTGGTTGAGCTCGTCTCGCTCTGCGGCTACTACACCTTGATCTCGTTCTTGCTCAACGCGTTCGCCGTTCCGCTACCGCCCGGCGTTGCGGCGCAGTGGGATGACTGAGAGCGATCATCCTTCATTTCCTCTGTGCTCATTTCCTTTGGGCTCATTTCCTCTGTGCCGACTGCGCGGGCCAGGTCGCGCCGCGGGTGGTTGACACCCTTGCCAGCGTGCTGATCATGAACCCGTCTGCGCCGTTGCCGCCAGGGATGACGGCGGATACGGACCTGCTGACCGCCGCTGAGCGGGTGGCGTAGCCGCCCGCCAGCACTCTAGGCTCGCCCTGCGCTGCCGATTGCGTAGATCTGCGCTGGATTCTCGAGGAGAGCTCATGTCAGTAGTCGTTGTGGCGACGATCGTGCCTAAGGCTGAGCACCGCGATGAGGTAATCGCGGCGATCAAGGAAACGATTGCTCAGGTCCACGGCGAGGACGGCTGCGAGCTGTACGCACTGCACGAGGCCGCAGATCGCCTGGTGATGGTGGAGAAGTGGGAAAGCGGCGACGCCCTCTCCACGCACAGCAAGGGCCCGGCACTGACGGCGCTCGGCCCCAAGCTAGCTGGCAAGGTGGCCGGCGCGCCCGACCTCGTAGTGCTGCGGCCGATGCCTGCCGGGGACGCAATCAAGGGCGCTGTCTAAGCACTTCCGGCGTATGACATCCAGCAGTTGAGTCCGATGCTGCCCGGGTTGCTGCGGGTAGCTGGGCAACCTGTAATGCGGGTGCGTCGCGAGACTGATACGCGATACGGTCCGGCGGTGGACGATCGAGATGGCTACTTCGGCGAGAAAGTCGCCGCTACTTACGACCAGGCAGAGGGCGAGATGTTCTCGCCGGCCGTGGTGGACGCGACCGTGGATGTGCTGGCTGAGCTCGCAGGTCAGGGGCGTGCTCTCGAGCTAGCGATCGGGACCGGCCGCATCGCGCTGCCGCTGGCCCGGCGCGGCGTCGACGTGTACGGCATCGACATGTCCGAGGCCATGGTGTCGCGGCTGCGGGCGAAGCCAGGCGGCGATTCCATCGGCGTGGCGATCGGTGACTTTGCGACGACACGCGTCGATGGGACTTTCACGCTCGTCTACCTGGTATTCAACACGATCATGAACCTGACCAGCCAGGAAGCGCAGGTGGCGTGCTTCGCCAACGCCGCCGGACATCTCGAGCCAGGCGGGTGTTTCGTCATCGAGGTGTCGGTGCCCGATCTGCGCCGACTGCCACCCGGGCAGACGGCAGTGGCCTTCGAGATCAGTTCGACCAAGTGGGCCTTCGACCTGTATGACGTCGCGACGCAGGGCATGAGCTCGAACTATGTCGAGCTCGACAGCCGAGGCCGAGGAGACTATTCGTCGATCCCATTCCGCTACGTCTGGCCTGCCGAGCTGGATCTGATGGCGCGAATGGCCGGGCTCCGGCTGCGGGATCGGTGGGAAAGCTGGTCAGGCCAGCCCTTCACGAGTGAAAGCCGGCAGCATGTCTCTGTCTGGCAGAAGCCGTCGAGCTGACTAGGACTTAGTGGGCGGACACTCAGCCCCGATGCAGTGCAGAGAATGCGCTG